>OJAW01000111.1_pt1 | contig 63887 bp, 64 predicted proteins | sample 1589151 | NCBI WGS metagenome assembly OJAW01 (sample SAMN03283290) | human gut metagenome | biome: human-associated habitat; material: feces | host: Homo sapiens | place: Peru | collected 2012
AAAGGCATAGAATTTCATACATCCACTCTTTGTTCCTGTATTACTTTGGGTTTCTATATAATTTGATGATGTACACATATTTCCCGTTGTTACATTAAAATATACTATTTCTCCATTCTTATATATTTTAGAGCCCTCTTTTATTATTATATCTCCATCTACATTATTTATTGTTAATAATCCATTTACATAACTATATTCACTTGATGTTAGTTCTCTTTCATTCATTATTACTTTTGGATTTAACATTGATATTGTTACTGTAAATGGACTATTACCTAATGCTTCTGTTTTACATCCATCACACGTTATTCCATCATATGTTACTGTATATACTTGTTCAAAATCAAATTTTAAATTAAATGGAATACTTGATGTTGTTGGTGTTACTCCATCTTTATATTTTAAAGTTACATAAATTTTCTTTTTTATTCCATTGGTACATGCATTGTTAGTATCACATATTGTATCTCCTAATGTATAATCTTCTAATTCATATGCTAATCTGCTTTCTTCATTTGTTATATCCGCTATTGCAACTTTAACATTTCCCAAATTTGTTACTTCTACTTCATATGTTATTGTTGAATCGCTTGTTGGCAATGTTATATCGCCATATATACTTGAATCTAAATATTCTTCATTATTTGATATTGCTCCTGATAAACCTTCATTAGCTAATTTATCTTTAGCTACTGTTATAACTGGGCGGACACCGCGACTGAGCGAACTGCCGACGCCATCGTTGTCCACGGTAGCGCGGTAGAGCACGTACCAAGCGCTGCTAGAGTGAGCGGCACGAGAAGAGGCTGTCCAATAACCATATGTTTCTTGATCTGAATTATTTAAACATCCATATTTTGTACAATTTGTATTTGTTCTATCATATAACCATCCATATGAACACCCACTTGTATTTCCACTTTTACATGTATCACTTGCTGTTGTTGTTTTACTATCAAAATAATAATAATTACTAGCAGATACTTTTTCATCCCAGCCTGTATAACCTGTTATTGTTGCTACTTCTTGGGCTGTTATCAATCTTGCTTTATATCCACTATAATCTATTGTATATTTTGCATTACTTGTTTCTCCTGTTTGGTCCATTGTATAATTTGATGGCGTTTCTGTTCCTTGCCATTTTTCTGTATCACTTTTTAGTTGAATTAGTAGTTCTTTTGGTCCACTTGCATTACTTCCACTTGAATTCCATGCTACCTTCGCAGTTGTATTATGGTCTAGTATTAAATTGACTGTTTCTCCTCCATCATCATTAAATGCATAGAATTTCATACATCCACTTTTTGTTCCTGTTGTACTTACTGCTTCACTTGATGTACATTTTGTTCCATTATCTACGTTAAAATATACTACCTCGCCATTGCTATATGTTTTTACTTTGCCTTTTACTTTTATTCCTGATATTCTTACATCTTTATCAGCTCTTACCATTACTTTAGCATTACTCATTACTAAATTTTTATTAAACGAAGAAAATCCTATTGATAATAATAGGATTGATATACTTATACTCATCATAAATATACTTATAAATTTTACTGAATTAAATTCATTAAATCCATAATTTTCTTTTCTTCTTCTTTTCATCATTTTTACCTACAAATCTATACTTTTTAAATAATATATATACACTATGTTATTATCTTTTACATAAAAACAGCTTTTCTCTTTTGATATTTTTACATACGATATTGGTATTTTTAAATTATCTCTTACATCTATTAGTTCATCAAATGAACTTACTTTATAAACATCATGTTTTGATAATTCTGGTATTTTATTTACATTTACTATCATTCTATCGTATTCATTCAATATTCTTTTTAATTCTTTTTCATATTTATCTCTCTTTGGCTTTAACATTCCTAATAATTTTACTATAAAGATTACATTTATTACTAAAACTACTAGTAATACTATTCCCAAGCTAAATAATATTTTATTATCTACAAATGCTTTTAATGTTTTTGAATCACTTTTCTTTTCTGATTGTTTTATATTTTTATTTATTGTTATTTGTTTTTCTGATAGTGGTATTTCTAAACTATTTTCACTAATATTACTAAAGGTTATATCATACTTTACTTCATTTCCTGTTGTTAACAATAATTTATTTATATAAAGTTTACTTTCACATTCTAATCCATATGTTGTTTTAAACGTATTGGCTATTTGATTATATTTATTATAATCTATTACTATTTCTTCTTTTAATCCATAACTATTTTTATTTTCTAATTTATTACTTTTATCTAATAATACATAATTTTTTTCAAAAAGTATTTGTTTACTATTATTTTTTGGAGTTATTACTAAATTACCTACTATTTTATAGTTATAATTTAAATCTACTTTCTTATCTATATTAAAACTATCTTCATAATTTATTTTTATATTATCTATAAGACTTGTTATATATGTCATATCTTCTTCTAGATAGTTTGTTTCATAAAAATCATTTTCTTTTAGATATACTTTATAATTTAAATTCTCATCGCTTCTATAATTTACTTGTATTTGCTTATTTGTATTTATTGATTCTGTAATACATACTGTTGATCCAACAACTAACATTATAAATAACGATATTAATATTATTAATCTTTTATTAAAACTCAAATATATTTTTTGCTTTGGTTTTTTTATATCTTTTATTTCTTGTTTTTTTCCCATTTTTATTCCTCCTTTATCTATAATTCATTTAGCCACACTGTTGGATATCCAATTAGTGGGAGCGCTAAATCTACTACTCCTATTATTTTATCTGCTTCTACTTTATAATTATCTTCTTCTTGATTTGCGTCCCCTTTTGTATAATAAAACTTCTCTCCTTTTATTTCTGCTATTCTAATTACTCTATGTACTATTATTCTTCCAGCATATTCATATGCTGCTATATCTCCTATTTTTATTTCTTCTTTATTTTTTATCTTTTTTACCACTACTACTGACCCTTTTGTAAATGTTGGACTCATACTTCCACTTGCTATTGCAACTGCCGTATATTTAAAATATCCACTTACAAAATATGTCACTACTAGTATGACGCTTAACAACCCTGCATTTATAATTATACTTTTCTTACTATTTTCTTTTCCTAGTAATTCAACATCTAATCTATCATTAAATTTTTTTAACATTATTATCAACATTATTGCTGGTACTAACAAATTAAATAACGATTTCATAAATTCACTATAATTTGGTATTATTAAAAGTAAATACTTCATTGTTTTAAATACTACCATATAAACCATCACTGGTTTATAACCTACTTTATTACTTATATAACTATTACATATATTTTGAGCAATACTTGGTAACATATATAGTCCTATAAATAATAAAATATTATAGTTAGTTTTGAAATCTCCATAGTATATTGAATTACTTACATCCATTAACACAAATATTAATATTGTCACCATTAATACTGTTTTATTTCCTTCACTCTTTTGCAACATTTGATATCTTAAAAATTCTACCAACACGCTTGTTATTATAGTTGGTATTATAAATACTAGTAATCCATTTAATGTATAATAATTTTCATTATATGCATATCCTGTTATTAATCCTAATACATAATATACTATCAATACAATCATCAAATAAATTAACATTAATTTAGTTATTTCTTCTACATTCGAATGTTTATCTTTTTCTAGTCCAAACACTTTTTTAAATATCACTATTAATCCTACTAAAAATAGTATCATATAATAGCCAGTTAGAAAATTTATTTTTATACTATTGAGAAGTAAAATTACCATCAAAAAAAATTCCATTATTAACATCTTAACATAACCTTTTTTCATGGTTCACCTCTCTTATCTTTTTTTATAATATTTGGTAAGAGCAACTAAAAAGTTGCTCCTACTAAACTTATTTTTAGTCTGCTGTTCCATAAGTTAATGTTATTGCATCAATAGTTACTTCAAAATCTTGATCTGCTCTAGCAGAACCTTCTTTATAACTTATTGTTACAACAGCATTTTCTGTATTACTATTAGTTGTGTTTGCTAACTTATGTCCAGTTATATTTGATGTAGTTGCTGTTACAGCTGTATCTGTTCCTACTTTTACTGATACCTCAATTCCTTTACATGCTTCTGCTACTAAAGTATTTGAAGTACCTGCTGTACAACTTACTCCATTTCCAAAGTTAATAGAATTTAAATATGCTACATATTCTCCATCATTAAGAACTGGTATTGTATATGAAACACTTTGTCCTGGAGCTGTAAAGTTTGCTTTTATTCCTTCTACTGTTGTATCTGTTACTGTTGCATCATCTCCTGTTGCCCCAGTTGTAGCAGTTGCTGATACCTTTCCACCGTTTGATGTAAATTTAACGTTGAATGTATCATCAGTTGGCTTTACTGTTGCTGCAGGTTTTATTGTTAATGTTTTTGTAAAGCTTGCAAATCCTACTCCTAATCCTACTACTGAAATAGCTAATGCTACTAATGCGATTGTTTTTCCATTTGACTCTTTCATTCTTTTCACCTCCCTCTTGGCACGCAAAAAAGCACAAAGAAACCTAGAACTATTCAGTTCCAGTTTCTTTGTGCTATTTTTTCTTGTAGTTTTATAGCATAGTTAAATAAATAACCCCCCCCCAGGTTGGGTTTGAAGTCATTTTTTTACTTGTTTTTTTATCCATACTATCACTACCTTTGCCTACACTAATAATACAATATTTTAAGGATTTTTGCAATATTTTTACAATATTTTTTGTTATTTTAACAAAAAAAGTTATAGGAAATCCTATAACACAATAGCAAATAAATTACCATTACCTTTATTTACTAGTTTTGATAATGTTTGTTGTAATTTAAATCTAGCATTTTCTGGCAACATTGAAAGCTTAGCTTGAATACCCTCTTTTACAATAACATCTAAACTACGACCAAATATTTCACTTTTCCATATACTATCAGCATCATTGTCATAATCTTTCATGATATAATTTATTAACTCTTTACTTTGCATCTCTGAACCAATTATTGGTTCAAAAGTACTTTCAACATCAACTCTAATCATATGTATAGAAGGTGCGACTGCTTTTAATTTAATACCATATCTACTACCTTGTTTTAATATCTCTGGTGTATCTAATTTCATATCAGAAAGAGTTGGACATGCAACACCATATCCTGTTGTTTTAACCATTTTTAATGCTGTTTTTATTTGATCATACTCAACTTTAGCTTCATTATAATCTTGGAATAATTTTAACAGTTGAGATTTAGATGTTACTTCTACACCAATAATATCTTTAAGAACTTGGTTATATAAGTTATCTGGTGCATCTAAAGTAACAGTTACTACTCCTGAAGATGTATCAACATTAGAAAGATATGACTTGCTTATATACTCACAATCATTAAAATGATTAGTTATGTGTTCTATATCACGAAGTTTATCAATTTCAATAACACTTTCTCTTATTTTCTCAATATATATTTTCTTAAGCCAGTTTTCTGAATCTAATGTTGCTATCCATTCTGGCATATCAACATTAACTTCTAAAACTGGAAATTCATATAAAGCTTCTTTTAAGATTGAATATATATCACGTTCTGACATATTTTCAATACTGATTGGAAGAACTGGAACACCATATGACTCTTTTAAACTATCGGCCATACGCTCTGTTTCTGGTAACATTGGATGGGTTGAATTTAAAATTACAATAAAAGGTTTACCTATTTCTTTTAATTCTCCTACTATTCTTTCCTCTGCTTCAACATAATCACTACGCTCTATTTCACCAATAGAACCATCTGTTGTAACAACAATCCCTATACTTGAATGGTCCTTTATTACTTTTTCTGTTCCTATTTCAGCAGCTTCTACAAAAGGAATTTCTTCATCATACCACGGTGTTTTTACCATTCGAGGACCATTTTCATCTTCATACCCTTTTGCTCCAGGGATAATGTATCCAACACAATCAACCAAACGTACACTAGTTGTAAAATCATCTACTTTAATAGTAGCTGCGTTACTAGGAACAAATTTTGGTTCAGTTGTCATAATTGTTCTTCCTTGTGCACTTTGAGGTATTTCATCTAAAGCTCTTTTTTTCTCATATTCATCCTCAATATTAGGTACAACTAAATTCTCAATAAACTTTTTTATAAATGTTGATTTACCAGTTCTTACTGCCCCTACTACACCTAAATATAAATCTCCACCAGTTCTTTCAGTAATACTTTTTATAATATCTATCTTTTCCATATAATCCCTACTTTCATCTAATTCATTAAACTATATGAAAAAAAAGATAAAAGTATTCAAAAAAAAAGAATTATTTCAATTCTTTCATTTTTGGATTATTTTTTAATTCAAAATCTTGTTCTAAAGCTATAATACCATCATCTAGTAATGTATCCCCAACTTTAATCATTGTACTAAAGAAATTTTTATTTACTAAATCATAAATATACTCTCTTACTTTATTCGTATCTTTAGCAAAATATATTGAATGATTATTTCTTATTAAAAGAGCCATAACATTTTCTGTTATTTCATCAACAAGACCTAAATAATTTATATTTGTTCCTGCATTTACACTCATAAACATAGTCTTATATTTATTAATTTCTTCAGTTATTGCAAGATCAACATCTATTTTTTCATCTTCTAATTTATATTTTAAAGCTCCTATATTAGTATCAATAGATTTTTTTAAATTCATATCTTTCTTTTGATACACTTTATATACGGCATTTAATAATTCTTCTTTAGAAAAACTAACATGCGGATAATTTTCATTCATATACTTTGTTATTTTTTTTACCAAAGTATCCAAACATGGAGTTTGAGTATTATATATCATTTTTAATAACTCTGAAGACATCATTTCAAGAGCTGTAACAAATTCATTAATCTTCATTTCCCTATCCATATTACCACCTATTATTATTTTAACACAAATTAAACTTTACGGAAATGAAATTATTTAAGTTTACACCAATTTGTCACTAAAACATTCCATTTATATCTTTTGGAACTTTATCATTGACAACAGCTTTTACTATTTTATCTTCTTTATCTTTTGAAACTTCTTTACCTGTCATTTTACCAAGTTCCTGTATAACTTCTCTTAAAGTTGCTTCATTTTTTAAATCACTTTGTTGTAGTTTAGCCGCCAAATTTAAAATTGTATCTTTTCCAACCTTAGTCTTCTTTTCTACTCTATTAAAAAAGCTATCTGAAAAATTTACCATATAAACACCTCTAACTTATTATATGGTATTTCTTTTTTTTCGTTAAAAATTTAATCAATTAATATATTATATTTTTGATATTCTTTATCATAATACTTTATATAACCATCTTTAGCGAGACGATATAAAATAAAACTTTTAGGATAATTATTTTCTTGTTCTATATTATAATTAGATTTTAAACAATATTTATAATAGTCATCATCAATCATCCAAGAATATGCTTGATTATCAGCTTTAATCTCATTTTCATCATTCTTATCATCATAAGAAATTAAACTTGTTGCTTGTGCTTTATTAAAATCAGTTTTACAATGTGCTAATTCATGCAATAAAGCAAAATATATATCTGCTATTCTATGATGTTTCAATGTTAAATAAATAGCTGGCTTACTTCTATGTACCTTAAAAGCACCTCTAATTTTTGAACCAGGGATATCATTTTGAATAACTAAATAAATTCCGTTTTTATTAAATTCATCAATCAAATCATTTATATCAAATTTTTCCTTTTTTGCAGATTCAAGTATAAATTTTACTAATTTTTCTATATTCTCTTTTTTATATTCTGCAACATCTTGTTTCAAAGTTTGACGATAACACTTTTCTAACCATAAAAACAATAATTCTGGTTTATCATTTTTGCTTTTAAAATAAATATTCTTATCAATTTCATAAATTTTTTCAGGCGAAGTCACTCTCAAAAATTTTAAAATATCTTTAATACTTTCTAATTTATCAGAACTATCTATAAATTCAATATATTTTTCTTTTTTTAAATAATTATAATTAAATTTTTTTAGATATTCTGATTCTGTTAATCTTTTTTTCTTTAAATACTCATCTATACTTTTCTCAAATTTATAGTTAGTTTCTATTTTATATATATAATCAACAGGAATACTAGTCACAAGAGAAATATTTTCTATTATTTGGGAAGATAAATCCATATTTCCTGATAAAATATCAATTAAATGTTTAGGTGTTATATTAATTCTGTTAGCAAAATCTTTATTAGTAATATTATTATATTCCAAATAGTCTATCAAATAATCTTTAAACCTTAATTTCTCCATCACAATCACTTCCTTAATTTATTCTTATTTTGTTCTTAATTTTCTTTTAAAATCGCTATAGTGATCAGTACTTATATATTCTAGTCTTACAATTTTATTTTCTTTATCTATACTAACAATTAATCTAATTGTTCCACCTTTTTTACATAAATTAAAACTATAATATCCACACATATCATCCTTTAGTGCTTCAAAGCCATATATTTTTGACATTGGATTTTGATATAAATCTTCATATGTAGAACTTTGTTTAATATGCAATATTATTTTATTCAATTTAAACATCTCGTCATGATATTTTTTTAATTTTTTCTCTTGTTTCTTAAACTCTTCTCTTTCTATTTTCAATATCTCTCATCCTCAAATTCTTCCTCCTTTCGAATATATTTCTCTTAACTCATATATTAACATTTTTGTTAATATATGTCAACAGTTATAATAAAAAGAAGCTAGATTTCTTCTTCTCCTTTATTTTTAAATTGTAAAATAATTGGAGTTCCTTCAAAATCAAAAGCTTCTCTTATTTTGTTTTCTAAATAACGTTCATATGAAAAATGTATTAAACCTTTACTATTAACTTGAATATTAAATGTTGGTGGTTTAGTCGAAACTTGTTTACTAAAATATATTTTTAAGCGTTTACCTTTATAAGTTGGTGGTAAATTTAATGCATAAGCATCAGTTATAACATCATTAAGTAAACTTGTTCCTATTTCTTTATTTGTATTTTGATAACATTTTAATACTTCAGGCATCAATGTATGAAGTCTTTTTTTAGTAAGTGCTGACAAGAAAACAATTGGTGCATATGGCATAAATTGAAAATTATTTCTAATTTTAGTTGTAAATTCTTTTATTGCACCATCTTTATTATCAATTGTATCCCACTTGTTTACCACGATAACAACAGGCTTTCCTGCTTCTATCGCATATCCTGCAATATGTTTATCATGTTCAATTATTCCTTCTTCAGCATTTATAACAAGTAAACAAACATCAGATCTATCTATTGCTTTTAAAGATCTAAGTAAACTATATTTTTCTACATTTTCATATACTTTACCACGTTTTCTCATTCCTGCCGTATCAATAACTACGTATTCTTCTCCATGGTAAGTAAATGGTGTATCCACTGCATCTCTAGTTGTACCAGCAACATTAGATACAATTGCTCTTTCCTCATTCAATATCGCATTAACTAAACTACTTTTACCTACATTTGGTCTTCCTATTACGGAGAATTTTATTATTCCCTCTTTGTATTCTTCTTCTACCTTAGGAAAATCTTTTACAATTGTCGTTAAAAGTTCATATATCCCAATATTTTGTTCTCCACTAACTGTTAAATACTCTGAAAAACCAAGTTCATAAAAATCATATATATTATCACGAGATAAACTACTATCAATTTTATTTATAACAACAATAACATTTTTACCAGATTTTAATAACATATCTCTTACTACTAAATCATTAGTTGTAATTCCCTCTTTACCATCAACAACAAAAAGAATAACATCTGCTTCATCAATTGCTAGAGTTGCTTGAATCTTTATTTCTTCATTAAAAGATGCATCACTTATATCAATACCACCTGTATCAATTAAATGAAACGAATAATCCTCAAACTTAACATTACCATAAACTCTATCTCTAGTTATACCTGGAGTATCTTCTATAATTGATATTTTTTTACCAACTAATCTATTAAAAATAGTTGATTTACCTACATTTGGTCTACCAACAAGCGCAACTACTGGCTTTTTCATACTACCACCTCTTTTTCTACATTATTATAACACATCATAACCTTTATACAAACAATTTTTTATTATTAATTAATTTAGCTTTATTTATAATTTTATAAGCATCTTCTCCATATATAATTTTACTATTTTCTAAAATAAAACCTATATTTATATCACTCACAGTTCTTTTAGGAATAACATAAAAATTACTATTATATTTATATATTTTACAATAATCTAAAATATCTTTGTTTAACATACTAAACTTATCCAACGCAAAAAGAAATTTTTCTTTTTTCATTATTTTTATTTTCATATCTATATGATCATCATAAAAACCATAAAAATCTAAATCTTCTTTGTCCATTTCTAAAATAATACCAAACAAGTTATCTTGGTAAATATTTATATTATAAAAACCTTTTATTTCTATATCATAAAATTCATTTAATTTTATAAACAAATTTTTAAAATACTTTTCTAAATTATTTTTTAGTGAAAAACTATTTTTTTTTAAATAAAGATTATTCAAAAAAACTATTAACTTACCATCATCTAGTTTTTCTACCCTCATAAAATCACCTATGTTATTTTATGAAATAATACTAATAATGAGATAAATTAAATAGTTCTTTCTATTTTATTATGAATTTCATCTCGTCCTAACTTAGTAACATTTGAAAACATTACAAAGTCATCACCAACAACTAAATCAAGTTCATCTAATATCATTGTTCTTTGTTTCTGTTGTAATGTAATACCAATTTTATCGGTTTTGGTTGCTACTATCGTAACAGGAATTTTATAATGTTTTAAATAATTATACATCATTAAATCATCACTAGTTGGTTTATGACGAAAATCTATTAACATAAATACTTGTTTTAAATTTTTTCTACTTGTTAAATAATCTTCCATCATTAAACCAAATTTCTTTTGTTTTGCTTTATTTAAGTTAGCATATCCATACCCAGGTGCATCTACTAAATAAAATGAATCATTAACTAAATAAAAATTAATTGTTTGTGTTTTTCCTGGATTAGCAGATGTACGAGCAAAATTCTTTCTACTAATAATTGTATTAATGAAACTACTTTTACCAACATTAGAACGGCCTACAAGTAAAAACTCTGGTTTCTCATCAGTTGGATATTGACTACGTCTCACCGCACTAATAGCTAAATTAACACTCTTTATTTTCATGTTTACCACCTTACTATTTTCGTGACTAATTAATTATAACATTATCAACTAATATTGTCAAAACGAGTAAAACTAACTCAATCTCTTTTGATTATGTTCTTTTTGTTTAATTTTATTAGAAATATGTTCAATTATAGTCATGTAACAATATTTATTTGGATGCAATCCATCATCAGTATAATTATCATTGATAAGTCCATCTACACCAAGTAATATATTATATAAATCTAAGTAATCAATATTATTTTCTTCACAATATTTTTTTAACTTTTGATTTATTATAATTACCTTTTTATTTATATCAATATCACTAGTTGGATATAGAAGCTCAACCAATATATCTTTACCGCTAGTAATTACATCTTGAATAAATAATTTCATTTTTTCAAAAACATCATCTAACGATTCTTTTCCATCACAATCACAGTCTGGTCTTAATATGTTATTAATTCCAATTAATAAAACAAAGCAATCTATTTTATCTTTTTCAACTTTTTTCCAAGCATATTTGTGATAATTACCTACACCAATATTTGAAACTCCACAAATATAAAAAATTACATCACTACTAGGTATTTTGGTAGTAATAAGTGGAACATTAAAACCTCTTTTTGCCTCTTTATCAATTATATATGGCATATATTCTGTAATTGAATCTCCCAGTAAAGCTACTCTTTTCATATAATAGTTCCTTTCTTTTTATATTATATCATTACCTTACCTTTTTTACGTAACAAGTTTAATAAAAATTTAAAAATACACAAGATAAAAATATTATGTTTTATTCAATTAATTCCTAATGTTCATATAATGACCTAACAACATAGATAACTACAATTTTCTTCATACATAACTTCAATTTCCTTAATTCTTTATAAAAAAAGAACTTATAAAAGTTCGGATAATTCATCAATGGTGGAGCTGAGGGGAATTGAACCCCTGTCCAAGTATCAATTCATATAAACGTCTACAAGTTTATTTAGTTAATGAATGTCCTAACAAATAAAGTAACTAACAACCAATCTATTAGTAAGCTTATATAATTCATTATTACTTATAAGCATCATAATAATATATCCTACTAAATCGAGCCTCTTATTATCCCGTAGGAAAAGATAAATAAGAAGCGCCTTCTAATCTATTAAGCGAAAGCTAATTGATTTCTGTTTCCAGTTATTTTTTTGTTGCACTTAACGTGTGCCTCCGACTTGCAGTTTATAATCCATAACACCTGTCGAAGCCAAAACAGCCCCAGATATATGTATTATAACATATATTTTATAATTTTCTACTACTTTTTGTTATTTCTTCTTCTTCACTTAAATTATTATAGAATCTATTCACATTGGTAGTAGTTTTTTTATTATCATATACTTTTGTAGAAACTTTCTTTTTCTTATTTTCTTGACCATGCTTAATATTATTAAGCGCTATATCTCTAATTTCTAACCAGTATTCATTATTATATGCTCTTTCTGTAGTTTTTATCTCAGCATATTTAAAAATACTGTAACCAATTAAAGACATTCCTGCCATCCCTCCACACATTATAGTTGCTAAATCCATAGCAATAAAATTAGCAAAAAATGCTCCTAAAAAAGCAGTTATAGCAAATAATAAAGGATAAATACATATTTTTGCTCCCATTTTATAAAATTTTAAATTCTTTAAATCATCACTACACTCTAATAACGCTTTATCTAACAATTTTTTTACATATTCTTGTGTTAAGGGAATTGATAACTCTTTTCCATTAAATTCCATCTGTAATTCATTATCATCTATTGTTATATTGTTTATCTTACTCATAATTAACACCCACTTACATTTTAATACATAATTAATATAAAGTCAAAAAAAAAGAAGCCTAAGCTTCTTCTGGAGCATCTAAATATTTTAGTAAAACTTCTAATAACTTAGGGTCATTAACTCTACTAAAATATGATTTCCCTTCTTTTATTGTTTCTTGCATTACACAAAAATCATTTGTAAAATCTTCTCCGTCAGGTGTAGTTTTAACTGTCATAAAATAACTATTTCCTCTATATACAGCTTGTTTTAAAACAAAGTATTTTTCATTTTCATTAAATTTAATAATTTTATTTGTTCTGTTTTCCATACTTACCTCCTAACGTGTCTTTCCATTTGTCATTTCATCAAGCCATTGATTATCATCAAATGAAAGTTCTCCACCCATGAAATCTTCTAAAGCTTTCTTTATTTCTTCAGGAGTTTTAGCTGGTGAAGAAGATTTATTTTCGTCACTTTTCTTTTTCACTTCAACTTGTGCATTACCTTCTTCTGTATAATCCTTCAATTCTGCATCATCAGTTTTTTTACCTACTTCGTCACCATGTGAAATTACTGTATTTTCATTAATGTTTCCATTTAATATATCATCAAAATCTGCCATTTTTCCTCCTGGATGTAACTCTATTATTTCTTTTTCTACAGCTGGTTCTTCTGGCTTATCTGGTGTCACAGGAGTATCTGGAACATCAGGTTTATCTGGTGTTGATGGTATATCTGGTGTAGTTGGTGTTGGATCAGGAGTAGATGGCGTATCTGGAGTTTTAGTATCAGGATTTACAGTTGGCGTTGAAGGAGCACTTGGTGTAACTGTTGTATTTCCTGGAGAAGGTTTAATTGTTGGATTTTCAAATTCATATTTATTATCAATATCGTTTTGATTATTATCAATTATTCCATCATCAGTTTGACTATAAGAATCATTTTTTGAACTATTATCTTTAGTTTTATTTAAATCTGTAGTTTTATGACATCCTTTTGCTAAAGCTGCAATTACTACAACACCTAAACCAACAGCTACGAACTTCTTCCAGTGTTTCTTAAAGAAATTATCTTTTTTCTTTTTCTTTAACTCTTCTTTAGCATCCTCAATCTCTGCTTCTCTTTCCTCATCTAATTCATTAGGAACAACATAGGCATCTTCAATTTTATCTTCTTCTGATTTTTCCTCTTCAGGTTCTTCTTTAGAACCATCTGAATGACTACTTATATCTTCCATTTCTGGAGTTGATACAGGAACAGGAGTAGGAATTATAGTTGCATCTTTATCCTTTTCCTCTTTTTCTAACTCCTCATTATTACCTACAATAGGAGCTATTACACCTAAATCTTGATCTTTATTTTCTTCTGGCTCAAATTCTTGATTATAGGCATTAATTAAAGTTTCAGCTTTACTAACTTCATCATTTTTCTTTTCTTCTTTAGCTACAGTATCTTCTACAGGATTAGCTTCTATACCTTTTCCCGCAGATACCATTGCAATAAGTCTATCAATTTCCTCACTTGGATTATAAGTAATATAATCTTTTCTTGATTTTAAAGCTGCAACACCTGCTTTTAATCTAGCTAACTCATCTTTATCAGATTGTAATTTGAAATTATCAATAGTTTTAGGATTATTCTTTTTATTTTCAATAATTCTATTTAAACTATTTTGTTTACCAATTACAATTTCACGTTTATGATTATTAACAGTAATTAATTCACCATAATTACGTAAATCTTCTACATATTTTGTTTTCATTTCTTCACAAACAGCTAAGCGAGCTTTTTTACTTTCTAAATCTGCTTGTAAATTAGTAAGTTCTTGATCTGTTAATCTAATTCCAATATTTTTTTTAACAGCTACATCATTTTTTCTAAATCTTCTTTCAATAGCTTCTATTTCTAAATTTAAACTTTGAATTTCTAGATTGCAGTCTGTAAAAATACTAGTTGCTATATCTTGTAAACTTTTATATTCTGCATCTTCACGATCCATAACTTCTAATTGATTTTCAAAAGATTCTTGTAATAATTCAATTGTAAAATTTCTTTCTTCATTGTCATAATTATATTGATAATTGTTAGGATCAGCAATTTTTGCTTCTAAAGCTGCTATTTGTTCATTATAGTCAGCTATAGTTTCATCTAAACTTTCAACCTCATTATTTACATTAGTTTGTTCTTCTGATGCAGGGACTGAAGTGTGAGCTTTTAATTTTTTTAATTCTTCTAAAATTTGTTCGTTTGTCATCTATATCCCTCCCTTTTTATTTCTTTCTATTTCTATATTCTAATTTAACTTGATATCTTAAATCACTAGCATCTTCTATTTCTTTTAAAGTGTTAACTTGGTAACCATTTTCTTGGAAAGCACTAATTAATTCACTTTCTGATACCCAATTATCAGTAATTGATTTCCAAGTATCAGTAGGAGCACCAGCTGTAATTTTTTGATATTTAACTTTTATTCTACTTTCAATTTGTCTTGTATTTGCATAAGCTTTAGGTTGAGATGTTTGATAACTACTCCAATTTCCCCAAACACCATCGCTTGCTTTAGTAGCACCACTTGATGGAGCTGTAGCATAATACTTATCAGTTACATTTGTTATTGTTTTGTACCATTTAGAAACTTGAGCAGCTGTACTATCATCTTTAACCAAACCACTCACTGGAGCATTTTGATAATAAGTATTTTCTCCTGATGCACTAGTTGCATTACTTGGATAATAACTTCTTGTTGAATATGTACAAGTTTTCTTATCACTACTTAATGTACCTTTATCACAAGATGCAGAACATATCGTACTAGAATTACCGGATTTTAAAGGTTTGCTAGATATATTTGTTTCATCTTCACAGGTATAGGTTACCAATACTCTATTCGGATCTGAATTATATCCTGGAATAATAGATGTGTGTCCATAATCAGAACATGTTTTTCTCTCTCCATTAACCCAATACATTTCTGCAACTATTTGATTTGTTGATTCATTATAACAAGTTAATTGAAATGGTTTAGCGTAAATTCTATCTTGTGAATTTACACTCTTCATATTCTCTTTATACCATTTCCATCCTAATCCTACAGATTCTGCTTCTGGATATTCACTTGATGGAGCACTAGTATAAAAAGCATTTTCACTATAATATTTTCTTGTTGTTGTTTTCCACTTATAAACTAAGTCTCTATAACGATAATATGTAGTAGATGAAATTGTTTTATAATTTAATCCTTTTATTTCATCTGCCCATCCTTCTTCTTCTGTTGCTAAATTTTCTGCAGCAACTTCTAATACTTCACCTTTAAAAGTAAATCTAACATCTGATTTGTCTTTAACCAAATCACTTTCTGTTCCTTCAGTCCAAGGTTTAAAATTATCATCCGCTAACGTAGAACCACATTGCATTACTGGTAGATAGTGATAACTTCCACTTTCTAATTTACAAACTTTAACATAAGTTTTATCTTTATTACAGTCACTATATCTATCAGCACTTAATAATTCTTCCTCAACTAAAGTTCCTAATGTAACACTCTTACATTCTCCACTAGCTTGTGGTAATAAAGATTCATCAATTCGATAATATTCCTTACCGGCATTCAATAAATCATTTTCTAAATTACCATCAACTTTATTTCCATTACAACCTTTAACTAATAAAAATATAATTAACGCTAATACTAATACTCCTAAAACAATTAGAAGAATTTTAGGCCAATTTTTCTCTTCGCCTCTTTCTTTGTAATAACTTTCATCTGGCATAATAAATAACCTCCTTATTTACATAAATTATAGCATTATTCTATATATTTTTCAACGATTTTAAAAATTATTCTTAAAATCTTTTTGAATTTCTCTTTTTATATCTCTTTCTTTAATACTTTCTCTCTTATCATAATTTTTTTTACCCTTACAAATACCAATTAATATTTTAAGTTTTCCCTTACTAAAATAAGCTTTTAAAGGTATTAAAGTATTACCACTTAAAGTTACTGCATCTCTCATTTTAAATATTTCTCTTTTGTTTAACAAAAGTTTTCTTGTCCTTGTTTCATCATGATTAAATATGTTTCCTTGTTCATATTTACTAATGTGCATGTTTAAAAGAAACGCCTCACCATTTTTTATAATAGCATAACTATCTTTTATATTAGCACCATTTTCTCTTATTGATTTTATTTCTGTTCCAGTTAAAACAATACCAGCTTCATATTCTTCTAAAATAAAGTAATCATGATATGCTTTTCTATTATTTATCTCCATCTTGATCTCCTGTTTCTTTAACTACAACAAAATCAATAGTTTTTGCTTCTTTATTAGCTGCTTTTACTTTAACTTTTATAATATCTCCTAGACGATATCCTCGTTTATTATGTGCTCCCCTTAAAGAGAATGTTTCTTCATCATATACATAATAATCATCTGTTAAATCATCTAATCTAATTAACCCTTCTACTAAGTTAGGAAGCTCAACAAACATACCAAAATTAGTAATCGTATTAATCATACCAGTATATTCTTCCCCTATATGATCCATCATATACTCAGCCATCTTCATATCATCAACTTCACGTTCACAATCTGCAGCATTTCTTTCTGTGTTAGAAGTATGTTCTCCAATTATTGTTAATTTCTCATCTATATAATTGATTGTATCTCGATCTAACTTATGCTCGAACAAATATTTACGAAGTAAACGATGAACTGTTGTATCTGGGTATCTCCTTATTGGTGATGTAAAATGCGTATAACATTTACTACCAAGACCAAAGTGACCAATATTGTTTTTATCATAAACAGCTTTTTGCATGCATCTTAATAACATACAAGATAAGATATGAAATTCTTTTTTATCTTTTAATTGTTCAAGAATATCTTGAAATACAAATGGTGTAATTTGTTTTACTTTAACATTTACTTTATATCCTAAAACACTAATAAACTTTAAGAAATTATTAATCTTCTCTTCACTAGGTTCTCCATGAATACGATATAAGAATGGAAGTTCCATAAAATAAACGTGACTAGCAACAGTTTCATTAGCTGCAATCATAAAATCTTCAATTAATTTTTCTCCCGTACCACGTTCTCTTTTTACAATATCAATAGCTTTACCATCATCATTAACAATTATTTTAGCTTCATCAATATCAAAATCAATATATCCTCGTCTTTCCTTATTTTTTCTTAAAATTTTAGCAAGCTCCGCCATTAATTTTAATTTATCAACATAAGGTTCATAATCAGGATTTACAATATCTTTTTCTAAAATATTATTAACATTTTTATAAGTCATTTGAATTCGTGATCTAATCACACTTTCAAAGATATCATAATCAACAACATTACCTTTGCCATCTATTTCCATAACACATGACATAGCAAGTCTATCTTCATTTGGATTTAAAGAACAAATTCCGTTAGAAAGTTTGCGAGGTAACATTGGAATAACTCTATCAGCTAAGTAAACACTAGTTCCTCTAAGGTAAGCTTCATCATCTAGCTTAGATCCCTCTTTTACGTAATAACTAACATCGGCGATATGAACGCCAAGTTTATAATTTCCATTTTCTAACTTTTCAATTGATATCGCATCATCAATATCTTTAGTATCATCACCATCAATAGTAAATATTACTTCGCTACGTAAATCAGTTCTACCTTTCATCTCTTCTTCACTTACACTATCTGGAATAGAATCTAATTCTTTAATAACAGTATCTGGAAAAGTATCAGGTATTTCATATTTAGCAACAATAGATAAAATATCTACACCAGGGTCATTTTTATGTCCTAAAATTCTTACTATTTCTCCACAGTAATTATTATCTTTTAATTTTTTAGTAATTTTTACTAAAACTTTATGTCCAGGCATTGCTCCTTTTAAATTATTTTTGTCTAATTCTACAGTAATTTTTACTTTATCATCATCTAAGTCAACAAATGGCTTACCAGATTTATCAAAATAAACTTCACCTACCATTTGTTTTAACTTACGACTAATTATTTTAACAATACGTCCTTCCATTTGTAATCCTTTTTTAGAGATTACTTCAACCACAACATCATCGCCATGAATAGCATGGTTCATATTAGTAGGAGCTACAAAAACATCTTCAGGTCCTTCTATATCTACAAAACCATAACCTTTTTTGTTAGCAATCATCTTACCTATTTTTAAATTACTATTGTTAAACAGTAAAAAACGATCTTTCTTAGTACGATATATTTTTAATTCATCTTCTAACTTATTTATTTCTTTTATTAATTCTTTTAACTCTTCTACTGTGTTAAATCCAAGCATATCATTTATCTCATGAATATCTAAGGCTTTATCACTATTTTTTAATATTTCTAAAATTTGCTCTTCCATCTATTCCACCTCTATTGTTTATTATAAATGATTTAGCATCAAAAATATAGTATTTTCAAATAAACTTTACGAAAATTTAACACTTGTTGTTTATTTTTATTTAAAATATTGTTATAATAAAAATAGATTTAAGATTGGAGAGTTATATGAAAAAAAATTTATTAGTTATTAGTCTAATTTTTATATCATTATTAACTATTATAGTAAGCCCTATTACAGTTAGAGCAGATGAAAAACCAACCGAAAATGATTTTGTTGGTAATCTAACTTGTGGTAATTCTGCAGTTAGTGAAAATGGAACTGTTAGAGGAATTAGATTTCATGAAAATTTACCAAAATTTACTAATCGTTTATATGATATTTTAAAAGTTGCTACACCTGTTATTATAATAATTACTGGAATGCTTGATGTTTTAAAAGCTGTATCTGCTCAAAAAGAAGATGATATGAAAAAAGCACAAAAGAAATTTCTTAACCGTCTACTTGCAGGTGTTGTAGTATTTCTAGTGTTTATGATTGTAGAAACAGTGATTGCAATTGTAATTCCAGATGACGAAACTAATGCCATGAACTGTGTTAAATGTTTCTTAAATGATTATAATGTTTGTCAAAGAGTTGGGTAATCAAAAACTGATTTAGATTTTCTAAATCAGTTTTTTTATAAATTCTTTTATCAGCAATGTTTTATTTTTTAGACATTCATATAAATAACAAAATGAAAATAAGATACTTCCAAGTAATGCACAAATAATATCTTTCATGGTATCTGTAACTCCTGTTGCAACAACTCTTTGGGCATCCCCACCCAATAAATTATCAGTAGTGAATTCAAATATTTCCCATAAACTTGCCACCATTAAAGTTATAGATAAAATAAATATAACATTAAAAACTTTATCATTATCATCGTATTTATTAAAAAGTATAAGAATAATAACAGCTAAAAAAGAAGTAAGAATACCAGAAATATAATGCATAAAAGAATCATACCAATATATAATTCCATAAAAGTGTAAAATACTTCCTAAAAGTTGAGCAAATAAAATAAAAAGTAAAAATATTAATTCTATTAAATCATTAACTTTAGAACTAAATTTTCTAATTATTCTAGGTAAAAAGATTATCAAATATAAAGAAAGACAAACTAATATATTAGAATTATATTTACCACAAATACTTAAAAACATGCATATTGTATTAACTATTATCATCAATATAATAAGTATATCATTTGTTTTCTTCATGATATTCTAATTCCCCCATTTCTACTTGATTAATACTATTAAATCTTTTTGTAATTTTATCTGTAGTTGTATGAATATCTTTAACATCTCTAGATACTGTTTCAATACTACGATATAATTTATCCCATCTATCTTTATATCTTTTAAATTCTTCATCAAGTAGTCTTAATTCTTGATGTATAACCTTAGTATACTTATCTCTTTCAATATTTTTAATTATTATTTGTAATGTTGTTAAAGTACTAATTAAAGTAGTTGGTGAGGTAATCCATACTCTTTTTTTATAAGCGTAATCAATTAAATCTTGATGATAAGCATTAACCTCTGCAAATATTGCCTCAGCTGGTAAAAACATAATTGCTTGATCTGTTGTAACTCCTGGAATAATATATTTACTAGCTATTGCATCAATATGTTTCTTCATATCACTCTTAAATAACTTTTCAGCACTGCTTCTAACACCAACATCATTACTTTTATCCACCATAATCTGATAATTTTCAAGTGGGAACTTTGAATCAATAGCAATTACACCCAAAGGCTCTGGAGCAAATAACACACAATCAGCAATTACCCCATTTTCAAAAGTGTGTTGAAGCTCATATATTTTTTTGTTATTTTCCCCAAATACACTACTCAAAATATGTTTTAAATTAACTTCACCAAATATCCCTCTAGTCTTTTTATCGGTAAGTATTCCCTGTAGTGATACAATATCATTAGATAATGTATCTATTTTCTTTTGTGCCTCATCTATTTTACTAAGACGTTCTAACACTGAAGTAAAAGTTTTATTAGTTTTTTCAAAATTTTCATCAAGTCTTTCATTAACGCGATCATTAATTAATCTAAGTCTATGTTCTATACCTTCACTTAACTTAGTAAAATCATCATTCATATCACGATTAATGTCATTTTTAAATTCTCCCATTTCTTTAATAACATTAGTTTCTAGCTTTCCTAATCTTTCTGTTATATTAGATTCATTTATATTTTTCATAAGTGAAATAACACCTATAATTATTAATATAACTAACATTCCTATAATTATATACTCCATTTTTATCACCATACTAATTATATTATATTTAACCTAAAAAGAAAATAAGATATCAAAAAATATCTTATTTATTTAAAATCCACGCCTCGTATCCACCATTAATATTAACCAATTTATATCCTTGTCTACCTAATATTTCACACAATTTTATACTTTTTTTCCCTTTTTGGCAATAAACATAATAAACTAAATTTTTATCTAAATATAAATTAGGACTAATAATTAATTTATTAAACTCTATATTTTTAGCTCCATCAATATGATTGTTATTATAACTTTCTATTCCTCTAAGATCAATTATATTAACTCTATCATACACCTTCTTAAGATCAGTAACAGATATATTATTAATCATCTAATCACCTGTTACATTATATGCACAAAAATAAAAAAAGTAACCTAAGTTACTTTAACCTTTAAAAACAATCAGTATTAGCTCCATATAAATCAATTAAATTTAATATTAATTCCACTAGCATTGGTAGTAAAAATAATATTACGACTGCTACTACTCTTTTTATAAAAGACTGTCCTGCTTTTTTCATTGAATCTGGCTCTCCTGCAGCTGCTGCTTTTATAAAATCTATTGTACCTAGTACTATTACTAATATTAGTGCTGCATACTTTACAAAATTTAGTGATATACTTATCCATTTTCTTACTTCTTCTGGTACTACTTCACATCCGTATACTTCTTCACCTTCGTCATAAGTATCATTAGATGTAGAACTCTTTTTAACTCCCAAAGAAAATGTATTACCATTTTCATTCAATTCAAATTTTTTACTATCAACACAAGTTGTAAAATACTTATCTGCTGATTCTCCCTCTATAGTAAAACTCAAAATATCACCATTTTTGTTTTTAATGTTAGATTTAACTGTTGCTGTTTCATTACCTAAAAATCTATTACTACAATTTGTTTTACCATCAAAGTAAACACAAAAGCTTCGAGTATTATCTTCATAACTATAAAATGTAAAGTTAACATCAGATACACCTGGTTTGTCTTCTATATCAAAATTAATTTTATTTAAATTAATAATTGTCGGAGTTAATTTGACATCACACTTTTTTTTAATCTTTTCACTTTCTGATTGTTCAGCACCTTTTAAAGTCCATATATTACAATCAGTTGAAGAAGAAAAATCTTCTTGTTTATCGCCTAGATAAAAAGCATAATCATATTTTGTATAATTTGAGTTTCTTCTTTTTTTTCTATATATACAAATATATTTGTAACATTTATCAGGCTTATAATCATTTTTACTTCTGTTAATACTAACGTATTTATTTATATCCTTGCTGCCCCACTTTATTAAATAAACTTTTTTATTTTTTGTATCATAACCTGCTGAAGCAGCACCATTTTCATTTTCATAATAACATTCATATTCTTTAGCTAACATCTTACTTGGTATAAATAATAAATATAATATTATAAATATCAAAAAGAACTTTTTCTTTTTCATTTACACTCACCTAAAGTCATTATAACATATAAATACCAAAAAAAGATGAATTTTTATTCATCTTCGTTAAAGAAATCATCAAAAAATTGATCATCTGTGATACTTTTATCATTTTCAATAACTTTATCATCATGTACTTCAGGTTGTTCAATTTCTTCTTTAGTATATTCCAAATCATTTTTATTTTCTTCAGCGATTGGTTCCTTAACATCAACTTTTTCATTATCAATATTAATAGGATTTTCATCTTTTGCTTCAGAAATAATTGGATTTTCTTGAATATCTGGTTCTTTTTCTGGAATATTATCTGGAAACTCTTCTTTATTGTTTTCTTCTTCAACACTTGATGTTTGTTTAGCTTTTTCTTCAGCTTCTTTTTCAAGTCGTTCTTCTTCTTCTAATTCTGCAATTTTAGCATCTATTCTTTTAACTAAATCATCGACATTAAAACCACCATTATTAGAAGGCATAGGTGCAGGGCTACCTCCAAACATAGGAGGAACAAATGAAGGCATTTCTTTTTGTTCTTTCAAACCTCCACCAAGCATTGCATTAATTTTTTCTTCTTTTCTTTTTTCAACAAAGCTTTTTAAATCAAATACACTAACTGGTTCTTTTTCTCTATTTGGGTATTCAGCTTTTGGATAATCTTTTTCCCATTCATGATTTTTCATCATCTGCCAGTTTGGTGTCAATTTTGTTTTAAATGGCATCATTCTAATACGAATTAATATCATTGTCCATTTAGGTAATCTTTGAAGATCACTAACTGTAACTAAAGGTGTTGAAGCTGTTTTATCTTTTTCTTTTGATTTTACTTCTCCACACATTTTACTGATTTCTTCAAGAGCGCTAAGCTCACTACTTATTAAGTAAACAATATTTCCACAGTTACCTTTAATAGTTTCTCCATTTTCTTTACCATATACTTCATATAATTGAGCAAAGTTTTGAATGATAAAACTAAATCTCATTGCACGTGAACGTGCTGCTGTAACCATTGTTGTAACATCTTTTAGTGGAGGCATATTAGCAAACTCATCTAGAATAAAGTTTGTTCTATAAGGAAGTTTTCCACCACATTCTTGTGCTACTCTAATTAATGTTTCATAACATTGTTTTAAGAAAATTGTAACTAATGAATGATAAGTCTTCTTTTCATCTTGTACAACAATAAATACTGCTGTCTTTTGACGACCAATATCATCCATATTAAAATCACTATGTGATAACATCTCACTCATATTTTCACGAGATGCGAATAACTTAATTTTTTGTTTAAATACAGATAAAATACTACCTTTTGTATCACTTGGAGCCATTAATGTAGATGAAGCATTAACATAAGCAGGACCAGCAGGATCTTTATAACTAAAGTATTCTTTAATATATGTAGTTCCAGCAATTTTTTCTTCACCAACAGTAGTCATTAAGTTAATACTATTTAAATTAATTTCTTCCTCTTTAGCATCTTCAAATAAACCAAGTGCTAAACCTGCGAAATAATCAGCAGATGTCTTTTCCCAGAACGGATCTTGATTTTTAGAAGATTCATCATAAAGAATATTTAAAGCTAAATCGTCTAGTAACTCACAAGCTTTATCTTGATTACCACTTTTATACAAGTTATAAGGAAGAGAAAGTGGATTCCAGCAATTACCTTGTTGTGGATCACGGAAGTTTAAAAGAACAATATTATATCCTTTTTCTCTTAACTCAACAGCATTTTTCTCATAAATTTCACCTTTAGGGTCAGTAATAATCATTGATTCACCCTTTTTAGCTAATACTTTAACCATAGGTTGAACAATCATTTCTGTTTTACCAGATCCAGTAGAACCAATAATCAAGTTGTGATACTCACCATTATCTACCCAAATCTCTTTGCCGTTATTAATTAAAGGAATACCGGCAGCATCACTTTTTAAATCTTTAGCTCGAACCATTTTAAGTTCTTTTTTCATTTCTTTATCAGTTGCCCATCTTGAATATCCTTTTTCTTTTTTAGGGTCAGTGCTTATACCAATACCTTTTTCTCTTTCAAAGAATAAAGATGAAACACTCATAATAATTGCTATTAAAACACATATATAACCAAGAATTGTTGCAAACAAGTAATCTGGTCCAAACGCTGGTAATGGATTTAGCCCATATAAAACACCTTCTTGAGCAAATGTTCCTAAATTTACCACAGCAATTGCTACAAAATATAATAAGAATATACTAAATATTACAAATATTAATATATCTTTTGCATCAGCTCTAAATTTTAATTTCATATATCTTCCTCCTAATTACCATTCTTTTTTGATTTAATAACAAACACTATTGTAACTATTATTATAGCACAACTTATTATTCCAATAACAGCAAATGTTACTATTTTTGAATTACTAGCTAAATCATTTGATAATTGTTTCAAATTTGTTTCGTTTGAAAAAACAATTTTAATAGGCTTATTTATATTGACAGAATCATTATTATTTTCTATAACCCAAATATATTTATTTTTATCTACTTGATCAGCATTGTTTTCTATAACCTTATGATTAGTTGTTATTGTAATAGTATATTTATCTACCATCATATAACTGTAAGATCCACATCTAAAAATATCAGATGTAATTAATTGATAACCTTTTTCAGTCTTTACAAAGTTAAATGAATCATAGCATTGTCTAATTATATGAGCATCATTAAATTCTGTTGTATTGTAATTATAAGTAAATGAACCAATATATTTATCTTTATCTTTTTTATCACTAAACTCATATACTTTATATATTCCTCTTTTTGAAATTGCTACAGCTTCATTTTCTGAAGAATATTTCATTTTTTCAATATTTTCTTCAGTATTTTCAGAACCACTCAAATTAATATTTATCGTTTCTTTTAATTCTGAATCATTAAAACTTAAATTATAATCTACTGTACATCCAGTAACTAAAAATGAACCAAATAATACTAAAACTAGCAATAATTTTTTTTTCACTTTATCACCCCAATAAATATGCATAAGACACAAATGTATAACTACCATGTTTACACATATAATCTGCCGTTACATTACGAGCACTAATTGTTACATTATTCCAATTATTTGTAGCATTTGTACCAGCTCTATTCCAACCATCAGAAATTAAAATTGTACCATCATCATTAATTTTTTCAACAATTGCAACATGTCCATAAGGATGTTCTGTTGTATCCCATGATACTATACTACCTGGCATAACTGCTCTACAATCATAACTGTGTGTAAAAATTGTGCTATCAGTATTACCCGCAAACCTATTTCCATTACCATTTGTAGCTCTTAAACTATTCATAGCTGTGGCTTTTAATTCTTCATCCATGTTAGAATAATAAATAATTTCTAAAGCTCTACTTTTAGCATACCAAGGACACTGTGAAACTAATCCAGATTTTTCAGTATAAATATAATCCATACCTATACTTATATAATAATCTCTTCTTTCTGCTAACTCCGTTTTATCTGCAGCAGGAATCGTATCACTGGAGTAATTACCACCAGAAATTAGTCCTCCCATTCTACTTATTTCAGCCATTGTATAGAAAGTATTTAATATATCTTCATAATTTTTACCAATTGTTTGTAGGTATCTACTTCCCCATTGGCTCATTCCTTTACCATGGTTATATTTTGCGTAAAATTCATATTGCGATTTAGTAACTTTAGAATCTAACCAAGGCTTTGGAATTGCTAAATCAGCTTGTTTCAAATAGTAATTACTATTGTCTGAATGATCTATTGCTAAAGCATCATACATTGTACTAAATACTTTACCATCTTGAAGTAAAACTAAACTATTAGTTTCTTCAGCAGCTCTTATTGCCATTGCACTAGGGGTATCAGCAAGTGTCTGTGCACTCTGAGAATTTTTAATACTATTTTGACAATTATTAGTAGCATTTAGAGCATAAGTTCTAGAAGCAACAGCTTGTGCTTTCATATTTTCAATATTGTCACCTTCATACCAGTTGTTTTCTTTAGTAACAACACGGGCAACATAAGTCTCTAAATCCATAGTTTCAATATCGCCATTTTCTTGCTCTACAGCAATGCTTGGACAATATATAGAACTAGAGAAAGCTCTTTTTATCAAGGAAACATTTCCCATTGTTAATATCTCATCAGCTATTTGTTCTTTTGTTCTATTTTCGTTAATAATAGATGGATATGCCCAATCAATATAGGTGTCTATCAAATACCTTCGGTAAGCTTGAGAACTAAAGTAACATGCATCTATATCAGGTAAATTCTCATCATCTGTATCATCCGCGCTAGTTTCACCTTTAAAAAATACTTTTACTAATTTATTTATTTGTGATGTAGCAGATTGTGAACCAAAAGCCTCACTGACATCTAAGTAATTAAAATATGTTGTTTTAGTTGCATCATCATCTAAAGAAATTTCTTTTTCAGAAACCATCTGACCATAAAAAATTGTTGCTGTAATTAAATCAGGATTAATAATACAATTACCACTATATTTTTCAACAGCTGCATCTAATTTTTTATAATAATTATATTCACTCTTAGATTGACAATCTTCCTCTGTTGTACACCAACCTCTTCCACTAAACCAGTTACCAACTCTTTTAAAGAAATTTCCTGCCCCATTCACTGTATCAGAAATAAAAGAAATCGGACCACTAAATAATGTATACAACATAACTATTAAAAACATCCACATTAACAAAGTTCCTGCTATACCAATTGCTGCAAATATTATTTTTCTTTTAGTATTGTTTAATTGTTTTTCAATGACTTCTTGGCCTAAATTACTATCTACTAGTTTATTAATAATAAATTGTGGAATATATGGAAAAGCAGCCTTTAAAGATTTCTTCAAGGCTTCTGAACCGATATTCTTAGCTGCATTATCTACTTTACTCTTTACACTATTAGTAGTATCACTTTTTTTATTATTAGTAGATTGTTCATTTTGATTATCTACATTATTATCAATACTACCCGTTTTATTTACATTACTATTATTAATATTATTCAAAGTCTGTTTTGTTTTATTTTCTTGAATTTTATCAGATAAGTTTTGACCGCCTGGTAATGTTGCTTTACTACCATTACCAACTATATTTTTATTATTCAAGCAACATCACCACCGTCACTAATTATTTCTATAATCCTCCGCCAGAACCAAATGAATCTAATTCTTGTTCTGTTGCAATTATATTTATTCTCATTCTTCGGCTACCACAAACAAATAATGCTTCACCTTGATTATATTTCTTTATACTTTCTTTTTCATTATCATTTAAATCAATTAGTTTAGCTAAATCTTCAACCGCTTGTTTTTTAAGTCCCATAACAAGATAATAAGAAGCATTATCAAATATAGCTTTACCTTGTGTTATAACACCTGGATCACTAAAATCACTTGGTTGTTGTGTAATTATTATTGTACCAGTGTTATATTTACGAGCACGTCTTTGAACTTGTGCCAAGAAATCAGCACCTAAAGTATTATTACCACTTAATAAAACGTGAGCCTCATCAACCATTAATACTGTATTAATACTTGAATCAAGCGTTAATCCCCATGCATATTTTAAAACGTTAAAGAATAAGGCATTTCTAATATTAGAATCAGCATTCATAAGTTCTTTAATATTAAATACAATGAAATCACTCTTTGGAGATATAGTTGTATGCCCATCAAAATAATATTGTAACTCTTTAATTAATGGTCTAATTTTTAATTCAAGCATTTCTAAAACATCACGCTCATGTGTTTTTTCAACCATTGCTCTTATCTTACCAATAATAGTCGCATACACATCTCTAAATGTTGGGAAGTCACTTGATTTAAATTGTGTAAAATCAGAGTTGAAATCAATACCAAATCTTTTATATGTATCTTGTAATACTTCACTAAACATATTAATTGTGTCTTCTGTAATACTTGGATCATAGTATTTTAAGAAAGCCTTTACAGTTTGGATAGTACGAGTTAATACCGTATATCCTAATCCTTGTGCTATTTCTTCTTCATCAGCATCAACTACTACTTCAAGTGGGTTAATCATACCAAATTCCCCACCTTTACCTAAGTCAATGAAATCTCCACCATACATCTTAGTCATCTCTTCGAATTCACCCTCTGGGTCAATAATAACTATTTGATTATTATTACGAATGTGAGATCTAATCATTAACTTAGCTGCTGTAGATTTACCACTACCAGAAGTACCTAAAATAATTAAATTAGCGTTGTTTCTATTATGTTCTTTCTTTATTTGATATAAGAACTGATTAAATAGAATAACACCACCAGAGAAATCTACTCCAAGTAATGTAGATAATCCAGGATCTTTAATACTATCAAAGATAAATGGATACATAGCCGCAATAGTTGGAGCTGGAATAGGAGTACCTATTCTATCCTCAATATCTTGTTTACTATATATTGGTAAAATTGATTTTAAAACTTTCTCTTGCTCAAAGCGTAATGGGAATGCTCTCATTTCCATTGCCTCTAAATAATTCTTTATCTGCATTTTCTTGTTAATTAATTCTTCTTCAGAATCAGCAGTTACCATAATATGCATTTGAAAATCGTATATTTTAGACTGAGTTGAAGCTAATTGTTGAATAAAATATTCTAATGATTCATAATCTTGACGAATTCTTTCTTGAATTGTCTTATCATTTTCTTCTTGATATCTTTGTTTTAAATCGGCTATTTCTTTATTTAACATCTTAGAAATAACACTAAATGGAAGTGGAATATGTTTAATAACTACCTTTATTCCTGACATACTAGTTAAAGACGCTAAATAGCCAGGACCAATAAATTTAGGATAAGAAACAACCGTTAATATAGTTGCCCATTTATCACTAATAACAAAATCACTTGCTCTAAATTCTAAACCTTTAGGAGCTACTTGTGCCTTAACATCCATTAACTCATCACCGTCCCAAATGTAGTAGTTTGTCCACCATTTAAGAAGTTATCAAGAATAATTCTTAAATCATCATTTGTAGTTTGTCTACAAGTTAGCCCTGCACTAGCAAAGCCGTTTATTAAAGTACGAACTCTCTTTTGAATTAATTCAGAATCTTTTTCTTTAAATAGTAAGTAATATTCTGTATCAACAACATTATTACTCATAAACATGTTAGCTTTATTAATATCATCAACAATCAATTTTCTTCTCGAATTATCTTGAACATTGTTATATAAAAGTTGTAACTGAGATAGATAAACATTTATATCTACTGGTCTATCAGCTGCTATAACCCAAAATTCATAATCAATCATATTATATACATTTTTCAAATTAGCTATAATACTATCCTGCATATCTTGATCTAAAATAAAGATATTTCTAGGCATTATCTTAATCCCTGTAACTTTTAAATTGTTATTTAAAATAATAACTCCATTCGTTATACTTTTGATAGGGATATTATCAACAGTATATCTACTTATCGGTTTTTTCTTTGCCATTACTAAAACACCAACCTTTCCAATAATAAACTCTTCTACCTGTGTAAAAATTCCACATTGATTTAATAAATGTTCTTACATTATGATAATTGGCAACCGGAAATACTAGAAATCCAGTTACAGCAGCTGGAGCAATTGCTATTAAAGCAAAAATCCAGTTGTTAATAGGAAGAACAGGTAACAAAAGTAATGTTATCCCTATTCCTATTCCGAACATAACTAAATCAGTTACATTGAACAAACCAAAGATTAACATTGATTTCTTTGAGTTTGCTGGTATTAAATATTGATTCACTTAGTATCACACCCTTTTTATTAATTTTATATTCCAGCTCCATTTTCAAAAGTTTCTTCTTTCTTTTTAGGATCTGATGAAGTATACTGAGTAACTGTTTTTTTAGAGTAACTTTCAGCACTGTGTCTGTCATCTGCAGCATTATATGCATCATAATATGTAGCTTCAGATTTATGTTCTTGCATGCTTCTTAATTCTTTAAAATCTGCCGAAGCCTTATCATACGCTGCCGAAGCCTTAGCACTTTCAACTTCTAATGCAGCAATGGCTGCAGCACCAGTTTTATCCCCCCATTGTACATCTTTGCCGGCTTGAAAATCACTTCTAGCCATACTCAATTGTGAATTAATGCTATTTCTATAATCTTTAGCTTTATCTGTAATCTCCCATGCATTTTTAAACTTATCACCTATGCCAGGAATATCATATTTTGATGTATATACAGGCTTAAGATTTTTATCGGGATTACCATTTACTTGTTCCCATAACTTTTCACCTAACTCTCTTTGAGCTGCTATTTTTGCAGTATCATCATTTGTCACACCCGCAAATTTATCAATTCCAGCAATACGTCTAGAACCCCAACCTTTTATTCCACCTTCTCCAGTTGCATACCTATCAGCTCTTAAATTTCTGGCATCAACAGAACCTTTTACTCCTGCTCCTGCGGCCTTAAATAAATTTTTTTCTTTAGAAGTCAAGCCTCTTCCAGCTCCCGATATACCACCAGCTAATATACTACCGGCATTTCTAAGGCCACCTTTAAATCCTTGACCTTTCCAGTTACCTCTCGTGGCCCATGTATTAGCTGCCATTCCACCAGCAAATCCTAAAGCACCAGCGCCTGCTGCTTTGGCCACTCCTAAACCTGGAACATTTCCTAATTTCTTTTTAAGACTAAATCCATCACCAGATAATTTAATACCTAAAATAGATTCAATTAAGTTTGGCAATTGTTTAGCAAACATTAAACAACCAATAATGACAAATAATCTTACAAATAAATTATTAACTGAAGCACCTGAACTATAATACTTCATCATTTCCTTAGAACTTAAAATACTATGTATTACATCTAAAGCAAAAAATATACCAGCTAATCTTACAAATAAATCTATAAATGTTTTACCACATTCTTTTCCCCACTTAGAAACTTTATCAGAACCTTTGCCTGGATCAATCATAGACAATATAGGAATTGGGGCAATAATTTGTAAAAATCCTAATTTAACAGAACGCACTGCAGCATCAAAACAGAACATTAAAAGCATATATGCTACTGCACAACCACAAATGGTTGAAATAAGATATTTATATTCGTAAGTAAATTTTTTACCATCTTTTTTTATAATTACATCTTCATCTAACAAGCAAGTAGCACCGGCTTTAATTTCACATATTTTCTGATCTTCTAATTCGTAATCATCCCCACCACTTTTATATATAAACGAAGAATATACAGCATATGACATTTCTTTTCCCTGTACTTTAGCATTTTCTTCTAGTGATTTATTACTATTACCATCACTAGTAGGTAATTTTTTTCCTGTAACAATTTGATATACTGCATTACTAGATAATAAATCACTCTGTAACTTAAATGCGGCATCAAATAAGTTAGGAGTTATAGCTAATAATATTAATGATATAACAACATTAGTAATTAACTTGCTAAACCCCTTTCCTTTATCTGTTAATGTATCAGGATTAATTATATAATTTATCATAGCAAACGATAATTTGAATACCATAAAAATTCCTAGGAATGTATATATTCTTCCTAAATATTGATATATTAATTCTCCAAAAACATTAGTATCAGCTATCTTTATTAATAAAACATATAACAATTCAATAGCCCAAGCTACAATACCATCTAATAAGGCAAATAGTCTTCTCATTAATTCTGTAAACAAATTACCCATTAAATAAACACCCTCTCATTAACATAAAGGCACAAAAAAGCCATTTATACTTATACTAAATACAGTATACCATAATAAAAAAAAATAATAAATAAGAATTTATTATTTTTATTTTATTTTTAATTTCAACGAGCTTGTGTACAACTTTCATTTATAAAGCAATTAACACAATTCCAAACACCAGTCTCTTCTTTTGCAACTAAATTGAATACTAATTCAACAATTACAAATACAAAGAACACTATGCATGCTGATAAAAGTCTTTTGAAAAACATTTGTTGTGATTTCTTTATTTCATCCTCTTTTTGTGCCATTACAGCTTTTCCTAAATCTAACATTCCAAATATAATTAATAATACAGGAATACCTATTTTAATTAAAGTGACAACTAAGCTTGTCATATCTGGAATTATACGATCCATTGTAATAAGATTTCCACCACAACTTATTTCTTCTAATATAAACATATGCGCATCCTCCTCTACTAACTAAATGATACTTTATTTGTTATATTTTGTCAATACTATTTACATTTTATTGTCTGCTAAAACCTAATTTTTGCAATAATTCATTTAATACATCACTTCTTTTATGATCATCAATTGGTGGCATATTAAAGAATACTTTTAATTTAGATTCATATTCAAAATCATCCATATCTCTCTCACTCAACATACTAGGATTCAAAACAACCATTTTATTCTTTAATTCGTTTAATATTGCTGGTCTTGTCATAACAAGCTTATTTAATTTAATAATAGAAGGTTCTACTAAATATAAAACTTGTTGACACATAGCTTCTGCTGAAGTGTTATTATTAACATCAATAATGATAGCTTCTTTATTCATATTTTCATTTATAACTTTAGCTAAAAGATTTCCATCAATTGAAACCATTTCTTTATCATTGTAATAAACAAAATCTCTTTTATCTACCTCAATTGGCAAAACTTGATAATTTTGTTTTAATTGTTTGTACATCATATATGTTAAAGTTGTTGCCCCAGAATGTTGTGTAACGCTTTTTATACCTATAATTTTAGGTCCATACTGTACAGGTGCTTGCGCAACTGTCTCATACCTAGTTACTATTCTTTCTTTAGGTTGACCTTCTTGAATAGGTTGATCAAACTGTTGATACTGCGCTACATCCCTATAACTATTTGGATTATTGTATAAATACATTAAACCTTCTTGATTAGTAGTAAAATTATATATTCCCATCGATATTAATCTTGACAAATATTGTGGATTAGTTGTTTCAGGAGTATTATCTAAAAGCAATATTACTTTACTCATATCAAGAGCAATAGATAACTTTTGAATGTTTTTAATATCTTGATAATTTTCTATAGCAGTTATATCAAGAATCATCTTATTGAAAAAGAAATTTTGAAAATCTTTTATTATTTCATCTGCAGGAAATACACCATCAATTCTTCTTATTACTTCAATATCTAAATTTGATAGCATTTCTTTATATTTATTTGCTACAATAACATTCATGTTTTTACCTCCTAATCATAAAATACTTTTGTTTCCCCACTAACAGGAATATTTAAAATACCACCTACTACAGGTACATCAAAATACATATAAGCTATAACTTTATAGTACTTTCCTCTCGTAGAATCATCATATTCGTATATACAAACTTGATAATTAGAAGCAAGTTCAATTGCCTTTTTATTATCAATTTCTTTACATTTTTTAGAACCACTTAATCTATATCCAACACTACTTAAACTATTATTAATTTCATTAGTTATATTAGCTTTAGTTCCAACATCATTAAAATTACCATCATAATATTCAATTATATCAACAATTCTATTTTTTATTCGAAATGCCTTAGTATAGCTTATAGATGTAACTAGTAAAGCCATTACAATAACAAGAAAAACGATAATTATATTCATTAACATTGCATTTCCAGTAGCAGCCTTCATATTACACCTCTATCCCATATAATGCATAGTCATAGTCTTTGTATAAACTGGTATTCTAATCAAATTACCAATAATAGGAAAATCATAACTCATATAAGTTAAAACTCCATACCAATATGTTCCATCTTCATTAATTTTATCAAACATATAAATACAAACACCATCACTAGTTCTATTATTATTTGTATTAATAGCAGATTGCCCATCTTTCGTAGGACAAGTTTTTGATATTCTTTGATATCCATAACTAGTTATTGTTTGATCTATTTTCTCTTTAGCATACTTATTGTATCCTTCATTTATTTCAATAGCATTAACTATCTTACTATTAACACGATAAGCTTTACTATAACTCATAATACTTATAATAGCAAAAAAAGATATAGCTATAAAAACTATAATTATATCTAATAAAAATGTATAACTAATACTTTCCTTCATAGCAATATCTCCTTAAAGCCTACTTATCAGTAGTTTTACTATCAGTAGTTTTACAATATTCTTTGTTAAAGCCTTTAAGTGTTTTTCCATCCCCTGAAGAACTTCCAGAACATACACCACCAGCTACAGTACCACCAAGACTATTACAACAAGCACGATCAGCAGCATTTGTCACTAAACTTGAAATTAATGGTGTTGCAATCGCAGCAACAATAGCTATTAAAACAATTGTAATTACAGTCATATTTGCTTCTCCAGCAGCTTCTTTCATAAATTTTTCCTCCTCTATCTTACAAATTAATTATAACACAATTTTCACAATGATACAATTAAACATTAAGCATTTGCATCATCGAAAGTAGTAAAAGTACAATAATTCCTGCTCCTGTACACATTAACATAGTCATTGTTTTCTTTTCCATACTTTCTAATCTATCTTTATATTTTTGTTCACGTGCTTTATTTTGTAACGAAGATATTGTTTTAGAGAACATTAATAATTGTTCTTGTTTATCTTCTTGTGAACCAAGACCTAAACGATATAAAAGTCTCATCATACGCATTGAATCTCTTACTGGATACATTTTAGCAAAGTCCATATAAGGATCAACAGATGAATCACCAGCTTCAATTTTTTCAACTAATTTAACTAGTCCATCTTTAAAAATTGCAGGTGCAGTAGCGATACTTCTACGTAACGCTACAGGAACCGTATAGTGTTGAATTAATATTTCCAAACTCTTTAAGTAGTATGGTAACATTAAATCTATTGTATAAAGGTTCCTTTTATAAAATGATTTTAATTGCATATATGGCATTTTAAACACAGCAAATGCTGCTATTAAACATACTATAAAATACATAAAATTCATTCTATTAATTAAAATAACAAACACAGCTAAAAGTGCTACTAAAGCATTTCTAACTCTAGTCCCAAATAATTTATTTACATCAATATTATCTCCATATTTAACACCTAACAAGAATTCATAATCATCTTCTTTTAGAAATGCAAAATATGGTTGCGTTTCTGTAATAAATTTATGAGAATCTATTTTTTTATTTGCATGGAGAATAACGATAATAATAATTCCTATAAGTACAAACGTCATCAACATTATTCAGCACCTACATTCTCATTATAATATTTTTCTCCATTAAGCAAGAAATATGTATTAATAATTAGGATTCCATGCAATAATAACCTAATTCCTATTTGATCTAACATTGTTATATAGGTTGATACCCCTAATAAAAATTGTACTAACATAACCATTAAATAAAGCACAAAACCAAATTGTAAGAATTTTTTATGGAATGTTGCTCTATCAATTCTATCACGATATACATTTTCAACAAGCATATCTATATCTAATGACATATTCTCTAAAGCTTCACTAGAATCTTTAGCACCTTCATTAGTTATTTGTAAGAATAACTGATGCATATTTCTTACAACATAATAATCATACTTTGAATTCATATATTCAAGCGATTGTTCAATCGTACCATTTTGATAAGCCATATCAATCATCATTTTGACATCACTTTTAAAAGGATCTTCTAAAACGTCTGATTGATATACACCTTCTAATGCTTTAACAAAGCTTTGTGTTGTTGCAAATTCCATTATGGTATTAGTGGTATATACTTGAACTTGTTCAAATATAAACTCACTATATAATCTTTTACAACGTAAGTAAGCAAGATATGGCACTGTTGCTATAGCAAAAAGAGCATATATAATTGAAATAATTATGTTATAAAAATATAGATAGGATACTCCAAAAGCTCCAGCAGCAAATATTAATACTTGCGTTGTATATTGTTTTGGAGTATATTCTTGTCCTAACTCTTTTACTTTTTCTCTTACATGCTTAAATGAATAAGGAGCATATTTATTATATACACCACTTACTGTGTTAATTATATATTTATATGCATTCTGTCCAGAACTTTTTCTATACACTAAAACAAATATTATTATTAGCGCTATTGCTATAAATATAAATAATTCCATATATAACCCTCCTATTCAAAAATAATATCATCATCTTTAATATCAATAACGGGTTCATTATCTTTAATAATATTATTGATGTTGTCATTATCATTATTTATTGTTTGTTCTTTATCTTCTTCTTTTACAATAGCATCAGGTTCAACTATTACACCCTGAGCTGATAAATAATCAAGTAAATATTTAGTTGGGTTATTACGAAATACTTTTCCATCTATACCTTTTTTATAGATAGAATTGCTCTTAGCTTCGTTTGTCTTGTCATCTACATAAAACTCACAAACTTCACCAATTTCACGTACAAACTTACCACTTTGTTTACTTTGATATCCTCTTATCATAACTCCAAGTTGTACATACCTATGAATAGTTTTAACAAATTGATCTACATCTTGATTTGTTTCAAGCAAACTATACATACGCATTGGAATTGAACTTGCTTTATCAGCATGTATTGTTGACAAAATATTATGTCCAGAAGAAATAGAGTTTCTAACTGCCATAACAGCTTCAGCGCTACGAACCTCGGATAATAATATCCATTTAGGGTTCTGACGCATACAAGTTACTAATACATCTGAATAAGATGCAATATTATTTGTTTTCATTGCTACTATATCTCGATGTGGAAATATTCTATCAAGATGTAACTCTAAGGTATCCTCAATTGTGATAATTTTTTCATTTTCAGCAATATGAGCACCTAAATATTTAACAAACTCTGTTTTACCAGAACCAGTTTCTCCACATACTAGAATATTACAATGTCCTTGTACACATTTCATTAAAAAATCATGTATTTCTATTGTAATATAGTTTTCTGCAATAATTTTATCTTTTTGTAATCTTATTTTAGCAGGAGTTTTACGTAAAACTGCTGCTATTCCATTTTTGGCTATGGAATCATGAACAAAGTTCAAACGTAATTCTGCACTCTCTGCATCCAAGAAAGGATGAGCCATATTAAAGGTTGTACCCATTACGTTAGAACATTGAAATGCTAATTTTTCCATAAAAGCATTATTAATGTTTGGATTTTCTATTCTAAATATACCATGAGATAGCGTCTTTAACCAAATCTGCCCCCCATTACTGTACGAAATATCTGTAACATCATCATTCTGTAAATATTGTGTTAATGGTCCAAAGTCTATTTGAGAAAAAACTGACTCATCCATAAACTAAGCTCCTTCTGTAGGTAAATTTACAGTCTTAGAATTAATAAAGTTTCTTAAATATTCTGTACTTACTTTAGTATCTCCTTCAGTTGGCGCTACACTACCATATGGTACTGGGAATAGTTCTACTGAATATGAATATAAATATTCAGCTTTTCTTAATAATAAATGTATTTCTTCTGATACACCAAATATTAAATATGCTGGTGTACGATTTTCCTCAGAATTTTCAAATACATTTCTACCACTACTATCTTTTACACCTAATACTTCTACATTTTCAAGTAATTTTCCAACCATTACTTGTCCTTGATCATCTACGGCTTTCATATAGATATCAATTCTATTACCAGGGAAAATAGAGTTCCCATAAGTACTTTCCATACTAACTGGGAATTGATAAGGTCTTTGACCTTCTTTAACATCAACAAAAGCAGAATCTGGTAAATCATCCGCACTAATTACTGTTTCTTTATAAAACATACTTCCTGCAGGAATAATTGTATTATAATTTGAATATTGTCCTACAATAGCTGCAGAAGATCTAATTACATTGCTTGTAATAGCTGATTGTGGAACCTCAATGTAAGTAACCATATCATCTTTAATCAATGTTCTTGGTTGAATAGTTGTTGCAGCAACAGCTACTCTAACAGGTTTTACTTGCGTATTAATTTGATAAGTATATCCAAAATAAAGCAAACCAACAATAACAAGAACACCTAAAATCGTAATTGTATTTTTGTTTTTAATAAATCTTTTTAGTGAATTTCCAAAATTTTTCATTCGCTACCCTCTCCATTCTAATGACATTATAATTTATTTTTCTCACATAGTCAATTTTTTTCTTATTTATTTTTTCTTATTTACACTTTAAAAATCATATTTATTTTTCTTTTTCACAATAATTATTATTGGTATTAATAAGACGATTGTTCCAATTGTGATATATATATAATATTTTGCCCAAAAATCTCCTAATATTTCAATTATTGATGTTGTTTTAACATCATCATCTTTTATTTCATCCGAAACATCAGATTTATTTTTGTATTCTTCTACTTTCGATTTAAAAGTTTCATAATTTATATCACCTATTTCTCCCCATCTTTGACATAAATTATAACTTTCCACCCCAGTACAAGCTGAATCTTTATAATATTTATTGTATTTAGGTAAATTAACATAAACAGTATTTAATAATTTGTAAGAACAATCTGTACTTTTTGCATATATACTAAATGAATAATTAGTTCCATCTTTTAAATTAGAAACTGTATAGTTATTTAAATCATTTCTATTACTACTATAACTTTTATTATTAATATTATCTTTTACTACCAAGTCTTTATGAACATTATGAATAGTTATTGAAAAAATAACTTTATCATTAGCTTCAGTATAATCATAACTAGTTGTGATATTAGAAGCAAGAGCTAAATAACGGACTTTATCATCAACAGTACATGCGCCAAAAGCCTTAACAGGAAGTATTATAAAAAATGTAAACAAAATTATTTTTATAAATTTTTTCATATATGCCTCCTATTTTACTTTAATTATATATTTATTATTTCTAACATCTAAAACTAAGTTTACTTCTTCTGCATCTAATATCTCTTTATTTATTTCAAAATAATAATTACCATCATCATGTGTTTTATTATATTGATCTTTTAATTGATATTTTTTTTCTGTTCCATTTATTTTATAAACCAAGCTGCCAAAAGAAGCAACAAGCTTATCAAGTGTTTTAATATTTCCATCTTCAGGTATATTTAACTCACCAGCTACTTTAAAAATAGCTTTATCAATATTTCCACTTAATTTTGGTTGAACAACCTCATAATAATTATAACATTCAGCACTATTATTTATACAAATCTTATAATCTATATGATAAGTGTTATTTAATGATAATTCTCTAAATTTTAATTCATACTTATTTAATAATCCCCCACCAAATGTATATTCTTGATTAAGCATAATTTTTTCTTCATCTTTTTTTTCTTTTAAGTTAGTAACTGTTATAGGAATTATTTTATCATCTGTCTTATTATTAAACATTCCCCTTACTAGTTGTTCTGTATAAACTAGTTTCATTTCATTTTTTTCTAAGGAACTAGGTATCTCATAAACAAGAACAAATTCTTGAAACTCATCAGTTAATTTTTGATTTATATAAGATGTTCCTAAATCTGTTACCGCACTAGCAAACTTATTATTATGATAATATTTAGTATTACCTATTTGTAATGCAAGTTTACCAAAAACAAATTTTTCAGTCTTATTTAATGTTCTTATTTTAAATTTAACTACCACTAAACTATTTTCATCATCAGTAACTTTATTTAGTTTAGTATCTGTGTCAACCAAATAAGCGTTTTCTATAGCCATATTATATCCTACAACACTAAACACTTGATTAACGCTATATTTTTTAGTTGTACTAGTAATATTTTTTATTATAGAAATAGAAAGTAAAACAACTAGAATGGCTAAAATAGATATAAGAAAATACTTGTTTTCTACAAAATAATATTTAAAATCACGATATTGTCTTTTAATATTTCTTTTTAAAGTTTGTGAATCAAATTCAATATTAACTTCAAATTCTTCATTATCACCGACGTTTAAATTTAAAGCTTCAGCATCTTCTCTAAAATCAAACTTTTTAACATCAATACCTACACTTCTTATAAGTGAAATAAATAAAGTATAAAGTTGGACAATAAATCCTAAATTAAGTAAATCTCTAATTGCACGAACGATTCTTTCATCAACTATTTCTTTCTGCATTGTTCCAATTGTTGATGATGCATATATATAAAGAACTATTAAAGCTATATAAACAACAATATTTAATAGATAATATAATTTAGGTTTATCCTTTAATGACATAAGAACTAATACGATAAGTGACATTATAATAACTAATACCGGGAATATATATATATATCCACCTAACAATACATTAGCAATATCTGTATCTACAATAACTTGTGTAGAATTAGCAAATTCGTTAAAGAAATTTTGTAGAATGGTAGTTTGATATAATAAAACTCCCATACATAACGCCATGATAAAATGAATTAACTTAAAATGTTTAATTAAAAATGCATACGGTTTTCTAAGTATCACCTTTACCACCTCTATTCTATATATAGTATACCTTATTTTTTCTAAAAAAAAAATAACTAAATTAAAGTTATTCCGCACAATGGAATAACTTTTTAATTTTTATAAAATAAACTATTATTAATTAATAAAAGAAAGGGGTGATATTTATGACTAAAAGAGAAATATCTCAATATGTTATTATATTACTTCTGCTTGCTATAATAATATTATTACTAGTTAAATAGAAAAAGGCATCTGATTTCACAACCATGTGATTTCAGATGCAATCCAATAAGGGAATGCATTTGATCTGCAACAATCAAATGTATCCTTTTTATTATATGCAAGTTTCCTCGACATATTTAATATATCATAATCATATTAAAAATTCAAGTCATAGCTTATATATTACTTACATTTTTATTTTAAAAAACGAACTAAATTAATTAGTTCGAATATTATCAACTTGGTACCGGTAGTCGGACTCGAACCGACACGGGTAAAACCCACTTGATTTTGAGTCAAGCATGACTACCAATTCCATCATACCGGCATGTTAGAGGATTAATCTTCCTCTTTATATTTTGATTCAAATAAATTAGTTTCATTAACTGCTTCGCCATCTTCAATTTCTATTTTAGGTAATTCTTCTATTGAAGAAAGTCCAAAGTAATCTAGAAATTTAGGCGTTGTTGCATAAAGAAATGGTTTCCCTGGTAAATCAGATCTACCAACTTCTTTAATCAAATCTCTAAGTAAAAGTTTTCTTAAGACATAACTACTGTTAACTCCTCTAATTTCATCAATTTGAATACGTGTTATAGGTTCATTATACGCGATTATAGCTAAAGTTTCAAGTGCTGATTGACTTAAAACCGCATTTTCTTCTACTTCTACTAACTTTTCTAAATATTCATGACATTCTTTTTTAGTAACAAACTTATAGTTGCCTCCTAATAACTCTAATGATAATCCATGATTATCTTTCTTATATTCCTCTTTCAATAAATCAAGAAGTTTTAAAATGTCTTCTTCCGATTTTTCTAATACTTCTGAAATTTGTTTTAAACTTATACCTTCATCACCAGATACAAATATAATACCTTCTAATATACTCTCTAAATTCATTTTATTCACAACCTTTAGATAATAAAAATATTTTTTCAAAATTATTTTCCTGTTCTATTTTTAATTCTTGCTTACGAGCTAAATCTAAAATAGAAAGAAATGTTACAACTACATAGTTTTTGTTAAACTCTTCAAAAAGTTCATCAAAATAAACTTTCTTTTTCTTTTTTAATACATTTCTTATTTCATCACATCTAACACTCACTGAATACTCTTTTGTTGTAACTTTAGTATTAAGTGGTTTTTCCAACTCTTTTCTTTCTAAAAATTTTTGAAAAGCTAAAACTAAATCATTAACACTACCTTCATTTTCAACATCAAGATTTACTACTTTAAATTCATCAAGACTGCTTGGCTCCTTACTAAACATTTCTTTTCTAGACGATTCTAAATCTTTAAACTCATTAGTAATCTCTTTATACTGTTGATACTCTAATAATCTTTTAATTAATTTTTCACGAGGATCTTCTTCATACTCATCATCCTCTAACTTAGGTTTTGGAAGTAACATATTAGATTTCATTTCAATAAGTTCAGCAGCCATTATCAAATATTCACTAGCTATATTTAGATTTAATTCTTCCATCTTATTTATATAGTTCATATATTGTTCAGTAATTTCCAAAATACTAATATCACATATATCTATGTCAGATTGTTTTATTAAATGTAAAAGCAAATCTAATGGACCTTCAAATTTATCGATTGTAACTGTATATTCCATAATACCTCTCCTAAGCATTATCATTATAACATTTCAAAAAAAAAAAAGAAAGGTTTACTTTCTTTGAGAACTTAATCTAAAAAAATTATACATACTTTTAGAAACATTATTCCAGTTGTTGTTTAACTCTGTTATTAACGCTTCTATTATTTTAGAAAATTCTTCTTCCTCTTTATCAAAACACTCAAAATATAAATACTTTAATTTTGTATAATTATCTGTTATAAATTGTTTCAATATATAATCATAAATTTTTAATTCTTTTCTTGTTTTAAAAATATTTTGATGTGCGATTTTATTCACTTTAAAAGAAATCTTACTAACTTCTATATTATCACATACATCGTTTACATCCAATTCTTCATCGATTAATAATTTACTACTTCTTACTTTTTCACCTTTATCGTTTAATTCTACACCAATAACTTCTTTAGAGTCACTAAATAAACATACATAATTTAAAACTTTAACATTTCTGTTTGTAAAAACTTCACATCTATTTTTAATTTTCTTTAAAAACAACTCATCAAACTTTATCTGATTATTCTTTATATCGTATAAATCATTTGTTTCTACTCTAAAAAAGGGGATTTTTCTTACATGAATTATTTCATCACTTTCATTCCACTCAAAAAAATCATATGGTCTTCGTTGTAAGTTTAATAAGATATCATAAATATAGTTCATTATTTTTTCCTCCCGGCAACATTTATTGCTAAAGACATCATAATAATACCAAATAAGGCGCATAAACATTCAAAACGCCTACTAATAAAATTAACATATTCTAAAAAATTATACCCTATTGTTAATAAATTTAAATAACTTATAATATAAACAAATCCTATAATAGTTAATCCAAAACCAATTAAAAAGAAAAAAATACGCATTAACATAAATGTCACCTAATTAATAATATGAAAGTATAAATTATTTAATTATAAACACAATATAAAGGGTGATTTAAGTGTTACTATTTTTATGTTTAAAAATATTTTTTGTCCGTATTATTGATGTATCTTTAGGTACTATTCGTACATTCTTCTCGGTTAAAGGTCAAAATTTTATAGCGAGTGTTATCGGATTTATTGAAATTACAGTGTGGTTTTTAGTTGTTAAAGAAGCTCTAAATACAACTAACAATAGTTTATGGATAGTATTTTCTTATGCCTCTGGTTTTTCTGTAGGTACATATATTGGTGGTATTCTATCAAACAAACTAATTGAAGGTAATTTAGGTGTTCAAATAATTACTAGTGGCAAAAGTAGTGAATTAGTTAAAGCATTAAGAAAAGAGGGCTTCGGGGTATCTGTAATAGATGTAAGAGGACAAGATGAAAATATAAAACATATGTTGTTTATTGAAATAAACAATAAAAGTTTTTCTCATATAAGAAAAATTATTAAGGAAATTGATCCTAAAGCTTTCATTGTTGTAAATGAAACAAAATATGTACAAAATGGTTATATAAAAAAATAATGACAAGAAAAACTTAATCTGTTATAATTACTTTGGTGATTATATGTTAGTTTTATGTTTAACTGTTTTTTTTGGAAGAATTATTGATGTATCTTTAGGTACTATTAGAACGTTACTTACGGTTAAAGGCAAAAGAATAATTGCAGCAACTATTGGTTTTATAGAAGCAACCATTTGGTTTTTAGTTGTTAAAGAGGCTTTAAATACTGGAGCAAATAGTCTATGGATAGTATTTTCTTATGCAGGAGGCTACGCCATTGGAACTTACCTAGGTGGCTTTATTTCCAATAAAATTATTAAAAGCAACTTCTGTGTTCAAGTAATTATCAGCCAAAAAAATAAAAAATTAGTGAACGCTTTACGTGAAGAAGGTTATGGTGTATCTGTTGTCGATGCTAAAGGTCATAAGTCAACTAAATATATGCTATTTATTGAAATAAATCATAAATCTTTTAAGCACTTAAAAGATTTAATTATGGAAATGGAACCAAATGCTTTTATCTTTGTTAATGAAACAAAACATCTTGAGAATGGATTTATTAAGTAATGAAAAGATTTAATATGATAGATGAAAGCTTCACTTGTGAAAACTGTGGAAAAACTATTGAACCTTTAGTATACTCAGCTAGAGACCATTGTCCCTATTGTTTATTTTCTAAACACGTTGATATCTTTCCAGGGGACAGGGCAAACGAGTGTCATGGTCTACTAGAACCTATTAAAATAGAAAAATTTAAAAACACTTATAAAATTATTTATAAGTGTCAAAAATGTCATCAAACTCACAAAAATATTATGGCCAATGATGATGATATGAATATAATTATTGAATTATCAAAAAACCCCTAAAAAGGGGTTTTAATTTTATCTAAAATATTTAGCAATATATGGAAGAGCAAATATAAATGCTCCTATTATAATAAATAATGCTATAACAAAACCTAAACCTGATTTAGATTTTTCACTTTCCGATTCTTGTTCTATTTTAATTTCTTCTGGAGTTTTATCTATAGGATCATATTTTACTTCATTAGGTTGATTTTGCACCATATTAACTGATGTTTGATTTACAGGTTGTTCTTGATATAATCCTTGTTGTGGTTGAACATTATTATTAACTGTTGATGGATTATTTAAAGTATTGCTATCTTCATTAACATCATCTAATATTTCAATCATATCATTATCATTATTCATATTATCATCTCGCTATTCTAAAAGAATTATAACAAAAATAAACAAAAAAGGGAATACCCCTTTTCTTTACATTTCTATATTCTTTACAAACTCTTCTTCATTCCAAATCGTTATATTTAAACTTTTAGCTTTATCATACTTACTACCAGGGGCATCTCCAACAATAACAACATCCGTTTTACTTGTAACACTACTTGTTACTTTTCCACCATATAACTCAATTTTTTCTTTTGCTTCCTCACGAGAATATTTACTTAAAGTTCCTGTTAAAACAAATGTTTTACCATTAAATAAATCTGATTCAATTACCTCTTTTCCAAGATAATTCATATTTAAACCAAGATCTTTTAATTTATTAATTAAATCAATATTTTCTTCTTTTCTAAAATAATCATATAAACTATTAGCAATAGAGCTACCTATATCTTTTATATTAATTAAATCTTCATAAGATGCATTTATCAAATTATCAATATTTTTAAAATTAAGCGCTAATAATTTTCCAGTTTTGGCCCCAACATAACGAATACCTAAGGCAAATAATAACTTCTCTAAAGAATTACTTTTACTATTTTCAGCGCTATCAAGTAAGTTATTAATACTTTTTTCTCCAAAACCTTCTAACTCCATTAGTTCTTCTTTATAACGCTCTAATCTGTAAAAATCATCAACATGTTTTAAATATCCAAGGTTGTAAAAATCTTCTACTATTTCATCACCAAAACCTTCAATATTCATAGCATCACGAGAAGCAAAGTGAATTAAAGATTCTATTCTTTTCGCATCACAATGTGGATTTACACAATAATAGTTAGCTTCATCATCTTTATTTTTTACAAGTTTACTGCCACAAATAGGACACTCTTCCGTCATTTTAAAAGGTTCTTCATTTCCTTTACGACGTTCTTTTTTTACTTCAACTACTTCAGGTATTACATCTCCTGCTTTTCTAATTGAAATAACATCTCCTACTCTAACATCTTTTAAAATACAATAATCTTCATTATGTAAAGTTGCTTTAGAAACTATAGAACCTGCCACATGAACTGGATCAAATATTGCGTTAGGTGTGATTTTACCTGTTCTTCCCACTGTAAATTTTATCTCTTTTAAAGTAGTTAATACTTCTTGAGCAGGGAATTTATAAGCAATACCCCAACGTGGTACTCTTTCTGTAAATCCTAATTTAGCTTCATCATCAAGACTATTTACCTTTAAAACAACACCATCTATTTCAAAAGGTAAACTTTCTCTTTTGATAGATAAATTATCAATATAACTAATTATATCACTAACATTATTTGCTATACCATTTAATTTATAATTAGTTTTAAAACCTAATTCTTTTAAAAATGCTAAAGATTCATCTTGTGTTTTAATTCCGTACTTATCTGGATTAGGCAAGAAATAAGCCATAAAATCAAGATTTCTTCTAGCAGCAATAGAACTATCTAATTGTCTTACTGAACCAGCTGCTGCATTACGTGGATTAGCAAATAAATTCTCTCCTTTTTGTTTTCTTTCTTCGTTGCACTTTTCAAACGATTTTTTGCTCATATATATTTCTCCACGTACCTCAATATCAATATCTTTATTAAGCTTCAAAGGTACTGATTTAATAGTCTTAACATTATGGGTAATATTTTCTCCTATTAATCCATCTCCACGTGTAGCAGCTCTTACTAAGATACCATTTTTGTATAGTAATGAACCAGATAAACCATCCATTTTAGGTTCTAAAGTGTATGTTGCATTAGGACAAGTTTTTCTTATTCTTTCATCAAAAGTAACAACTTCATCTTCATTAAAAATATCATCAAAAGAAAGCATTGGAGTTTCATGAGTTACTTTTTCAAACTTATCAACTACCTGTCCACCTACTCTAAGTGTTGGAGAATCATTTCTTTTTAATTCTGGATATTTCTCCTCTAGCCTTAATAATTCATTATAATAATCATCGTACTCTTGATCTGTAATGGTGGGATTATCATTAACATAGTATTCATAACTAGCTTTATTAATCTTTTCTATTAATTCATTCATCCTATTTTCTATCATAGTCTCACCTATTTATTTTTTTCTTGTTCTTCTATATACTTTAAAATCTTATTTTGGTTAGCAGCTAATTTTTTTATTTCATTATGAAGTTCTTCCAAAATAAGTTCACTCTTTAAATCTGTCTTATAATCATTACTACTTCTCAAACTATCTTTTTTAGCTTCTCTATTTTGACTCATCATAATAATTGGAGCTTGAAGTGCAGCTATACAAGATAAAATTAAATTTAAAAGGATAAAAGGATAAGGATCTGCATTATCTATAACAAATAGATTTAATAATATCCAACTAAATAAAAAGATAATCATTCCTATAATAAACTTCCAAGAACCAGCTATTTCTGTTAACTTATCAGCAAGTTTATCACCAAATGTTCTAGTCGCATCTTCTTGTTTATCTACATCAATTGCTATAGGTTCGTCTATTAACATGTTAATCAAATCTGCTTCATCCATCGTATCTAATTTTTTCTTAAGTAACATCTCTACTATTTCTTTTTTTGTCTTTGTATTCTCCATAACTATCACCTATATTATTATAACATATTTTATAGCGTATTTTTATAAATAATATACAAAAAAGTTATGGTTAATTCCATAACTTATTAGGATATTCTTTCTTTTCAACAAGTTCATTTAAACCTGCAACTAAAGCTTCTTTATCCTCTTTGTAAGTTATACCTTGCCATTTAGCAGTTGTCTTTAAAACTTTAACATTTATATTATTATTTTCAACATTTTTACAAACAACATCTGGTATTAAATACTCACATTTAGATAAATCTGCTTCATTATCTTTAAAAAATTTAACAAAATCTTTTTCTAGTATTTCAAATATTCTTGGTGTAAAAACAAACATATTCATTGAAACAAGTGTATCTTTATCAACATAGAATTCCAAAGATCCATCAAGTGGTCTTGCAACTATTTTATTATCTTTTATTTCAACACTGCTTTCAATAATTTTTGTTAAATAACCATCTTTTTCTTCACATACGCCTCTTTTTACCGCACCATTTTCCGTAAGTGTGTTACCAGTTATATAACCAACCATTGCAAAATCATTAATTTCATGTTCTTCTTTCATAAAAGAACTTGCTACTTCAAAAGCATTTCTTCCATAAAAATCATCGGCATTTATAATTGCAAAATTTTCTTTAACAACATCTTTGCAACATAAAATTGCATGCCCTGTTCCTAATGGTTTTACTCTATCGTTTGGTAAATTAACAAAGCTAGGAACATTATCATTTGTTTGAAAAACATAACTAACATCAATAATATTTTCTATTCTCTTACCAATAGTATCTCTAAAAATATCATAATTTTCTTCCTTAATAATAAATACTACTTTATCAAAACCACACTTTATCGCATCATAAATAGAATAATCTAGAATAAACTCCCCATTTTCATGAACTGGTTCAATTTGTTTTAAACCACCAAATCTACTGCCCATTCCAGCAGCCATAATAACTAATGTCATATATCTCTCCTTTATCTCATACTTTGATTATAACATAGTTTATAATTTTTGGATACTCTTATGTCCTTTAATAAGTGTCTTAATTCCGAAAGGTGCTGGAAATGCAACCTTAAGAATACTTTTATCTATTCCTACAACAACACCAATACCAAACTGATCATGTTTTACTTTATCTCCAAAGTTATATTCAGCGTTCTCATCAATTTGAACCTTAAATTTACTTTTTATTTCAACATTCTTTTCTTTTGTTTCTTTAATTAAATACTTATCATTTATTTCATTAATAAATCTACTTGGAGGATTAGCGTTATCAATACCGTATAAAGTTCTTCTCATCGCATTAACAAGCCATAACTTTGTCTTAGCTCTTGTAATAGCAACATAGCAAAGTCTTCTTTCTTCCTCAATTTCACTATCACTCATAAGTGAATTATTGTGTGGAAAAATACCTTCCTCAAGTCCAGTAATAAATACATAATCAAATTCTAACCCTTTAGCAGAATGAACAGTCATAAGCGTTACTACATCAACATCGTTTTTATGTTCATTCATATCTGCAACTAAACTAATTTCAAGTAAAAATTCTTCTAGAGAAATAATACCAACATTCTCTTCAAAGTTACGTGTGATAGACTTAAACTCTTCTAGGTTTTCTAATCTAATTTCTGATTCTATTGTGTTCTCTTTAAGAAGTTCATCTTTCATTCCTGATTTATTTAAAACAAGATCAACAAGTTCCGTTAAACTTAGATTATCTTTTTCTTTAATTAACTCTTCAATTATTTTTTTAAATTCTAAAGGTTTACCACTATCTATAGCTTCAAATAAACTTATATTATATAAATTAGCTTTTTCTGTTAAATCTGCAATTGTTTTATCTCCAATACCTCTTTTTGGGGTGTTAATAACACGTGTTAAACTTATATCATCAGAAGGATTATAAATAAGTTTTAAATAACTAATTAAGTCTTTAATTTCTTTACGATTATAAAAGTAGAAACTTCCAATAACTTTATAAGGAATATTTTCACGTAATAATGCTTCCTCCATCGTTCTTGATTGAGCATTAGTTCTATAAAGAACAGCTATTTTATCACGCGATACACCACTATCTATAAGTTTTTTTATTTCACTCATAACATAATAGGCTTCATCTTTTTCATCTGAAGAGCGATGATAAATAATTTTCTCACCATTACCATTTTCCGTCCATAAATTTTTATCTTTACGTTCTTTATTATTTTTAATTACATCATTAGCAGCATTTAAAATATTGCTAGTAGAACGATAATTTTGCTCTAACAACACCGTTTTACAATTCTTATAATCACGTTCAAAATTTAAGATATTACGATAATTTGAACCTCTGAAAGAATAAATAGATTGTGATTCATCACCTACAACACAAATATTTTTATATTTGGCACTTAACATCTTTACTAGTAAATATTGCGCTTCGTTGGTATCTTGATACTCATCAATTAATATATACTGAAATCTTTCTTGATACTTCTTTAAAACATCAGGATACATTCTAAATAAATTAATAGGAAGCAATAGTAAATCATCAAAATCTACAGAATTATTAGATTTTAATTTTTTTTCATATCTTTCATACACCAAAGTAACCTTTTCTTCGAAATCTGTATTAGCAAATCTTTCATATTCACTTGGACTTAATATTCCATTTTTAGCTCCACTAATACGATTTCTGATAGCTTTAGGATTATATTCTTTAGGATCTAAATTAAGATCTTTTAATATCTTCTTTATAACCGTTAATACATCATCACTATCTAAAATAGTAAAATTTTCTTTATACCCTAACTTATCACAATTTTCTCTCAAAATAGTTACTCCAAACGAGTGAAATGTAGATATTTGAATATTTTTCGACATACTACCCAACATATTTATTACTCTATCTTTCATCTCTTTTGCCGCTTTGTTTGTGAATGTGATTGCTAAAATATTATATGGATTTATGCCAAGCTCACTAATTAAATAAGCAATACGAGTTGTTAAAACACGTGTCTTACCACTTCCTGCTCCTGCAAGCACTAAAAGTGGACCTTCAACACTTTTTATAGCTTCTATTTGTTTGTTATTTAAATTTGTTAATTCCATCTTACCACCTTCTATATCATAACACATAAACTATAACTTTTGACACACTAACTTCAAAAAAGAATATAATAAAATGATTAGGAGGGAAATTTTGAAAAAGATTATTATTTCAATTATTTGTGCTTTAGCAGTTATTTCTTTAGGATTACTTGCTTATTTTAAGAAAGATGCTAAAGAAGAATTAACTAAAGTTAAAGTGGCGGAAGTCGCACATAGTATTTTCTACATACCACAATATGTCGCAGATGCGAAAGGATACTTCAAAGAAGAAGGATTAGATGTAGAAATATTACTTACAGCCGGTGCTGATAAAGTTACAGCTGCTGTTTTATCTGGAGACGTTAATATTGGTTTCTGTGGTAGTGAAGCTACTATCTATATTTATAATCAAGGAGAAAAAGACTATCTTGTAAATTTTGCTGGACTTACTAAAAGAGATGGAAGTTTTATTGTTTCAAGAAAGAAAATAGAAAACTTTACTCTAAATGATATGAAAGGCAAATATGTAATTGGAGGAAGAAAAGGTGGAATGCCAGAAATGACATTCGAATATACCCTAAAAGAAAATGGAATAAATCCTAAAACTGATTTAACTATTGATACGAGTATTGCCTTTGCTTCTATGTCAGGAGCATTCATTGGTGGTACAGGAGACTTTGTTACTCTTTTTGAACCACAAGCTTTACAAATAGAAGCTCAAGGTCTAGGATATGTTGTTGCTTCTCTTGGAGAACTAGGTGGTGTAGTTCCTTATACTGCATATAACGCTAAAAAAAGTTACATTGAAAACAATCCTAAAGTAATTGAAGGATTTACTAAAGCTATTCAAAAAGGATTAGATTTTACATACGCTAACAGCGATGAAGAAATTGCTAAAACTATCGCACCTTACTTCCCAGATACTTCTATATCAGATTTAACTAAAATTGTAAAAAGATATAGAGATAATGATTCTTGGTTTAAAACAACATATATAGAAGAAGAGGCTTTCAATCATATTCAAGATATCATGGAAAGCGCTGGAGAACTTAACAAACGTGCACCTTATTCTGATTTAGTTACAAATAAATACTCTAAAAAATAGAAGCAGTTTATGCTTCTTTTTACTTACACAATTTATAATTTCTAAATACTATATAGTAGGTGATAAAATGAAAAAATTAAAAATATGTGTTTACGCTATTAGTAAAAATGAAGAAAAATTTGTAGATAGATGGTATAGTTCAATGAAAGAAGCAGATCAAGTTTATGTATTAGATACTGGTTCAACAGATAATACTGTGGAAAAACTAAAAAAATTAGGAGCTATTGTTAAAACAGAAGTAATTACACCGTGGAGATTTGATGTTGCTAGAAATAAATCCTTGGATATGGTACCTAGTGACTATGATATATGTGTATGTACTGATTTAGATGAAATCCTATTACCTGGTTGGCGAAAAGAACTAGAAGCTATCTGGGATAAAAATACCGATAATCTTGCTTATAATTATAATTGGGCCTTAGATGAAAATGATAATCCCCTTGTTAATTTTTATATAGAACAAATACATAGTAGAGATAACTTTAAATGGACACATCCTGTTCATGAAGTTCTAACCAAAATAAAACCAAATAATAAAAGGAAAAAATACACCAATAATATCACACTTAATCACTATCCTGATAAAAATAAATCAAGAAGTAGCTACCTTCCATTACTTGAATTATCTGTTAAAGAAGATCCTCTTGATGATAGAAATATGCATTACTTAGGAAGAGAATATATGTATTATGGAAAATGGAATGAAGCAATTGATACATTAATAAAACATCTTAATTTAAAAACTGCAACATGGAAAGATGAAAGATGTGCTTCCATGCGTTTTATTGCAAGATCATATATCAATTTTAATAGGATTGAAGAAGCAAAAATGTGGCTTGATAAAGCTATAAAAGAAGCACCACATCTAAGAGATCCAATAATTGAAAAAGCTTTATTAGAGTATAGTCTAAATAATTTAACTGAAACTAAAAAACTATGTTTGAAATCACTTAAAATAACATCTCACAAAAAGACATACATTAACGAAATATTTAGTTGGGATGAAACCGTTTATGACTTACTTTCTATTTGTTACTTTAGTGAACATAAATATAAGCTAGCTTTAAAAAATATCAATAAAGCTATAAAAATAAACCCTAATAATGAAAGAATCAAAAAGAATAAGATTTTAATAGTTGAATATATGAAAAATCTAAACAAAAATAATTTTAATCAATAAATCTGTTTTTATATCATTAACAAAATAATATACCCTTCATACTATAAATTAGTTAGGAGGAAAACTATGAAAAGCATCCTAAAGATTGATAGTTTAAGAAAAACATATCACACTAAAGATACAGAGACTTTAGCTGTGGAAAATTTTTCTTTTGAACTAACTCCTGGAGAATTTATCGCTATCGTTGGGCCTAGTGGCTGTGGAAAAAGTACTATTTTATCTATTTTAGCTGACTTAGATAAAAAATCTGGTGGAAAAATAGACATGGATAAGAATATAAAAATCGGATATATGTTACAAAATGATTCACTGTTCGAATGGAGAACAATTTATAGTAATTGTCTACTTGGTTTAGAAATAAATAAAGAATTAAACAAAGATAATAAAAACTATGTTACTACTTTACTTAAAAACTATGGACTATATGATTTCAAAGATAGTTATCCTAATAATTTATCTGGTGGAATGAGACAAAGATGTGCTCTTATTAGAACGCTTGCTACAAAACCCGATATTCTTTTATTAGATGAACCATTTAGTGCTTTAGATTATCAAACTAGATTATCTGTATCTGATGATGTTTATAAAATTATAAAAAAAGAAAATAAAAGCGCTATTATGGTAACTCATGATCTTGCTGAAGCAATATCTATGGCTGACAAAGTAATAGTTCTATCTAAACGTCCTAGTATTATAAAAAGTATTTATGATATAAAATTAACCGATAAATCTACGCCAATAAATAATCGTAAAGCCAAAGAATTTTCTTATTATTATGATTTAATATGGAAGGATATTGATTTCCATGTATAGTGAAGAACATAAATTATATCTAAAAAAGATAAAAAGAAAAAATCATATAATAAGATTATCACAAATATTAATAATCACTTTATTTATTATAATATGGCAATTACTAGCTGATTTTAAGTTAATTAACACATTTATATTCTCTAGTCCAAAAGATGTTTTAAACACCATTATTACGTTATTTAAACAGGGTAATTTATTTAATCATATTGGAGTCACAATATATGAAACAGTAATTAGTTTTTCGCTTGGAACTATAATTGGTACTGTAATTGCTACTGTATTATGGTGGAATAATACTATTGCTAAAATACTAGATCCTTATTTAACTATATTAAATAGTTTACCTAAAGTAGCAATGGGACCTATCATTATCATTTGGGTTGGTGCTGGAATAAAATCAATTATTTTGATGGCTCTTTTAATTTCTACAATTATTACTATAATTAATGTATATCAAGGTTTTATTGAAACAGATCCATTAAAAATAAAATTGATGAAATCTTTTAAAGCGACAAAATTACAATTATATACAAAACTAATAATTCCTAGTTCTTTATCTAACATTATAAGTGCCTTAAAAATAAATGTTAGTATGTCTTTAATTGGAGTTATAATGGGGGAATTATTAGTATCTAAAGAAGGCTTAGGATATCTAATAAATTATGGTTCACAAGTATTTAATTTAAATTTAGTTATGACAGGAATAATAATATTAGCAATTGTCTCTTCTATCATGTATTATTCTGTTGTATTATTTGAAAAATTTATTACTAAAAAAATAAACAAATAAAAACATATAGCTTTATCTAACTATATGTTTTTTCTATTATTTATTTTTTACTAATTTTTTAGCATCATCAACTTGTTTTAATCCTAAATTTATGAAATATATAATAACTACCCAAGCTGCTACTGTTAAACCTACTCTATATATTTCAAATGGTGTACTTATTGGTAAATCCCAAGCCCAGTGTAATACAATAGGAATTAAACAAATAAGTAAGAATCTCTTATCATTTAAATGTTTCTTGTCTAGCTTTTCAAATCCTTTAACATACATTAAAGCAGCACCTTCAATAGTAGCCCAAGCAACATGCATACCTGGAGCTAATATAGCACGCCATTTTGCTACTTCTAACATTTGCGTTAAGCTATTAGTACTAAGCCCATATCTTAATATGTAACCAGCTGTTTCAAAAGCTCCAAATCCTGCACCTACAGCAGCTCCTACCAATAATCCATTTAAAATATAATTACATTTCTTATTTCTAAATAAGAAGAAAGCAACTATACAAGTTTTAGCAGTTTCTTCTATTAAACTTACAAAGAAAGCACCTTCGAAGTCTAATACCATAGTTCTTTGTTCAAAAAATGGAATAGAAAAGTATAAAATAGCTACAAATAAAGATAATCCTCCACCTATAATAAAGTATTTTAATACCTTATGAAATGGTATATTTCTAAATAGATTAATCTCAAAAAAGAATACTAATACTGCTACCGGTACAGCAAATGCTGCTAACATAATCATTGCTGGTAAAAAATTATTATTTTGATATTGTGCATATCCTAAATATGTAGGAATATAGGCAATTACAAAAAACACTAATATTCTAAAGTATACCCAAGCACTAGCTTTTCTTGGATTAATATCTTCAATTTTAGGGGTTGTTTTTTCAGTACCACAAACAAACACCTCATCTAACTCTTCTTCTGTATGTTTATTAAAGGTATTCTTAAATAAATCCTTAACCGTTACATAATTTTCTGATCTTGCTCCCGTTAATTTATCCAAATTTTCTGTCACAATATTATTTGCTGTTTTTTTACCAACAGGATAACCACAATCAGGACAAGTTATCTCGTCTCCTTTTAATTTCTTACCACATTCTGGACAAGTACTTAAACTTATTTTAATTCCACAATGTGGACATGTTTTAGCACTTGATGAAATCTCTTTTCCACACTCATTACATTTTATTAAAGCCATACTACGCTCCTCCTTCTAATAATGTACTTATAATATGCTCTGTTACACTATTTATCTCTGTTGAATTAACATTTTCTTCTCTAGTTGCAATCATATAAACGCGACCACCAATAACGGTTGCATATCTATTATCAACGATTAAATGGCCACCAGATGTATAATTATAAGTAATTCCATAGACAAGTTTATCTCCTATAACACCAGACAATAAATTACTTGTTACAGTAAGATCGCTATAATTTTTTTTCATATAATCAGTAAAACTAGTCAAAAATATTTTGGCATTACTAAAGTCATTATATCTTCCAATCATTATATATGGAATCAATGCTCCCTCACTATCTATATTTTTTGCTACATAAACATATCCTTGGCTATCTGTTGCTACTTTATATCCATTTGGATATTCAAATGCTATACCCAACGTTGAATTAGTATAAGCAGAATAACCTTCATTGGTTGAAGGACCAACATTTGGATCTTGTGAAGGATTAGTATTTGGTGTCTCAGTAGGACTATTAGTATTTTGATTTTGGTTTTGATTATTGTTATTATTACTATTATTGTTATTATTATTATTTTTATCCACCATATAAAATAATAAACATGCTCCAATTATTAAACCAATTATCCAATAAATTTTATAATCTTTACCATTCTTAGACGTAGAAATACTACTCTTCTTTTTTAGTTCATAACCACACTTTGGGCAAGTATCAGCTTGGTCACTTATTTTATTATTACACTCCGGGCATTTAATTAAAGCCACATTAATCACCTTCCTAAATTATAATATAATTAAAATTTTAATTATTTTGTCGAATTATCTTTTTAATCTACCAATAAAAGTATAATATAATACAGTTATATTTTAAATAATATTTACCATATAGTCAATGACTATTTGGCAATTGAAAAAATAATTTTTTTCTGATATATTATTAATGGTGATAACATATGAAATTCAATGAAGTGTTAAACAAATATATGGATTTAATCAATTGTAATTCTAAAACTCTTGCTAAAGAGGCTTTACTTTCTGAAACAGCTATAAGTAGATACAAAAAAGGCTTAAGAACACCTAATGAAGAAAGTATAAAAAAAATAGCAAAAGCTTTAGAAACATTATCTAATCAGAAATATAAAGAAAAAAGTTTAGAAAAAGAGTTTAAAAATACGCTGAATACAACAGAAATAGATTTTGAAGTAGTGAAAAATAATTTAAATGAAATAATAAATACTCTGAATATCAACGTTGGCGAATTAGCAAAATATTTAAATTTTGATGCCTCCTATCTATCTAGAATTAGAAAAGGAGAACGTATCCCATCCAACAAAGAAGATTTTATAAATTCAACTGCTACATTTATTTCAAAAAAGTATAACAATGAAGAATATCAAACATCATTAACCATTTTATTTGGAAAAGAAAAAATCAATGTTGAAGACATTAAAAAATGGATTTATAGTAACAATCAAAAAATCAAAAATGAAATAACCGAATTTTTAAAAAAAATGGATTCTTTTAATTTAAATGATTACATAAAAGCTATCAAGTTTGATGAGTTAAAAGTTCCAAACATTCCTTTTTATAAAGAAAAAACAAGAAGTTATTACGGTTTAGAAGAAATGAAAAAAGGAGAACTAAATTTTTTCAAAAGTACTGTGTTATCAAAATCTAAAGAAGATATTTTTATGTGTAGTGATATGCCAATGGAAGATATGGCTAAAGATATTGATTTTGGAAAAAAATGGATGTTTGCAATAGCTATGAGTTTAAAAAAAGGACTTCATTTAAATATAATTCATAATTTGGATAGGCCTTTTAATGAAATGATGCTTGGTTTAGAAAGCTGGATTCCAATTTACATGACTGGACAAGTTTCTCCTTATTATTTTTCCGAAATAAAAAATACTGTTTATAATCATTTAAATTATACGTCTGGTTCTACTGCACTGATTGGTGAATCTATTAAAGGTTTCCACAACAAAGGAAAATATTATTTAACTACTAATAAAAAAGAAGTAGATTATTATAAAGAAAAAACAAAATTACTTTTAGAAAAAGCTAAACCTCTAATGGAAATATACAAAGAAAATGATAAAGATAAATATAATTTATTTATATTAAATGATTTAAAAATTAAAAATAACAGAGAAAGAATTCTTTCTTCTCTTCCACTTTTTACTATAAATGATGATTTGTTGATTGAAATTTTGAAAAAAAACAATATCAAAAAAAATGATATTGAAAAACTTTTAAATTATAAAAAAGAAGAAGAAAAAAACACTAAATTATTATTAAAAACTAATACTATTACAGACACAATTTATAATATTAATAAAGACAATTTTAATAATGATGAAGTTTATTTAACTTTCAACAATATGTTCTTTAATAAAAAAATAAAATATTCATTTGATGAGTATTCAAAGCACCTAAAATCAACAATTCAATTTGCTGAAAAAAACAATAATTATAATCTTAAAATAAATGATTATAAAACATTTAATAACATAACAATTTATATTGTTAAAAATAGTTATGTTGTTATATCAAAAGACAATAATCCAACAATTAAATTTGTTATAAAACATCCAAAATTAAGAAACGCTATAGAAAACTTTAATCCATTAGTAAAAGAATAGAGACTGAAATATCCAGTCTCTATTTTAATTCATCACTTGCTTTAGCATTTAAACTTAAATCAGCTCCTCTACCTTCTTTATAAGCAAAATATCCAGCTGCTCCTATCATAGCCGCATTATCTGTACAATACTTCAAATTAGGTATTGTTAAGTTATAATCATATTTTTCACACTCTTCTGCTATTTTTTGTCTTAATCCTTGATTAGCAGATACTCCACCAGCTACTATCAAATTTCTTACTTTATATTCCTCCATAGCTCTCATTGTTTTTTTAACCAAGATATCTACTACTCTATTTTGAAATGAAGTAGCTAAGTTTTCCACAATAATATCATTTCCCTTTTGTTTTTCATTATGTGCCAAATTGATTACCGCGCTTTTTAAACCGCTAAAACTAAAATTATAACTATCATCATTAAGTGGTATGGGTAAATTATATGAATCTTTACCTTCGTGAGCTAGCTTATCAACAAGTGGACCACCAGGATAATTAAGACCTAAAACACGTGCTACTTTATCGTAAGCTTCTCCTACCGCATCATCTAAAGTTCCACCTATTTTTTTAAATGAGTAATCTTTTTCCATGTAAACAAGTTCAGTATGTCCTCCACTAACTACTAAGGCAATTAATGGGAATTGCATTCTTTTAACTAGATTATTTGCATATATATGTCCAGCTATATGATGTACAGGTATTAATGGCTTCTTATAAACAAATGATAATGCCTTAGCTGCTTGCACACCAATCATAAGTGAACCAATTAACCCTGGACCATAAGTAACAGCTATAGCAGTTACTTCATCCATAGTCATATTACATTTATTTAAACATTCTTCTATTACTAATGTTATGTTTTCAATATGCATACGACTAGCAATTTCAGGAACTACTCCACCATAACTAGCATGAGTATCCATTTGTGATAAAACTACTGTTCCTATTTCATCACAGCCATTTTTTATAATTGAAACACTAGTTTCATCACAACTAGATTCAATTGCTAATATATATATATCTTCCATTATTTCACCACCAACATCATTAAAATACCATCTTCATTATTATAATAATTCTCTCTTATTGCAACTTCTTTAAATCCAAACTTTTTGTAAAGTGATATCGCAATACTATTGCTTTTTCTTACTTCCAAAGTAATGTTATCGCAAATTTTACATGAACTAATCATGTAATTTAACATCTTAGAAGCAACTTTTTTACCACGGTAATCTTCAAATACAAAAATATAATTAATTTCAGCTCTTTCATAGATAACCGAATAACTTAAAAAACCTATTATTTTGGTATCTTCTAAGTAAACTATAAATTTAGAAAAGGGATCATTATCAATAATACTTATTTTATTTTCATTTAAAAATTTTTTTAATTCGAGAGAACTAGATGTTATTTCTTTAATCATTTATACTTTCTCTTTTTTCTTCGGCTTCTGTTTTTTTCAAATAATTAGGATTTAAAGAATGAGGATTTATAGGAGTATCATTGAAATGTTTTTCAATTATTTTATTTACATTGTACTCAGGTAAAATTGTCTCTAAATCAAAATTATCTAAAGAAACATATGTAGTTGATTTATCATTCTCAATTTTTTCTAATAAATCATCTAATTTTATATAAGCATCATTCATAACGCAGTTTAAATGATTATCATATATTCCAGCAAAAACATAACCTCTTCTTGCATCAATTAAAGGTACAATATAATCATTATTACTATCAACTGTTGCTAAAAGCTCAAGACTAGAAAAAGGTATAACATCTTTTTTTAAAGCCCATGCCATAACTTTTGCACAAGTAACTCCTATTCTAATTCCTGTAAAAGAACCTGGTCCTACAGCTACAAAAAATTTGTCTACATCTTCAATTTTTACATTATTTTTACTAAAAATATTATTTATCAAAACCATAAAATTACTAGACAAATCTATCTGATTAGAATATACCACTTTATCCATCAAAGTTTTATCTTTAAATAAAGCAATACATACATTTTTAGTACAAGTATCTATTAATAGGGATATCATAAAACAGCCTCACATAACTCTTCGTATTTTGTTCCATGTGGAGTTATAATTAAAGTTCTTTTATTTTCATCAACGACCTTAAACTTAATATGTAAGTATTCTGAAGGTAAAATATCTTTAATAGTTGCTGCCCATTCAATAACAACAACACCACCTTTTTCAAAATACTCTTCAATCCCTACACCATCAGTATTTCCATCTAATCTATATACATCCATATGATATAAAGGTAACTCTCCATTATATTCTTTAATTATTGTAAAAGTAGGAGATGTAATAGTTTCAGTTATACCCATTGCTTTAGCAATTCCTTTAGTAAAAATAGTTTTTCCACTACCTAATTCACCATCTAAACAAATAATCATGTTAGGGAATTTTTCTGATTCTATATTTTCAGCAAGTTCAATTGTATCCATTTCATTTTTTGATATATATTTATATTCCATTGCAATCACCTATTATATTATAACAAAAAAAAAATCATTAATACAATGATATTTAGCATATTTTATAAATATTTTTAGTTAAAAAAAATTAACAAAGCGCAAAAACAAACCTTTTAATCACTTATTTTTAATTTTAAATAAAAGCTAGATAGAAGCTAATCAAACCTCGATAATTTAAGTGTTTTTTTAGCATAAAATATCTCACAAAAAAGGCAAAATTTCTATAAGCATTTTACCTTACAATTATATTCATACTCTCCAATAATTTTTGCATTACAAGACAATATTTGTTTGATTTTATAATGTTCTGGTTTGTTATCTTTATTGAGCCTTAAATCTATTTCTATAAATTGAGGGATTGAAATAAATTCTTCGTTTCTTACACCGGCACCCGTAACTGAAGGAACCTTAATAATGTCAGAATATGTCTTAAAAATATGAGAATGCCCTCTTAATATTAAATCAAGATTTTTATATGTATTATCATCAAAACATTGTTCATCTTTTTTTATATTTTTAAAGTCTATTACATGCCTTAACATTATATTAAAATCACCTATTGACACAATCCCTTTCCCATAATCTAATGATATAAAATCTAATCTATTATTATTTAGTATTTCTTTTATATTTAACCCCTCTTTGTATAAATTATAATCATGATTTCCTAATATACAAATATTATTGATACTTTTATCATATGGATAATCATTTATAAATTTATATGGTTGATCAAATTTATTTATAATTGAATCATTATATCCATGTATTAAGTCACCACATATTAAAATCAAATGAATACTATTTTTTATTGCATAATTATAAACATTACACATTATTTTATTATTTTGCTCTTGATTCAAATCATTAGAATAAAAATGTAAATCTGATATTACTAAAAATCTATTCATTCTGTTACTTTCTAATGGGACTAAAATCCTATCTTTATAATATAATTGATCATATGAATTAGAATCACTACAAAAGAATGAATTACCATTTAAATCAAATTGTTCTGATATAGTATAATCTTTTAAATATTTTAATAAAAATAAGATTTGTTTATTTGTTAAATTATAAAGCTGTTTTATTTGTTCAATAGAGTATTTATTTTCATTAATGATATCTAATAATTCTCTTTTTTTCAACATAATTAGGTTCCTCCTGTATTGATTGATATTATAAAACAAAACTATTTAAAAGTAAACCTATTTATTATTTTAAGTTTTTAAAAATTATAAAAATGAAATAGAAACATGCACAAATTTGGAACACTTTAAATAAAACTAAAACATGAAAAAAACCTTAAAATCATCAGAAATTAAGGCTTTTGAATACAAAAAAAATTGGCAACTACCTATTTTCGCTTACACTATCTTCGGCGTTAATGAGCTTAACTTCTGTGTTCGGGATGGGAACAGGTGTATCCTCATTGCTATCGTTACCAATTTACGGGAAAATTATTCCCTGAAAACATGATAATGTGGATATCTCTTAATTAAGAATAAATAGGATTAAATCCTCGTTCTATTAGTATTAGTCAGCTCAACATGTCACCATGCTTACACCTCTAACCTATCAACCAGATAGTCTTTCTGGGAACTTACTTTATAAAAAATGGGAAAACTCATCTTGAAGTTGGCTTCCCGCTTAGATGCTTTCAGCGGTTATCCATTCCATACATAGCTACTCTGCACTGCAACTGGCGTTACAACAGATACACCAGAGGTATGTCCATTCCGGTCCTCTCGTACTAGGAACAGCTCTCCTCAATTTTCCTACGCCCACGACGGATAGGGACCGAACTGTCTCACGACGTTCTGA
>OJAW01000112.1_pt1 | contig 63844 bp, 62 predicted proteins | sample 1589151 | NCBI WGS metagenome assembly OJAW01 (sample SAMN03283290) | human gut metagenome | biome: human-associated habitat; material: feces | host: Homo sapiens | place: Peru | collected 2012
GATTCTATATATCAAGTTCAAACTAAATAGTTCGAACAGATTCGTCAATGGAGCAAGTGATGGGAATTCTCTCCATATGATTTGATGGAATATTTTGTCATGTATGATTTATTTGATAATCTAATATGTTATTATTCTAATATTTATGAGTTAACAACTAAGTTACATTATCAAGTAAGAGAAATTAAACGTAAGTTTAAGAATTCTAAAGGGAATGTTATTAATTTAAATGTTAATAACTCAAGATATAAAGTTTATAAGTTTGTTAATGAAGAAAATATAGATTAATTTCTATATTTTTTTTATTTGTGTGGAGATAGTTTTTTTTCATGATACACTTATCATAGAAAGGAGAATTGAATATGGATGTTAAAGCAAGATTAGTTGAGAAAGTCTCTAAAAAAGGTAATAAATACATTTGTATTGAAGTTTACATCACCTCTAACATTACTAAATTAGTTTTCTTAAGTGATGCTGAATTAGAACTTTTAAAAGTTACTGCTAAATAATTAATGCTACTTATAGGTAGCATGGAGTAAATATATTATATTTATTCCATGGTGCTTAATAAGCGCCGACCTTCTTTCATTGAATATTGGGACATTAGTCCCTACTTTGTGGTATCTTCGGCTAAGCCGTTTGATATAAATTTTTAAATTTTTAGAAAGGAGAATGAACTATGTTTTTAGTAAAAGCTTTAGTATTTGGTGAAGAGGCTGTTGCTGCATCAGGTATATCTGATGCTCAAGTAAGCGCAATAAAGGCTAGTCTTCAATCTTTCGGTAGTATGTTACTAGATAACTTTGTTAAATTATTACCTGCATTAGCAGTAATTGCTGCTATCATGTTCGTTATTAATTTAGTTAAGAAAAAAGTACATGCCTAGTTTTTGGGACATTAGTCCCATTTTTTATTAAAATTTTTTAGAAAGGAGAATGAACTATGTTTGAGTGTGTAGATTTTTTAATTAAACAATTTTTAGAGTATTTACCTTCTTGGACTTTAATCTATATAGTTTTAGGTTTTATAGGTAGCATAGTTTTTAATAAGAAATAATGAAAGAGTTTAATATTTATGTTCCAGATTTAGAAACTTATAAATGCTTTGTTGTACAAAACAATGAGACTATACGTGCTTACAAGTCTATTCCTGTAAATAATTCTGATGTTGGGTATCGCGATTATTATATTAATAGTCATTATATTTACAAAGATGGTTATCAAACTTTTGGTAACTATGGTTATAATGCTTTACCGACTTGCTTAGATAGTAGTGTTCTTACTTCTAGCATTTGGTATAGAAATGATTTTGATAGTATATTAATGATTTTCTTTTTTGTAGTATTAATTGTTTATTTTATCTTTAAAAAAGTTGTAAGAGGTTTTTTCTTAGGCTTGAGATATTCTTAGGAGGTGTTTTTATGAAAAATATTAGAGATAATCTAGTTGAATTATTAACTCCATTAGCAATAATTGGAGATGTTGTTATGAAAAAGTTTAAAGATAATGAAGATGTTATTTTGAAATGGCTTTGTATAATGCTTTGCTTTTTCTTTGCTATATGTAAACCGAAAGCATATGTTAAAATTGATAGTACTCTTGGTCAAATTAATCCTGCTGAAAATAGTGTTATTGGTAATATATTAAGTTCTAATAATTGGCTTAGTGAAAGTAGTAAATTTACTAATATTAATCAAGGTTCAGACTTTCAAACTTATACTTCTATCGGTCAATTTTGGTATGCCGGTGCAGTGGAAGGTGAATATATTGATGTAAATGCTGACTTTTACTTTGGTATTGGGTTTACTGCTTTAGGTACTAATAATTTTTATAACTATTTACCAACCGATGATAATACTTTAACTGCTGATAATTTACGTTGTGCTATTGGAGACTTTAGACAGGGTTTTGATAATACTTATGCCCCAGTAGTTAAAGATTTTGAAGTAAAATTAGATTTTCAAAGTGGTTCTTATCTTGAATATAGGTATCATATTAAGTTCAAGTACCATCAAAGAATTAATCCAGTTACTAAGTCTAGTACTAATATGTCTTGTTACTTCTTTGTTGGTAGTGGTAAAAAGTTTTTACAATTGCAGAAAGATAGTGTTGATTTAGTATATTATAATGCTAACTTTAATTACTCGGTATCGAACGACCCTAACACTCAATTATTGAATAATATTAATAATAATCAAGTTCAGACAAATCAAAAGTTGGATGATTTAAAAGATACATTAAAAAGTGATGATGTTGATGATAAGAGCAGTTTTTTCACTGATTTTTCAAGCGCAGACCATGGTCTAAGCGGTGTGATAACTGCACCTCTGAGGGCGGTAAGCAAAATCACTGCGACATGTCAACCTGTTACTTTTTCAGTATTAGATGAACCTATTGAGTTACCTTGTGGAGATACTTTGTTTTGGAATAAAGAAAGTGTAAAGTCATTTAAAATAGTTTGGAATTTGCTTGTTGGTGGTCCATTGATTTATTTCTTAATTAAAAAGTTATTTAAAGTTATAGAAGGTTTGAAAAACCCTGACGACGATAGAATTGAGGTGTTAGATTTATGATTAAAGGTATTATAAATGGTATATTTAAATTAGTTTTAGGTTTAGTAAATGTTTTACTAATACCTATTGATGCACTTATTAGTAGATACTTACCATCTTTGGCTGATGCCTTAGATTATATTAATGATTTCTTTGATTATATCGGTTCTTTTGTTCCATGGGTTATAAGTTACTTTGGTTTCACTGATTTAGTATTAAATACTATAATCTTAGTAGTTACTTTCATTTTGACAGTGCCATTGTTAGTTCATACTGTTAAACTAGCGCTCAGTTGGTACAATAAATTAAAATTATAAGGAGGAGTTATGTATATATATTTGATTATTTTATTAATTATTTTCGTTGTTTTATGTATTAAATTTAAAGTTAAGATTAAGTTAAAATCCTTTTTAAAAAGAGGTTTCTTACCTAGTCGAGGTAAGTTCGGTATTTACTGCTATTGTGGTAAACAGGGTAAAGGTAAAACATATAGTGTTGTTGAGTATATGTTAGATAACAAAAGCAAGAGTATTTATTTATGTAATGTGGCTGGTATTGTTAACGTTGATTGTTTCCATTTTACAGGGTTTAAAGAACTTATATATTTAAAAGAAATAATAGATTTTAATCCTACCGAGCCAGATTTTAGAGACTTATATAATTTTATTTGTACTAAGTTTTGTTATGAAAGGGCTAAACACTTATTTAATTTATTAAAAGATTATATAATCAATAATAAGCAGTTAGTATTTATTTATGATGAAATATTTACAGAGCTTCAGAAAAAGTCAGTCATTAATACTGATGTTATGGACTTTTTGTGTCAAATGCGAAAACGAAAGATTATATTTTTAACTACGGCTCAAGAGTGGGCTGAAATACCTCTTACATTTAGAAGATTTTGTCGCTATGAAATAGACTGCCAAATGCTTAATCTGTTTGCATTAGGTATTCTTATCAAAAGATTTAGAGATGCTGAGAACATGAAGTGGTCGGATGAAGACCAAGAATTTGTAGCCCCTTTGATTTCTAATACTATTACTAAATGTAGAAAGTATGTAGCATCTTCTTATGATACGTTTCTACGTATTTCTAGCGCTTCTTTGGAAGTGCCCGACAGCAACTTCCTAAAGAAGGGCGGTGTATAAAAGTGTGGTTGTATTTTGCTTACTTTTGTGTCAGTTGTTTCTTCTTTAGATTAGTTTACCTGTATAGTGGTCAAAGGCTGATGTTTTACTTAATAATAATCTTATATGTCAGTTTAGTTGGTCTTATAGGTATCTTTAATAAAAAAGATAAATGATTTTATTTAAGCGATTTAGAGAAGTTGTTTGCTTGCAAATAACTTTGAAAAATTGCAATGCAAGCGGTAGCGCGCAAGATTAAAAAAGAGGGGGGGTACTACGACACCCCCTATGGGTGACTTGTGACATGTGACAAAATTGATAAAAAGGAAAGGAATTTTATATGAAAAAAAATAGATATTGGGCTTTTGTACTTTACCTAGAAAGTGCACCTGAAAATTGGAAGGAACAACTACAAATGACTGGTCTGTCTATTTGCATTAGTCCTTACCATGATAAGGATGTTAATCCTGATGGAACACCTAAAAAACCACATTATCATGTAATCTTATGCTTTGGTGGTCCTACTACTTATAATAATGTAAAAAGTATTACTGATGCCTTAAATCAACCGATACCAATTGCTTTACAACAGGTTAAAGGTTACTTTCGTTATTTAACTCATAAAGATAACCCTGAAAAGTTTCAGTATAATGAAAATGATATAACTTGTTTAAATGGTTTTAATATTGATGATTATGTTGATTTGACTTATAGTGAAGTTAACTCTTATATTGTTAAAATTCAAAAATTAATATTGGAAAAAAACATTTTAGAGTACTCTGTTTTACTTGATGTGTTACTTGAAAATGATATGTATGTTGAACATCAGGTTGCTACTTCTCATACTATTTTATTTAATACTTATATTTGCTCTCGTAGGAACAAATTAAAAACTGATGGTTTAAAATAATTGATTTATTATAAATTTTGTGTTATATTGATTTTGAAAGTAGGTGGTTGACACTAATTGATAAAACGTATATAATATTGCACTCGAAGGAGTGATATTGTTGTATTTTGAAGAAATTTATACCAATTATTTACAATTTGCCAAGAAACAGCAAAAAAAACAAAGTTTCTATACATTAGTTTATAATTTTGATACTAGAGTACTACCCTATTTTAAAGGTATTAAACTTGAGGAAATTAGTAGAGATACTATTATTCAGTGGGAAGATTATATTTTATCTTTAAATTTCAGTAATAATTATAATAAAGGTCTTTATTATTTACTGAGTGGTTTCTTTACATTCTGTTATAAATATTATGGTTTTGACAAGACTATTATAAGTGATGTTGGATGTTTTAAGAAAAAATATGAAGTAAGTAAAACTGATTATTATACTTTGAAAGAATTTAATAAATTTATTAAATATGTAGAAGAACCAGTTTATCGTGAATTTTTTAATTTAATGTTTTATACTGGTTTAAGACCTGGAGAGGCTATGGCCTTAAAGATAAGCGATTTAAAAGGTAAATACATAATAGTAAATAAAACTATAAGTCCGCATGGAACACGTGAAATTGGTACTCCAAAAACGTTCTCAAGTATACGTAAGGTTAAAATAGATAAGTATTTAGTAAAAGATTTAAATAAACTAATAAAAAATTATGAGAAAGGAGATAATAGAGATTTATTCCTTTTCGGTGGTAGTAAACCTTTAAGTTCTACTTCGATTAATAGAAGAAAAGTTGAGGCTTGTAAAAAGGCTAATTTAAGACCAATTACTTTACATCAATTTCGCCATAGTCATGCAACTTTGCTATTAACTGAAGGTATTGTTATTAATGAAGTTTCAAGAAGGCTTGGACATTCAAAGGTTTCTACTACTTTAGATGTATATGCTCATACTTCTTTAGAACAAGAAAAAAGAGTTTATACAACTCTTTGCTCAAAAAGGTTTTTAAAAAACCTACACCAATTATTTATAAAAACTCATTGAGTTTTTACCTTATGGAGCAAGTGATGGGAATCGAACCCACGTCTCAGCCTTGGCAAGGCCGCGTACTAGCCGTTGTACTACACCTGCACTTGTTCCACGTATATATAATATCATATTCAATTTGAAAAAACAAGTGTAAAATTTATGTAAAAATTTTAAATTTGTTTGACAATTGTTATTTTATATAATATCATTGTTATAGAGGGTAAGAGATATGAATGATGAACAATATGAAAGCATTTTAAAAGTGATGAATTCTAGAGATGAAAATAATAGAAGAGATGCTATGTACGATTCTAGAAATTTTAGGAAACAAGAAAGAAATGTTAGAAAAGAAAAGAGAAAAAAAGAATTACTTACTAAAAAGATAATTGCACTTGTTAGTGCTGCACTTATATTTGTTGGTGTTGCTTCTATTAAAAAAAGTGTAGATAAATCTGAGGACAATAAAAGTATTATTAGTGAAATGATAGAAAATAAAGAATATACTGAGAAAATAAGAGCAATGAGAGAAATTAACAAAAAAATTGGTTCTTTAGTTAGTGATAATGATGAATTATCTAGTATATTCAGTCAATGTGTTGTACAAAATGGAGTAGATGATGTTAGATTCTTGCATGAACAAATGGCTAAAAAAATAATGGAATTAGATCCAGAATTACAAACTTATGCACTTTGTGGAGTGTTAAATAGTATGGACAATTATAGAGATACTAAGTTTGGTCATGGTGAATATACTAATGGAGACTATTTAATTCATTTACTTAATAATGTTGATGCCGATAAATTAGATGAGTTTTTAAGTCATGTTAATAAAGATGGGAGTCAAGAGTTTGATGAGTTCTTGATGTCACAACTTGAGCAAAATGATTATATAAATACAGTAGTAGATTCATTAATTGCAGAAAAGAATGAAAGTATGGGTGTTTCAAGTGGAAGAAATTGATGTTAATGTTACTAATATTAATGGTAAAGACTATATAGAGGTTGATACTATAGATGTTAATGGTATTAAATATGTGTATTTATCTAATGAAAATGATGATAAAGATTATTTAATACTTAAAGTTATCAGTGATAATGGAAAAGAATTCTATGATAAAATTGAAAGTGATGAAGAGTTTGAATTAGTTCTTTTAAACTTTACAAAAAAGCATAAGGAAGAGTTAAAAAATATTTAATTCTTTTTTTATGCTTTGTTTTTAGTTATTTTTTTCTATTAGCTTACTATCTCCAGTTTTATAGTCTATTTCTATTCCGTCTTGAATGTTTTTGACAAATATATTGAACTTTACGCCTTTTCCATTATCTTGAATAGAATATGCTTCTATTTGAACACCACTTGCAAGTAGGTTGTTACCTTCATATTTTGGAGTTACTCTATAAAGGACGTTATTGTTGGTTTCCTTGATATAGTTTGAAACCATACCCTCCCACTGTAACATTCCCACTGTATTCATTTGTCTAGTACAAGTTATTAAATTTAGTTCATTTCTATTTTCTCCAGTTAGTTGGTATCCAATTAAGTGGCAACGATTATACAAATATTTTCCTGGTACTATATCATATTTTATAGTGTGCCAACCAGTTGGTTTAATCATGCCTATACTTTCTCTTTCAGTTGTAGGCATTAATTCTTTACTTATATTTGCATAGGCAATCCCAGCACGACCTAGAGAATCAAGTTTACTATACTTTTCAAAAGAATCTGTTGTTTTGTCTTCATCGTTAAAATCTGGCTCGTTATTATTTATAATTATATAACTACCTTTATCTTCCCCTACTTCAGTTACATCAGTTGAATAACTATCTGGAAAGATTTTTTTTAATAAATTAGTGGTTTCTTCATTGTAATAGAAATATAAAAATGCAGTTACTATAATAATTATTAACAATCTTTTTAATTTTTTCAATTTACTTCACCTACTATCTATGTTAATTTTATCACGGATTAACTAAGTGTGTCAAACTACTTATGGACATTATTATATTATTTTGATAAAATATACTTAGAATAAAAGGTGTAGTTATGAAAGAGGTATTTATTAATAAATTTAATAATAAAGAGTATATTTCTAAATATTTATATGATGAAGTTAAGTGTGAGTTAGATTTATCTGAATTTGATATAGATAAATATAACGATATAATACTTGAAAATGAATATAATAAATATAAAGACTATTTTTTAAATATGTATAAAGGAATAGATGATAATATTAAACTAGATAAAGAACAAATTAAGGCAATACTTGCAGATGAAAAGTATTCTTTAATAATTGCTGGTGCAGGAACAGGGAAAACTACTACAATGGCTTCTAAGGTAAAGTATTTAGTTGATGTAAAGCATGTAGATCCTAGCAAGATACTTGTAATGAGTTATACTAAAAAGGCCACAGAGGAATTAGAAAATAGAATTTTGGGAGATTTTAATATACCAGCAGTTGTTACTACTTTTCATAGTTTAGGTTATACTTATATAAGAAAAATATTTCATAATAGAAAGTGTTATGTAGTAGATGGAAACTTAAAAAATCAATTCTTTTTAGATTATTTTAGAGAAAGGATATTTCCTTATAAAGATAAAGTTAAAGAGGTAATAGAAATATTTGACAAGAATAAACTTAATAGAAATTTTATGTTTAGTGAATACTTTGTTAATAACTATTTTAAGTATAGTACATATCAAGAGTTTTTTAATGCATATAAGAATTTTAAATTGGATGAAGCAAGAGAAAGAGGTCTTAAACAAACAGTAGAAGCACTTATTGAAAAAAGACTTAATGGTGAATATATTAGAACCATTAAAGGGGAAATAGTTAAATCTCTTGGGGAGGCAAAAATTGCTAATTACTTGTTTACTCATGATATAGATTATACATATGAGAAAATTTATACTGAACTTATGGATGATAATAAGATATATAAGCCTGACTTTACTATAAATGTAGGTGGAGAAGATATTTATATAGAGTATTTTGGATTGTCTAATTATAAGGAAAATGAATTAAATAAATATAATAAAATTAAAGAGTTAAAAATTAATTATCATAAAATGCATCATACTAATTTTATTGCTATTGATTATATGCATGGGGAAGATATAATTAATACTTTAGAAAAAGGCTTAATTAAATTTGGGATTATTCCTAAAGAAATAAGTTTAGAAAGAATTCTTTTTGGTATATATGATAGTAATCCTCTTAGTATAATCTACCCTTTTAAAAATTTTATGTATGAGTGTATAAGTGATATTAAAGAAAGTAAAGATAGAAATAATTATTTGAGTGTTGTTAATAATTATTTGAGTAATGTAAATACTGAAGAAAAAAGAAAAATGGTAAGACAGTTTTATTATATAAATGATTTTTATCATTATTATCAAAATAAGTTATTTGGGTCTAATGAATATGGTTTTGAGTATAGTGATTTAATTTATTATGCTAATAAGTATATAAGTACTATTAGTAGTGATAATATGTTAAAGTTTGACTATATTATTATTGATGAGTATCAAGATATTTCTAAAGATAGATATGATATTGTTAATAATACAAGAAATAGAAATGATTCAAATATAGTGGCTGTTGGAGATGATTTTCAAAGTATTTATCAATTTAGTGGTTCTAGAATAGATTTTACTTATAATTTTGAAAAGTATTTTAAAGGGGCTAAATTACTTAAAATTAGTAAGACTTATAGGAATAGTCAAGAACTTACTGATTATTCAGGTACTTTTGTTATGAGAAATGAAAATCAAATAAAGAAAGAGTTAGTAAGTGACAAGCATGAAAAGTATCCAATTAGGTTTGTTACTTTTAAGAAAATTGAGAGTAATGATAATAGTGAATATTTGAAGTTAAAAGAATTGATTCTTAAGATACATGAAGTTAATCCAAATGATAAGATACTTGTTCTTGGTAGAACAAATAATATAATTAACAAGTGTTTTAATGAGGTTGATTTAAAGGATGATATAGGAAGCAAGATTGAATTTGTAGGTTATGAAGATATTTTTATAGATGGTATGACTATGCATAAATCGAAAGGACTTACGTATGACCAAGTTATTGTTATTGGGCTTAATAAGAGTTTTCCAGCAAGTGAACACTCAGTGTTTTGGTTAGAGTCTTTGTTTAAAAATGAATTAATTGATGAAGGAATACCTTTTGCTGAAGAAAGAAGACTATTTTATGTTGCACTTACTAGAACAAAGAATAAAGTGTTCTTGTTAGTTAATGAAGATATGAATGATAGAAGTATATTTATAAATGAAATATATCAGATTATAAAAGAAAATACTACAAGTTAGTTAGATTGTAGTATTTTTATTAAATATTCAGTTTGTTTCTTATGATTACAACAATTCAATGTCAGATATTCTTTGTTTCACATTGAGTAAAGAGTTTTTACGTTAATTTATGAATGCATATGTTCCCACTTAATATCTGCATATGTGTTTATATATTATTGTTGATAAACAATGGTTTTAATACCATTTAATATGACATAGAGAGTTAAAATAAAGGCTTAGCCCTAAATAACTACATTTGTGTAGTCGGTTGTTAGTAACCGATTTTTTGTTTATCTCATCTTACTAATATTGTACCATAATATTAATAAAATTTCATTTATTTTTTTATTATTTTATTTAAATTTATCTAATGTTTTTATCAGTATAATTTAAATCACAAAAAAACAAGCCTAAGCTTGTATTATTTAAACTTCTTTATAATTCTAAGAGTATTTAAAATTGTTAATAAAGTTACACCAGTATCAGCAAACACTGCAAGCCACATACTTGCAAGTCCTAGAACACTAAGTACTAAAATTACTACTTTAATGCTAATTGCAAATATCAAATTTTCTTTAATAATATGTTTAGTGTATTTACTAATATTTATTCCAAGTGGTATCTTATTTAAATCGTCATTGACTATTACAATATCGCTTGCTTCAATTGCTTGGTCTGAACCTACACCACCCATTGAAATACCTACACTACTTCTTTTTAATACAGGCGCATCGTTTATTCCATCTCCGACAAATATAGTTGGACCGCTTTCTTCTACTTTCTCATAAGCCTTAAATTTATCAGTTGGAAGCATTTCATATTTTATTTCATCAATTCCTAAAATTTCACCAATTTCTAAAGCAATGTCTTTCTTATCTCCAGTAAACATATAAGTCTTAATATCATTCTTTTGAAGACTTTTAATAACAGTACTAGTGTTCTTTTTAATTCCATCTTTTATAAATATTGAAGCTACGTGTTTTCTGTTAATATGCATATGAATACTTGCAATTTCCTTGCATTCGTCCATTTTATTATTTCCAATACTTACTTGTTTATCATCAAGTTGAAAAGTTATTCCCTTACCACTAATCTCTTTAAAGTTCTTAATTTTAGAGTTATCAACATTTCTATTACTAATACTCATTATACTTTTAGCAATTGGATGGTTACTCAAACTTTCTCCCATCAAAAGTATTTCCATTATATCGTCTTTATTGTACTCGTCAGTCAAGTCTTCATCCTTTATATCAATATTTGTCACTTTAAAAGTTCCATTAGTTAAAGTACCAGTCTTATCAAATATTATATTTTTTGCACTACTTAAACTATCTAAATAATTGCTACCTTTTACTAATATTCCATTTTTACTACATACACCAATTCCAGTGAAATAAGAAAGTGGCACGCTTATAGCAATTGCGCATGGGCAAGATATTACTAAGAACGTTAGTCCCCTATAAATTGAAGAAGATACGCTTACTCCGAAAAGTGGAAGAACAAGCATAACTAAAATACTAAGTACTAATACAACTGGTGTATATATTTTACTTCCTTTACTAACTATAGTTTCAGTTTTAGTTTTCTTATCAGTAGCAGACTCAAGCATTTCAAGTATCTTACTTACAGTAGAGTCTTCAAATGTACTTGTTGCTTCAACCAAAATAATATCTCCTAAGTTAATACTTCCTGATAAAACTTTATCTCCTTCTTTAATAAAAACTGGTTCACTTTCTCCAGTAAGTGCGGAACTATCTATAGAACTAGCCCCGCTTTTAATAATTCCATCTACTCCAATTTTTTCTCCCTTTTTAACTAAAAGAATATCTCCTACTTTGACATCTTCTACTAAAATATTCTTAACTTCTTTACCAACTTTGATATTAACAGTTTTATCAGTCAAATCCATTAAATCTTTTATAGAATTTCTAGAATTATTAATAGCTTTTTCTTCAAGTATTTTTCCTATTGTATAAAGTGTAATTACCATTATTCCTTCAAGAACATTACCAAGTGATAATGCGCCTAAACAGGAAACTGTAATTAGTAAATTTTCATTAATTGTCTTACTCTTAATTAATAGTTTTAAAGAATTTATAATACACCTATATAATAGCATAGAATAACTTATTACATAAAATATCCATTTTAAATATGTAGTCATTTTAACAAAATATCCAATTAGTCCAATAATAACTGCAATAACTAATATGGTAAAATGATATTCTTTTTTTATATTTACTTCTTCATCTGTAATAAATGCATCAGGCTCTACTTCTTTAACAAGTTTGTTTAACTCTAGAAGTGTAAACTCTTTATCAGATCCATAAATTAACTTCTTTGTATTAAAGTTAACTATTACGTTTTTGAAATCTTTATTTTCATTTAAACTTTCTTCAACTTTTCTTGCACAATTAGCGCAGTCTAAATTGTTTATGTTATATTTATATTTTTTCATTATTTTTTCTCCTTTTTATGTCCAATATGGTATAAAGCAACTTCAAATACTTCGCTTACGTGTTCATCATCTAATGTGTAATATACTTCTTTTCCGTCTTTCTTACTTTTTACAATACTCGCCTCTTTTAAAGTTTTTAATTGATGGCTTATACTAGATTTAGTCATATTAAGTAAGTTTGCAATGTCACATACACATAGTTCGTTCTTGTCGAGTATGGATAATATCTTGGTTCTTGTGGGGTCTCCTACTATCTTAAAAAACGAGGCCACTTCATTTATTACTTTATCGCTAAGCATATTTTTTTTAACTTCTTTTACTACACTTTCATGTATTACATTACAGTCACAATTATATTCATTAATACTCATATTATAGATCCTTTCAGTTGAACTTTTACTCAACTAATTATATTATAGTTGAACAGGTACTCAATTGTCAAGTGAAAATTAAAGCACATTTATTAGTGCCAAATTTATTTACTTCTTTTTGTTTCGTTTTCCATTAAATACTCATATCTTGCTTTTAAGAGTTGTTCCTTGTAGTTAAATATCTCTTTATTATATTCCCCAATATTTATTGGTTTTACTTCCTTTTGATTTTCTAAATCAATCATAAATTTCTGGTTAATTCTTTTTTGATACTCAAGTATTCTTAGTAATTCTTCATTCATTACTTTAAACATTTCATTTCTCATTTCAATATTAGGTGTTGTTTTATTTGCTGATAAACATCTAATATCTTCTTCGTTTAAAGGATAGTTTTTATTTATAAAATTATGTATAAATTTACTTAAATCAAAATAGTAATCAAGTAATCCCATACTTTCTAAAACTTCATAATTTATTTCTTTCATTTTTTCACCTACTCTCTTGCACTCTTTTTAATAAGTTTAGCATGCACTACATATCTTTCTTTATCATTAGCGCATGTACTAAGTGTTAATATTTTATCACTCGAAGTTAATTCTGTATTAAAATCATATTTACTTCTATTTTTAATAGTTGTTAAAAAATCATTAAATTCTGTATCATTACTAAAGTCTGTTTTGATATAATAACTCTCTTCTTCTATTTTATAAACACTAAAGACTTGCCAAAGGGTATTTTCTAATTCTGTTGATATTCTTATTATGTGATTAGATTTATTTTGATACCATGAAGAATACTGTGTCATGTATAGAGAACCAAACATGGTTTTGTCCATTCTTCCATGTGCATATAGAATTGTGTTTTTGTTATTTAAGTCTCTATTATTTCTGTAATCCATAAATACCCATCCAGCATTATTGTATGTTTTGTCATATGAATGGGATAAGTAGTAGTCGTTATCTCTACTTCTTACAAATGGATAGTTTATGTTAGTATTATTAACGTTTATCCATCCAACTGTTTCATCATTGATTTTTTTTAAGTTGTTAAAATCTACATTTATTAAAGGAAAATTAACATAATACCAGTAGTCACTTGTTTTTTCTTCCTTTTCACTATTAATTAATTCTGTATTATCATCATCTTTGATTTCATCTATTTTTACTTCTTCTGTTATTTTATCAATTACTTCATTATTATTATTTCTATCTTTTAACCATGTTTTTATTTTAGTTAAACTAAAAACTAATATAGCTATGAACACGAAAATCATAATAATTAAAAAAAGCCTATCCTTTCTAAATTTCTTTTTTATTACTTGCATATCTTCACCTATTTAATTATATAAAATTGTGTAAAGTTTTTCAACTTTTTAATTAATTTTTTAAAAAGCAATTGACATTTTTAAAAAAATTTTATATCATTTAATTAGCATAGCAGAGAAATAGCTATGCGGATCACTCTTACGATCTTTTAAGGTGAGAGTGTATTCAACCAAAACCCCCTGAAGGAGCCTTTGTGGCTCCACTTTTTGTTTATTTATAAATGTCAATATTTTTTGTAGGTTTTTGGAAGAGTTAATTTGTAGCCTTTAGCTACTTTTTTCCTTGTTAAAATCTTCTTTTCAATCTACTTGGACAACTTTACTAATAATAGGCTCAACCCTTATTGAAACCGGCCGTTTTCTTTTATCTTTATTTTTCCTTACAAAATTCTTTATTGACTCAAATGAACATTTATAATTTTTTTCTAATTTTAAAAAATAGTAAAAAAAATTTTATACAAGCAATATTAAATATTCAGAAAAATAATTTTAAAGTGCAATATTTTTGATTTCAAAGTGCAAAAATTGCACTTTGAAATTGTTTTTTTTATTAAAATGTGGTATACTATTAATAGTTAGGAGCTTTGATATGAATAAAAAAGAAAAATGGAATTTAGAATTATCAGAATATATAATACAAGGAGAGCCTAGTCGCGTTGAAAAAACAAAAACTTGGGGAACAGCAATTGGATTACAAGAAGTAGATGGATTAAAACCTTCTGAATATTTAATTGAAACTGCAAAAGAACACATTGAAGGTAATATAGATTTAAAAGAAGTAGAAAATAGAATAAATAACTATTATAAAGTATTAGATAATAGAAAAGCAGAAGAAGTAGAGAATAGTGAAGAAGCAGATAAAGTAGCTGTAAGAATCACAGAATTACTTTCTGAAAAGTCTTTTAATTTTAATCCAACTGAATTAATAAATATTCATAAAAGATTATTTTCAGGAGTATATAAACATGCAGGCAAAATAAGAGAGTATAATTTTTCAAAAGAAGAATGGATTTTAAATAATGATACAGTTGTTTATGCTCCATATGAAACAATATTACCAGCATTACAATATGATTTTGAAAAAGAAAAAGAATTTTCTTATAAGGACTTATCATTAGAAGATTCAATAAAACATTTATGTCGTTTTACATCAGATATTTGGCAAGTTCATCCATTTTGTGAAGGTAATACAAGAACAACAGCAGTATTTATTATAAAATATTTAAGAACATTTGGTTTTGACATAAATGATGATGTTTTTGCAGAACATTCATGGTATTTTAGAAATTCATTAGTTAGAGCTAATTACAAAAATTTTGAAAAGAATATTTTTGAGGATATATCATTTCTAGAAAAATTCTTTTTTAATTTATTAGCAAATGCTAATTTTGAGTTAAAAAATAGATTTACTCATGTTGATTATGATCAAAGTGCAATACAAGAAGTTTCAAAGTGCAATTATTGCACTTTAGAAGAACAAGCAATAATAAATGTAATTAAAAATAATCCTAGTATTAAACAAGAAGAAATCGCTAAAGTGATCAATAAATCTTTAAGAACAGTTAAAACAAGAATGATTGAAATGCAAGAGAAAGGTCTTATTGCTAGAAAAAATGGAAAACGTAATGGTGAATGGATAATTTTATAAAAAATGTGGTGATAATATGTTTATTAAAAAATAGAAATTAGTAATTTTAGAAAGTTTGAAAAAAATTTTGTTGTTGATAACATAAATATTCTTGACAAAGAAAATGAGGAAAGCGGTATAACAGTTTTATTGGGTGAGAACGGATGTGGAAAAACAACAATTCTTGATACTATATCTTTTTGTATGGTAGATTATAAAACTTGACATAAATCCATTAAATGGATTTTCTGTTCGTAATTTAAAATATATGAAAACCTTTTATGATGAATATAAAGATGATGAAGAATTTGTGCAACCGATTGCACAATTGCCATGGAAACATAACATTACGTTAATGCAAAAAGTAAAAGAAAATAAAATGTTGAATAGCTTAAAAAAGATAAAGGCTTTAAATAAAACCAGATTTGATAATTTCACTGAAGATGAGTCGAGAGACTTATTGCTTAATTAATTAACTAATTGACTTATCTATTTTAATAAGTTAAAATTACATTAAATAGTAATTATCTATGAGGAGGTTAAAGATGACAAAATCAAAGGGATGGAATTGGAAAATAGCAAGTGATGATATTAATTCTACGTGGAAAGTACCTAGTATAGAATCTTATTATTTACTTAATAGATGGAGTAATCTAGGTTTTAAAGACTTTTTGGATTTAGGTTGTGGAATTGGAAGGCATACTGTTTTATTTGCTGGAAATGGATTTAATACTTGTGGCTTTGATATTAGTAAATATGGACTTGATAAAACTAAAGAATGGTTAGATAGTCTTGATTTAAGTGCTAATTTAAAAGAAGGGGATATGCTTGATTTACCATATGAAAATGATAGTTTTGATTGTATTTTATGTAGAAATGTTATTTCACACCAGGATACTTTAGGAGTAAAACAAATTATTAAGGAACTTTATAGAGTTCTTAAAGATAATGGAGAAATATATTTAACTCTTGGTTCTAAATCTACTTGGGGATTTAAACAAACTTCTTGGCCTTTAATTGATGAGAATACTAGACTTAGAATGGAAGAAGGTCCTGAATACAAGGTGCCGCATTTTTATGCTGATTATGATTTGATTAAAACTTTATTTAAAGATTTTAAAATTGAATTTATTAATCATATTGAGGATTTTTATGAATCAAATGGTAAAACTTATTCTTTATTTCATTATCATGTTTTAATAAAAAAATAAAATTAGTAATTATATATGTTAAAAGATACCCTAGAATATGTTAAATGGGTATCTTTTTGGTATGTCTAAATTGAATGACATTTTTTCTTTTGTAACTGGATGGTAAAAACTTAAAGATAGTGCAAACAAGGCTATACTTGTTTTCAAGTCAGCATTTTTATTATATCTTGCATCTCCAATTAATGGATGATTTCTACTTGAAAATTGGACTCTTATTTGATGTGAACGCCCAGTATGTAAGTTTATTTTTACAAGACTCATGTTATCTTTATAAGAGATTAAGGTATAGTCTAAAATAGATAGTTTACCTTTTTCTTTTGTTGTTATATAACTAGTGTTAGTTTTTTCGTCTTTTATTAAGTAGTCAGTGAGGGTGTCACTTTTGTTCATTTTTCCTTCAACAACTGCGATGTATGTTTTAGCAAATTTATTTTCATTTATTTGTTTACTAAGTCTAGATGCGGCTTTTGAAGTTTTTGCAAATACCATTACTCCTCCGACAGGTCTATCAAGTCTGTGGACAAGTCCTAAGTAGACGTTACCTGGCTTGTTATATTTTAATTTTATATACTCTTTTATAATAGTTAGTAAATCTTTGTCTTTTGAAGAGTCCTCGCATACTGGAATATTAGGTTTCTTTTCTACTACTATTATGTGATTATCTTCGTATAAGATATTTAACTCAGTCAATTCTTCCATATATTCCACAAGGAAGTACTAAGTTGTTTTCTGTTATTGGTAATCCTATTTCTCCTGTTTCTATATTTTTTCCTTTAAAAGTCATGCTTAAAATGTTATTTAATGATGTTGGGCTTACTCCTGTTGTGTATGAATTAATTAAAACAAATGAATAGTTTTCGTCTAGTATATCTTTTACTTTTAGAAGTAATTCTTTTAGATTATCAGCTAGTCTCCACACCTCGCCATTTGGGCCTCTTCCATAACTTGGAGGGTCCATTATTATTCCGTGGTATGTTCTTCCTCTTCTTTTTTCTCTTTCAAGAAATTTTATTACATCATCTACGATAAATCTGATTTTATTGTTTTCTAATTTACAAAGTTTCATGTTTTCTTTAGCCCACTCAGTCATTCCTTTCGAAGCATCTACGTGCACTACTTCTTCTGCACCAGCAATACTTGCAGCCATTGTAGCACATCCAGTATATGCAAATAAGTTTAGTACTCGCATATTTGGACCAAAGGCACTTACTTTTTCCATTATATAATCCCAGTTTGTAGCTTGTTCAGGGAAAATGCCGGTGTGTTTAAAGTTTGTTGGACTTACTTTAAAAGTTAAGTTTTTATAATTTATCTGCCAACTTTCTGGAAATTTTTTCTTGTATTCCCAGTACCCTCCACCTTTGTTACTTCTATGATATACTGCATCAGATTTATTCCAAATGTTGTTATTAGTTTTGTCCCAAATTATTTGTGGGTCAGGTCTGTTAAGAATTACACTACCCCATCTTTCTAGTTTTTCTCCGTTTCCACTTGCAAGTAATTCATAGTCTTTCCAATTATTACTTATTCTCATTATTATCTCCTAACTATTTAAACCTAGCATTTAGCTAGGTCTTTTTTATAAATTTACATTGTGATAAATGTTACTAACATCATCTACTTCTTCAAGCATTGTTAATATTTTATTAAATGCAACTAAGTCTTCTCCTTCTAATGTAACCATATCTTTTGCATATTTTCCAATTTCGTCTACTTCAAAAGATATTCCTGGAAATGCATCTTCTAAAGCTTTTTTCATAGCACTATAGTTACTAGGTTCAGAGTAAACTATAATTAAGTCGTCATCAGCTTCCATATCATTCATGTCAACATCTGCATTTATTAATGCTTCCATTACTTCGTCTTCAGTATGTCCTTTAAAGCCAAGTGCACATAAATTCTCATACATATATGAAATAGCTCCTTGACCTGCTACTTTCATTGCTGTTTTGTTTGCAACTGTTTTTATGCTTGCAACTGTTCTATTAACGTTGTCACTTAAGCATTTTATAATTAAGTTACTTCCGGCTGGACCAAATGCTTCGTACTCACATACAGTGTAGTCTTCACCGACACCTTTGTTAACTTTGTCTATACTTCTTTGTATTACATCGGCTGGTACTTGTTCTTTTTTAGCTTTTTCTATTAAACTTCTAAGTGCAAGATTCCCATTAGGGTCTGTTCCCCCAGTTTTTGCTACTTGATATATCTCCTTTGCATATATTGAATATAATTTTGATTTCATTGCTGCTGTTTTAGCCATCGATGCAGCTCTTACTTCATGTGCTCTTCCCACACAAATCACCTTCCTTTAATCTAAACTTTCGATTTCTTTTATTATTTTAATATATTTTTCGTCATTTTTAAAGATATTTTTGTCATTTTTTTCTAAAAATTCTAAAGAATCCTCTTTTGCCCTCATTAAAACCTTAAAATCTCTTTTGATATCTGCTATTTTAAATGACATATCCCCACTTTGTCTTACACCAAATATGTCTCCTTCTTTTCTCATTTCATAATCTTTTTCAGTAATGTAAAATCCATCACTAGAACTTGCTAAGACACTAAGTCTTTCGTTTTTTTCACTTCCTATTAGAATGCATGTGGACTCAAGACTGTTTCTTCCGATTCTTCCTCTTAATTGGTGGAGTGTTGCTAGACCAAACCTGTCAGCGTTAAATATAACCATCATTGTTGCATTAGGGTTGTCTACTCCTACTTCTATTACTGTAGTAGAAACTAGTACTTTAATTTTTCCACTTATAAAATCATTCATAACTCTATCTTTTTCTTCTTTAGTAAGTTTTCCATGTAATAGTCCTATATTTACTTTGTTATTGAATGCTAAATCCATTTTTGTTTTAAGTTCCGTTACTGGGGTTAAGTCTAATGCATCATTTTCTTCAATTAATGGGCTTACTACATATATTTGATGTTTTTTCTTTAGTTCTTCTAGCATTAGATATAAGACACTTTTTATTTCTTTTTCGTCTTTTATTATTGTTTTTATTTCTTTTCTACCACTTGGTTTTGTTTTAATTAGTGATATGTCCATATCTCCATATATAGTTAGAGCATAAGTTCTAGGAATTGGGGTTGCTGACATATATAATATATCAGGTAGTAATCCTTTGTTTCTTAGAGATTCTCTTTGGTTAACACCAAATCTATGTTGTTCATCGGTAATTACTAAACCTAAGTTTTTAAAGTTTACTTTCTCATTAAGCATTGCATGAGTTCCGATAAGTAAATCTATTTTCTCACTACTTAAGTCTCTTAGAATACTTTCTTTTTCTTTTTTCTTAGTGCTACCTAAAAGTAAAGCAGTTTTTAAGTTAGTTCCACTAAATAATTTCGTTATATTTTCATAATGCTGTTTTGCTAAAATCTCTGTTGGTGCCAAAAGGGCAGATTGATAATTACTAAGGTATGATATATATACTGCAATTACTCCTACTATTGTCTTTCCACTTCCTACGTCTCCGCATATTAATCTGTTCATTCTTTTTTGACTAGTCATATCATTATATATTTCAGTTACTGCACTCATTTGGTCTTTTGTTAATTCAAAAGGTAAACTTGATAGAAAATTCTGGACTTCTAATTTATCACATATTTTAGGACTTTTCTCAGTAATATTGGTTTTTAAGTATTTCAGGTAATTAATTTTTAACATAAAAATAAATAATTCTTCATAAATTAATCTTAACTTTGCTTCTTTTATGTCTTGTATACTAGTTGGACAATGGATTTTTTTTACTGCATCTGTTTTATTAATAAAGTTATATCTTAAACTCAAATAATCTGGAATAAGGTCATCTAATTCTATATTAAAGTCTAATGCTTTCGTAATTATTTTTGTTAAATTTTTATTAGTTATTTTATTAGTTAAATGATATATACTTTCTATTTTATTTTCTTCTATTTTTGAAAGTATTATGTTGGTCGCAGTCACACAACTTTTTCTTTCATCAAATTTTCCTACTATAGTTATTTCACTACCTATTTGTAAGTTTGGTTTCATGAAAGCACGATTATAAATATTAACACTTATTAATCTATTATTTGTTAGGCATCTAAAAGTGAGTATATTTTTTCTACCTTTAAAGTATCTCACTATAGGAGTACTTTCAACTAGTCCATATATTATAACATTTTCTTTGTCTTTTACATCATTTATATCATTAATTTTATATATTTGATATCTATAGGGATAATATTCTAACAAGTCTTCTACTTTATATATATTCATTTTATTTAGAGTTAAAATACTAGTTTTATTTATACCTTTAATTTTATTTAATTCCATATTATCCCTCCTTCATATACATTTTATAATACAAAAATATGTTTGTCAATAATAATTGCATGAAAACTTTGAAAATTTATTTTAAAAAAAGGTTGACTTTTTTGTTAAACTAGTTTAATATATAGACTTACCAATTCACTTTTAGGCGAATTGGTGCTAGTATCACACTAGCCAACCCCTTTTTATTCTTTTTTCCGGATTGCTCGGGGGAGCAATCCTTTTTTTATGCTTTTAAAAAGTCTTAGTGTTCACTAAGACTCTTATAATAATCATATCTTTCTTTAGCATTTTTCATTTGTTCATTATATAAACGTGAATATTCTTTTTCATTTAATCTTTCTAGATTTTTATAACGCATTTCTTTTGCAAATACTGTTTCATATAGTGAATAATTTGGTTCTTTTGAATCAATAGTAAGTTTATTTTCTTCTGGGTTATATCTCATTAATATGTTGTATCCACTTTCTACTAGTAGTTTTTGTTCTTCAATACTATTTTCTAAGCCACCAATTATTCCATGTGCAATACAAGGACTATAAGCTATTATTACACTAGGACCGTTATGTTCCATGGCTTCTTTAAATGATTTTATAGTTTGCATAGGGCTTGCTCCTGCACTGATGCTTGCAACGTATGTGTTTGGAATATTCATAGCAATTTGAAATAAATCTTTTTTAGGTTTTAGTTTTCCATTATATGAAAACTCTGCTACTGCACCAGTACGTGTAGACTTTGATGTTTGGCCTCCAGTATTTGAATATACTTCTGTATCAAGAACAAGTACTTTTATATTTTCATTACTTCTTAATACATGATCTAACCCTCCAAAACCTATATCGTATGCCCAACCATCTCCACCTACTATCCATACTTTTCTACTTGGGATATAATCTATTAATGTAGATAATTCTTTAGGAATATTTTTACCTATTAATTCATTTTTTACTTCTAAAGTTATTTTTGAGTCTTCAATGTTGTCTATCCATTTTTTGTAAATGTCTTTAATATTTTTACTTACTTCATCTTTTGTTTCATACATTATTTCTTTTATTCTTTCTCTTGATGTTTTATACGCATAGTGAAGTCCTAAACCAAATTCTGCATTATCTTCAAATAGACTACTTACCCAAGGTGTTTTATAAGGTGTACAAGGAAGACTAGCACCATATATCGAAGAACAACCTGTTGCATTAGATATTACTATTTCGTCTTTAAAAAGCTCTGTTAGGGCCCTTAAATAGACTGTTTCTCCACAGCCTGCACAAGCCCCAGGAAATTCCAAACTAGGAAGAATAAATCCTAACCCTTTAACAGTGTATTTTGATAGGTCAGTTTCGTTTTTTATATTTTCTTTTAAATAGTCACATATTTTGTCAGTGTTTTCTTCTACCCTATTCATGGAAAGCGCTTTTTCTTTATTTTTACCAGGACATATTTTAGAACATAAAGAGCATCCTGTACAATTATCTGTATTTAATCCCAAATAGAAATAAGTTCCATTTTTAAGGTCTATTACATCATCTTTTGTAAGTGGACTACTATTAAGCTCGCTTTCTGTTAATACAAATGGTTTTATAACACCATGAGGACAAATGAATGCACATAAGTTACAGTTTATACAATTATTTTTACACCATTTTGGAACAAGTGAAGATATTTTTCTTTTATCACTAGAACTAGTTCCGCCTTCAAAAGTTCCATCTTTATATTTAAGAAAATCTGAGACTTTTAATAAGTTTCCTCTTCTTAATAACATTTCATTATATATCGAAGTACTATCATTTTTTTCTTCATTTAAAGTTAGTAGATTAGTATTAAATTCTCTTAAATAGTCCATTGATAAATCTAATACTTTTATGTTTTCTTCTACTACATCTGGTCCTTTTTTTATGTACATTTTTTTAATATTTTCTTTAAACTCTAAAATGCTTTCACCAGTTGTGCCTAACATTTTAAGTATATAATATGACATTATGTTATTTATTTTTCCTTTTAGGTTATATTTTGAGGCTAACAAACTTGCTTCTGAAATAAATACTTTTATATTTCTTTCTTTTATTATTTCTTTGGTATTATTTTTTAGTAAAGAGTTTATTTCTTCATCAGTTTTGTTACTGTTAATTAGGAATATTCCATTCTTTTTTATTGATGAAAGTATATCGTATTTTGATAAATATGAATCTTTTGATACTACAACTAGGTTTGGTTCTGTTAAGTAGTATGGTGCATTTATTTGTCTGTCAGAAAGGCGCAAATGAGAAATTGTTACACCTCCACTTTTTTTAGAATCGTATTCAAAGTATCCTTGTACAAAGTTGGTTTTAGACATTACTTTTAAAATGTTTTTGGATGCACTTACCATTCCATCACTTCCAAAACCATATATTTTTATTTCTTTGTATTTTTTATTTAGTTTAAATTCTTTTATTTCTAAGTTTGTGTTTGTAACATCATCAATTATTCCTAAAGTAAAATGGTCTTTTGGAATATGTTTATTCATGTTTTCAAATACTGTGTAAATCATAGATGGAGTTGTGTCTTTACTTGAAAGTCCGTATCTTCCTCCATAGATTTCTATGTTTTCATTTTTTAATGCAGCACATATGTCTAAATATAATGGTTCACAAATGCTACCTGGTTCTTTTGTTCTATCTAATACTGTTATTTTTTCTGTTGTTTTTGGTAATACTTTAAAGAAGTGAGATGTGCTGAAAGGTCTATAAAGGTGAACACATATTACACCTACTTCTTCTCCATTTTTATTTAATTCTTCTACTACGCTTTTTATTGTGTCTATTACTGAACCCATTGCTATTATTACATGTTTTGCATTTTTGCTTCCATAGTAGTTAAATGGTTTATAATCAGTGTTTGCAATTTCATTAATTTTATTCATATATTTTTCTACTATAAGTGGTACTTCGTTATAGAATGAATTTCTTGCTTCTGTGTTTTGGAAATATACGTCTTCTGTTTGTGATGTTCCTTTTGTTATTTCTTTTCCAATATTAAGGCTACGACTTCTAAATTCAGATAGTTTGTCATAGTTAATTAAATTTTTTATTTCTTCTTCTGAAAGTGTATTTATTACATTAATTTCGTGACTTGTTCTAAAACCATCAAAGAAATGTAAGAATGGTAAAGAACTTTCTATGGCTGATAAATGCGCTACTAAGGATAAGTAGTAAGCATCTTGTACGTTTGTGCTTGAAAGCATGTTAAAACCAGTTTGACGTACTGCATATATGTCTTGATGGTCTCCAAATATTGATAATGCATGAGTACTTAGGCTTCTTGATGCAACATGTATAACACATGGAAGCATTTCTCCTGACATTTTATACATTGAAGGTATCATTAAAAGTAAACCTTGACTAGCAGTGTATGTAGTAGATAATCTACCTGAAACTAATGCACCATGTATTAGAGCACTTGCTCCAGCTTCACTTTGCATTTCTACTACACTTACTCTTTCATTAAATATGTTTTTTTGTCCTTTGCTACTCCATTCGTCTATAAGTGTGGCCATCCTACTTGATGGAGTTATTGGATATATTCCTGCTATTTCTGTAAAATTATAAGATGCTAGAGCACATGCTTCGTTACCATCTACTACTTTTTTATTGTTCATTTTTGTCACCTCTTATTTTTATACTTTTATTATACTATTTTTTTTAAAAAGAAAAAAGTATTTAATTGATAATAATACTTTTTAATTATTTTTAATTCATTATTTTTCACTTACTTTTATCATATCAATAATTTTTTTTGCTTTCATTGACCAGTCATTATTTAATGCTTCTTTATTTAATAATTCTAAATACTGTTTATCATTTTTTAATTTATAAGCAGTTTCTAATTTTTTAATAAAGTCTTCATGATTTTCGCCTATTAAAACTGAACTATATTTTTTACATTCATACATATTTGTAGTTACAATTGGTTTATTTAGAGCCATATATTCAAATATTTTTAAAGGACTAGTGGAAGACGTGATATCATTTATTATAAAAGGTATTGTTAATATGTCACAAGTTCTAGCATAATACTTTAATATTTTATAGTCTTTTGGTCCTAGGAAGTAGATATTTTTTTCGTTACTAATGTTTTCATCAAAACTTTCATCATATTTAATTCCTATAAGTATTACGTTATATTTATTAGTTTTAGCAATTTTTTTAATTAATTCATAATCAAACCATTTTGCAAGTGCTCCATAATAACAAATATTTATTTTTCCATTATTTATTATATTCATATAACTTTCTTCTAACTTGTAGTTATCAAATTCTTTAAAAAAGTTATAGTCTACTCCATTGGTTGATAATACTAGATTTGTTTTACCTCTTTTATTTATAATGTCTGTCATTAATTTATCTGCAGTTACTACTACAAATATATTTTTATTTTTTAGCATGTAATTGTATTTATCAGATATATTTTTTGGTAATGAAGATGTACCTGATAATTCTGGACTTAGGTGGTCAATGTACTCATATATTATTTTGAAATTATTTTTTTCGTATGTAATTAATTCATTTAAAGTTAGACTCCAGTTAGTTGAATATATTTCAATATATTTTGGTTTTTCTATGTTTCTTAATAATGACATTAATATTTTATTTAATACTTTGTTATTGAAATTAAATAGGTATAAATTATTTTGTGCTTCTTTTAATGTTAATATATTATCAGTCATTGTTGTTACTTCATAAAAAACTAAAGAATTCATTTTTGATAAGTTGTTAGCAATGTGTTGTGGTCTTTGATATAGTGGAACGTTATAACCAAAGTTACTTCTCCATAATATTATCCTGTCATATTTATTTTCTTCTAAAATTTTTTTTATGATGCAAGTATATTTTTTCTTTTTTAGTAATGTGAATAAATTATATTTGTCTATGTGGGTTGCTTTTATATATTTAGTACTTTTTTTTATTAATCCTGATAATCCATTTTTTTTGTAAACATTAATTAGTTTTGTTATTTTATCTTTCATAGTTTCTCCTTATAAATTAATTTTAACATAAAAAAATAGGTTTTTAAACCTATTTAATTAGTTTTTTCGTAGAAGTTATAATACATTATACTAGTGTATTCATTAATTAACTTACTTTCTTCTGAGTTATCTTCTAAACTATAAGTAGTATTATTTTTTAAATATGTTGTTTTATTAAATACCGGAACTTTTTTCATTAATGTGTTTATGTATTTAAAGTATGGAGAGATTTCTAAATCCATATTATTTATTACGTAGTTACCTAAATAGTTTAAGTTTATGTATTTTAAGTTATCTAATTCTATATCATAGTTTGAAAGTATTACTGATTTTGTTGTGTATTTTCTAAGTTCATTTAAACTAGAATTTTCTGTATTAAAGTAACTTGATTTAAATAAAATGTTTTCTCCTTTTTTGTTTATTAAATATGGTAAATGGTCTCCAAAGAAAACTATTATTGTAGGAGTATCTAACTCACATATTTTTTGATATAGCATTCCTAACGTTTTGTCTGCATCATATATTCCTTGTGCTAGTGATAGAAGCATACCTGTTTCTTCTTTTGAATAAGTTGAAGTAGTTACTGATACTTCATAGTCACTTTTTTTGAATTTGTTAGCTGGATATGGAAAATGGTTTTCTGCAGAGTCAGCCATTATAAATTTATAGTCGTTTTCAGTTGGTGTAATAAGTTCCTCATATATGTCGTTTATTAATGATTCATCTGAATAGTAAATACCTTTCTTTTTACCAGTCAAGTCTTCTTGATATTTTAGTCTAGAAGTATTAAATAATTTGTAGACTTCTTCGGAATGATATAAGTCTCTACCCCAAGGAGCTAGATATGTTGTTGTATAGTTATTTTTATTTAGTTCTTTTATTATGTTAGGGCTGTTGATGTTACTATTTTGTAAGAAGTAACTATCAAATGGATTATAACCGCTTGGCCAGATAGATAAAGTACTAGCGGTAAGTATTTCAAATTCACTTAAAACGCTCATTCCTCCATAGGTTTCTACTAATGTATTTAAAGTTATACTATTTTTGTTATCTTTTAAACTATTAATAAATGGTGTTAAAGGTTTATCAAATTTTATTTCTTCGATGTTTTCAAGATCAAAGAATGTTTCTGACAATAAAAATATAATATTTGCTTTTTCCCATTTCTTTGTGTTAGTTTCATTATATTTTAAATCATCGTTATTTTTATAGTCATCAGGTTTTAGAAGTTTATTACTATATTCTTGAAGTAACATACCTTCATAGAAACCATAGTCTGTGTATATTTCTGTTATTTTTTTTGCTGATAAAGTGTTTTTGTTAATTAAGTACATATATTTAGTAATAAATTTAGGACATTTTATTAGTAGAATAGATGTTAATATAATTATTATTAAACTTAGTAATGTGCTTATTATTCTTTTTTTAATATTTAGTTTTTTTAATGTAAATTGTTTTGATAATTTTAAATATAATACAAATAAAATAGTTAGTATTAAAGATTTTAGAATAGTTATAAATATCCATGAACCTATATTGGAAGTAGATGAAGTCATCATACTGATACTTGAAGGGTTTAGATAGTTTATATCACTTAGTATTACTGGTGAAGACATTATAGTGTATTTTATGTCATTTACTGTTAACAATATTAAAGTTATTACAAAGATTATTATTTTTGATATAGTTATGTTATTTGTAAGTACTTTAAAAAAGTATGTAAGTAAACTCAGTATGAGTGTAAACATCATTAATACTAGAGGATACTTGAAAACATTAAAACTGTTTTTTAAACATTCTAAATTGAAACCAAATACTTTTATTCCAAAAAATAGTGTTCCAAAATACAATATAAATATTGAAAATAATATGTAATTTATTGTGTATTTGTTATATAAAACTTTTTTAATTATAGAAATTATTTTTTTCTTTTTAGGTAACTCTATAATTTCTTCATTGTTCTCTACAAGTTCTTCTTTTTTATTTTCAACTTCAATATTTTTTATAGTTTTTGTTGTTTTTTTCTTAGGTGTAGTTTTTGATACTTTATTTGTTTTTGTTTTATTTTCTTTTGGTTTATTAGTTTGTTTTTTTACTACTTTTTTTGAAATATTAGATTTTTTATTTGTAGGTTTCTTAATTTCTTTTTGTGTTGTTTTCTTAGTTTTACTTGTATCTTTATTTGTCTTTACATTCTCTTTTTTAGTGTTTTTTTTTGTTTCTTCTTTTTTCATAATTCATTCCTTTTTTAAAAAACATATTATTTATTTAATATGCTTTTTTAATAAACTTTCATTTTGTTTAGTCCATTTATTTTTAAAGTATTCTCTTTTTTCTATAAATAAACTATTATGGTCTAATAGTCCTCCATCTGTTGTTTGATGAGGTAAATGTATTATTCCTAAATATGGACAGTATACTATTTCTTTATTAACATTTCTTACTTTTAAAGAAAGATCTGTGTCTTCATAGCAAGTGGGGTCGTATTTTTCATCAAATCCTTCAATTTGGTCAAATAATTTTCTTGTTAAAAGCATTCCTCCTGAACCTAAATAACTTATATCTTTTCTTCCTAACTTGTTTGCAGGCATATATTTATGTGGAAAATTGTCAACTACATGATATGCATAACCTTCTTTGTTAAAAAATCCTGCTGCCCATCCGATTAGTCCTACATTCTTATCAGTTTTTAATATATTTTCATATGGCTCTAACCAATATTTATTAGTAACCCATTGGTCACTATCTAAAAACATAATATATTCTTTTGTACTTAATGTTACACCTAAGTTTCTTCCGCTTGAGCATCCGTTTTTTGTGTTTTGAATTATTTTTACTTTATCACTATATTTTTCTTTTAATATTTCGTATGATCCATCAGTACTTCCATTATCTACTACTATTAATTCATAGTTATAGAGTTCATTATATTTTATTAATGAGTTAAGAGATTTAAATATTATGTTCTTGTTGTTATAGTTTAATATTATAATTGATAATTTGCCACTAAATATTGAGTTATTTTTTTCTTTGTAAATGTTATTAATGATTTCTGTGACACGAGAGTGCCAACTATTGTTATCAATAAAATTATCTGCATCAAATTTATTTACTTCGTAATTTTTTTCAACTATGTTAATCCATTCTTCAGAAGTGTTTCCACAGTAAAGGTTAGGATATCCTTTTATATCAGGAAGTGTTGTTGACAATACTTTTGTGTACATAGAAATGTATTCAAATATTTTTAGAGGCGAAACAAAGTCACCTATTTCACCTGTTTTAAAGGGTATTAGTGAATAGTCTGTATATTTTAAGTAATTAGGTAATTCTATTTGTTTTTTTAGTCCTAAAAAGTGAATGTTTTTTGGTAGTGTACTTATTAATTCAGTTAAGTTTTTATAGTCACCTATTATGTTAATACTATAGTTTTCATTATGAAGTGCAAGTTTTTTTATTAAATCCCAATCAAACCAGCTACCCCATAAGGACCCATAATAAAGAAAAGTTTTTTCTCCAGTTATCATGTCTTTTGGTTTAGGTAATTCTTTTAAACCACAGAATAATTCTTCATCTACTGCATTTGGTAAATATACTGCTAATTTATTTTCAATATTATATTTTTCTAGGTAAGTATTTAATTGTTCAACTAATGGTTTTGCTGTTCCTACTAGTAAATCACTATTTTTAAGTAAACTAATTAACATAGACTCGTTAAAGACATCGTTACCAAGTGATGTTTCCCAGTTATCTATATTTTCATAAACTATTTTACATTTATTACTAATAGCAATATTTAGTATATCTTTAAATCTAAGTGATGGTGCTTCAAATATGAATAAGTCGTTATTTTTTACAATGTTTCTAACTTCTAAAATGGTTTTATCATTTATAAACATATGAGAAGACAAAGGCATTTCTAGGTTAAATTTTTTACTTTCTGAAGATTTGTATCCATATAGGTAAATTACATTATATCCCATTTTGTTAAATGTTTTTGCAAGTTGCGAGCATCTTTGGCCGCCTCCTATATCATAGTAAGGTATACTTGCGACTATAAATACATTTGGTAGTATTTTTGGGTAACTATATGTGTTTTCATCTTTAGTGTTTTCTATTTTAGTGAAATCTAAAGATGTTCTTTTTTTCATTTTTATTCTAAAAATTAATGTTTCATATAACCATTTAATTGTTTTGATTAATCCTTTTTCTTTTATTGATGTTATTATTTTATTTAGTTTTGACATATTTTCCTCCATTCATTTTTACTAGAAATATTATACCAAATATTAGTGATAAAGACTATATTATTTTGTATTTTTATACCAAGAAATTATAGAGCTTACTATTCTTTCACTAGCGTGCCCGTCTCCATATGGATTAGATGCATGACTCATATTATCGTACTCTTTTTTGTCTGTTAATAATTTTTTAGTTTCAGTGTATATTGTTTCTTCATTTGTTCCAACTAATTTTAAAGTACCAGCTTTTATACCTTCAGGTCTTTCTGTCGTGTCTCTTAAAACAAGTACTGGTTTACCTAAACTTGGTGCTTCTTCTTGGATACCACCTGAGTCTGTTAAAATTATGTAAGACTTGTTTTGAAAGTTATGAAAATCAAATACTTCTAATGGTTCAATTAATTTAACTTTATCACACCCATTAAATATCTCATTAGCAATGCTTCTAACAAGTGGATTTAAATGTATTGGATAAATAACTTTAACGTCATCAAACTCATCTACTATTCTTCTTATTGCTTTAAATATATGACGCATAGGATCCCCTAGATTTTCTCTTCTGTGAGCAGTTAGAAGAATCATCCTTTCACCCGGTTTTATCCATTCCAATTCTTTATGAGTATAATTTTCTTTAACTGTAGTAGACATAGCATCAATTGCTGTATTACCTGTTATATATATCTTATCTTCAAAAATATTTTGTTTAAGTAAGTTCTCTTTACTTATTTTGGTAGGAGCAAAATATAAATCAGTCATAGAGTCTACCATTTGTCTATTCATTTCTTCAGGAAATGGGCTATATTTATCATATGTTCTTAATCCTGCTTCAACGTGTCCAATAGAAACCTGATTATAAAATGCGGCTAATGCACCAGCAAATGTTGTTGTAGTATCACCGTGTACTAAAACTATATCAGGTTTAACTTCTTTTATTACTTCTTCTAAACCTAATAGGGCTCGGGAAGTTATTTCACTTAATGTTTGGCCTTGTTTCATAATGTTTAAATCATAATCTGGTTTAATATCAAATGTTTCCAAAACTTGATCTAGCATTTCTCTGTGTTGTGCAGTTACACAAACTATGCTTTCAATTTCTTTTCTTCTTTCTAATTCTTTGACAAGAGGAGCCATTTTAATTGCTTCTGGTCTTGTTCCAAATATACTCATTACTTTTATCATTTGTTATCACTTCTTTCTTTTTATCCAAAAAGGCATCTATTTTAATACTTTAACACCTTATTTTTTTATTATACTTATGATTTAATTATACTATAAAATTGTTTTGAAGTCATTATAACTTATTATTTTTTTTAAATCATTAAGTATTCATTTTTAAACATTTACTCTAATTTTCGTAGTTAAAATATTAATCAAATTAAGATTATTTATAAAAACTCATAAAAAAGATATCTTTAATGTATACAAGAAATATGTTAGGAATTTAAAAAGTTAAGATATAAAAAAACTTACACTGTTTTAAATGCAAGTTTTTGTTATTTTTGTTATTTTAATTTATATGCTTTTTTGTAAGTACCATCTTTTATATTATTTATCCAGTTTTCGTTTTCTACATACCAATTTATTGTTTCTGTCATTCCATCTTCAAAGTTGTATGTTCTGTTCCAATTAAGAGAAGTTTCTACTTTTGTTGAATCAATTGCATATCTTCTGTCATGACCCGGTCTATCACTTACAAATGTTATTAGTTCTTCACTTTTTTGTAGTTGTTTTAAAATTGTTTTTACAACTTCTAAGTTTGTTCTTTCAGAGTGTCCACCTAAATTATATACTTCTCCAATTTTACCTTTTCTTAATATTAAATCTACTCCAATGTTGTGGTCATGTACATGAATCCAATCTCTTACGTTTTCTCCTGTTCCATATACAGGTATTTTTTGATCATTTAATGCTTTTGAAATAACTACTGGTATTAATTTTTCTGGAAATTGATATGGTCCATAGTTATTAGAACATCTACTAATTGTTGCAGGTAAGTTAAATGTTCTAATGTAAGCCATTACTAGTAAATCTGCTGATGCTTTAGAAGCAGAATAAGGGCTTGATGTGTGAATAGGAGTAAGTTCAGTGAAAAGTAAGTCTTTTCTATCAAGTGGTAAGTCTCCATAAACTTCATCTGTTGATACTTGGTGATATCTTCCTACGTTATATTTTAGTGATGCATCCATAAGTACTTGTGTTCCAATTATATTTGTTGTTAAAAATATTTTTGGATTTTTAATTGAGTTATCAACGTGAGATTCTGCTGCAAAATTGATTACATTATCAAATTTTTCTTGTTCAAAAAGTTTGAATACATTTTCTCTATCTGTGATATCCATTTTAATAAATTTAAAGTTTTCTTTGTTTATAATTGGTAATAAGTTTTCATAATTACCTGCATATGTTAGAGCGTCAATACACACAAATTCTTCGTTAGGATATTTATTTACTACATAATGTAAATAGTTACTTCCAATAAATCCTGCTCCTCCAGTTATAAGTGTTTTCATTACATCCTTCCTTTCTTTAATGATAATAAGTATTTACCATAATCAGTTTGTTTTAGTTCGTTACCTAGTTCTTCTAATTGTTCATCATTAATGAATCCTCTACGCCATGCTATTTCTTCTAAGCAAGCAATATATAATCCTTGCATTTCTTGTATTTCTTCAATAAAACTAGATGCTTTTAACATATTTTCAGGTGTTCCTGTGTCTAACCAAGCTATTCCACGATTCATTAGTTGCACTTTTAATTCTTTTAGTCTTAGATATTCATTGTTTACTGATGTTATTTCAAGTTCTCCTCTTTTTGATGGAATTACATTTTTTGCAATATCTATAACTTTGTTATCATAAAAGTATAGTCCTGGAACTGCAAAGTTTGATTTTGGAACAAGTGGTTTTTCTTCAATTGATAATACATTCATGTCTTTATCAAATTCTACTACACCAAATGCTTTTGGATTTTTAACTGGAAAACCAAATATAGTAGCACCTGTTTTAGTGTTTACTGCTTCTTTTAATATGTCAGTCATTCCTTGTCCGTAGAATACATTGTCTCCTAAAATTAGACATACATTATCATTTTTAATAAAGTTCTCTCCTAATATAAATGCTTCTGCTAGTCCTCTAGGTTCTTTTTGTACTTGATAAGATATATTTAAACCAAGTTTTGAACCATCTTTTAGTAATTCTTCATACATTGGTAAATCTTTTGGTGTTGAAATTATCAATATGTCTTTTATGTTTGCAAGCATTAGTATTGATAATGGGTAATATATCATTGGTTTATCATATAATGGTAGTAATTGTTTTGACACTACCTTTGTCATTGGGTAAAGTCTTGTTCCTTTCCCTCCTGCTAAAATTATTCCTTTCATAAAATCTTGCCTCCATTCGTTTATTTATTATACACGTTTTAGCTATTAATGTCTAGGTTTAATATAATTAAATAAATTACTAGAATCTACACCTTGACTTTGATATAAAGCTAAAAATAAAATTATACATATCAATACAAAAGCAAATGTTTCAAAAACAACATAATTTACATTTCCTTTGTTCTTTTTATTTTTTAATTTATTAATAATGTTTGGAATTATAGGAGATAATACTAAGCTAGCAATAAATAGTGTTCTCAAAGCCAAAAAATATCTAGCTTCAACATGTCCAAAACTTGCTATTAGACTTGGAAATAAAAATGTTAAAAAAATGCATGTATTTAATCCAAAATAACTTTTTATTTTTTTTGCATGTTCACGTACATAGTTATAAGTTAAATAAATACTTATAGCCATAAAACAAATTGTATATAATGGGTATGGATTATTTATTGGGTGAGTACTAAATGGGTCATTCATCAGTCCCAAAAATAGTCTTTCAGTCCATTTTACTATAAACTCCACTGGCTTATGTAAGAATGTTTTAAAATATATATCTGGAGTAAAATAATCAGCTCCACTTTTTACCACCGACATAGCTTCATCACCCAAGTTTGCGACTATCGACATACTTAAATTATCTGGAAGTTCTGCTGGAAAATTAATCACAAGCATATTTGCTGATAAACCATGAATTAACCATTGTGTTCCTGTTGGAATATATTTTCCATTTTTTCGTCCGTCTTCAACTACAACATTTTCGTAAATCTTATCTGGAATTTTTATAATAGTATATCCAATGCTAAATATAATTAATGTGGTTGCTAAAATTTTAAAATTATTTTTATTACTTTTTATTATAAAATATATAAAATATGTTATTAATATTAAAGCTGATATTGAATATTGTCCACTTAAACCACTACAAATTCCAAGCATAATTCCCAAAATTAATGGTCGATATTTTTTGTGTGATTTATCATCTTTTATTTTAAATAATTGATTAATACTTAAAACTAGTATTAATAAACTCCAGAAGTCCACACTTAGGAATATAAAGACATAAAATTCCAAAATCCAATAAACTATTGAAAATAAATATATTTGATATATTTTCACTTCATAATTAAATAATTTTTTTATTAGGAATGGTACTCCAATAGTGGCTAAATAAGCAAATGATAATGCGTGCATCATTTTTAAAATTAGAAATGTTGAAATTCCAAATAATTCTCCAACATAATAACTAATTATTCCGGGTACAAATGCATATAATCCTTTATACATCACATATGAATAGTATTTTTCATTACTAAAAAATGTTTCAATTACTTTCCATGTTTCTTTTGCGTCCAATCCCTGTAATAAATCATAATAATATATAAAACAAAATGAAATTATTGTAGTTATTGTAAACATAAAATATTTTGAATTTAAAATTGTTTTAACTGTTTTCATATTTCTCCTTTTTTATACAGAATATACAATTATTCCTATGATAATAATTATTATACCTATTACTTGTTTTTTACTAATTTTTTCTTTAAGAAATAATTTGCTTAAAATTATTACAAATATAAAACTAAGAGACTGTAATATTTGCCCTAATGATAAAGTTACTCCTTTATAACCAATTAGAGTAAAAAATGTTGATATTATCATTAATGTATAGCCACAAATTGTGTACTTATTAATATAAATATTTCCCTGACAAGCGCCTTTTTTTAAAATTATTTGACTAAAACTTGCTATTAAAATTGACATAATAAACAATCCAATATATTTAATCATGCTTCTCACCTACTAAAATTTCTGCTACACCTAAAGCGGTTATAATTGCACCAATTATCATATTAATTGTTACTTTTTCATTAAACAATAGTATTCCGAAAATCATTCCCCAGATAATAGTAGTTGCTTTAAAAAAATAAACCTTTGATAAAGCAAATTTATTTAATAATTTTTGCCAAGCGATTGAAAAAAATCCCAAAGTTAATATAGATAGTCCAAAAAATACTAATTTATAAAATATATTATTTTGAAGAGATGCAAACTTCATAAATACACTTGATAAAGAGAAAAATAAATATATAATTACAGCGAATAATACTGATTTTATTTTCATTTTGTTAACCTATCAAATAGTTTATCCGAAACTTCGAATATGTAATTTATTTCTTCTTCAGTTAAATCATAATACATAGGCATTCTTATTAATCTATTAGAGTATTCTTCTGTTAATGGTAAATCACCTTTTTTGTATCCAAAGCCTTCTCCTACTTTTGACAAATGTAGGGGAATATAATGAAATGGTGTTTCTATTCCATTTTCTTTATAAAAATTTATGGCTTCATCGCGTGTCTCTGAATCTTTGAAAATTAAGTAATACATATGTGCGTTATTTGTAGCATATTCAGGAATATATGGCCTAGTAACTAAACCATCTTGCTCAAACTTTTCAAAATATTTATTGTATTTATTCCAAATGCTTATTCTTTTTTCTTGTATTTCTTTAATTCTTTCTAATTGACCAAATAAAACCGCAGACAATAAATCTGATGGCAAAAATGATGATCCAGGAACTTGCCATGTATACTTATCAACAAATCCCTTGAAAAATTGTTTTCTATTTGTTCCTTTTTCTCTTACCATTTCTGCTAAAATGAATTTTTCGGGATTTTTCACTATTAATAATCCACCTTCACCCATACCAACATTTTTTGTTTCATGAAAACTATACGAACCATAATCACCAATTGTCCCTAATAATTTGCCATTATAATATGAATCAATTGCTTGAGCAGCATCTTCTATCAATAATAAATTGTATTTTTGACAAATTTCTTCAATTTTATTCATTTCACAAGCCACTCCAGCATAGTGAACTACTACTATTGCTTTAGTTTTTTTTGTGATTTTCTCTTCGATTTTATTAGCATCAATATTCATAGTTCTTGGATCTATATCAACAAATACTGGCTTCGCACCTCTTAATACAAATGCATTAGCAGTTGAAACAAAAGTAAATGATGGTAAAATTATTTCATCCCCAGTTTTGATATTAGACACTATTGCTGACATATCTAGAGCTGATGAACATGATGTTGTTAATAAAATTGGCAAATTATATAATTCTTTAAATTTTTCTTCTACAAGTTTTGTGTATTTATTATCCCCACAAAGTCTTCTACTTTCTAAACAATCTAAAACATATTTTTTTTCTAAATCAGTTATTGTCATCCTATTAAATGGTATTTTCATTTTCATTACCTTCTTTCTTATTTTTAATTGTTCTTATAATATATAAAGGTCTCTCCTTTACTTGCATGAATATATTTCCCACGTAAAGTCCTACTATTCCTACTACAAATGTGATTATGCCACCCATTAAGCATATTGCTGCGATAATGCTTGGCCAGCCTAACACAAAATCAGTACAAAAATGCATAATTATTAAGCATATAATTCCAATAAATGATAATATTGACATTATCAATCCAAAACTAACAATTATTTTTAAAAATTTATCTGATTGTGATAACAAAATATCTAAAGCCATTTTAATTCTCTTTTTGAAATTATATGAGGACTTGCCTTCTTTTCTTTTGTCATGTTCTACTTCAATCGATGTTTGCTTAAAACCCATCCATTGCAAATACATTACAAATGCTCTGTGTTCCTCTCGCATTTTACAATAATTATTAATAACATTTCTTGTACTAATACTAAAATTGCATAATTCCGGATCATACTTTTGACCGATGGCTGAACTATATACTTTGTAAAACATTTTTGAAACAAAAATTTTTAAAAAGCCATCTTTTCTTTCTTTTCTTTTAGCTAAAACTATATCATATCCTTCATTAATTTTTTTATATAAGTTTATTATTTCTTCCGGTTTATCTTGTAAATCGCAATCCATTACTACAACATAATCTCCCGTTGAATAATCTAATCCCGCTAAAATTGCTTTCATTTGGCCAAAATTTCTTGATAATTCTATACCTATTACATTTTTATCTTTATCTGTTATTTGCTCAATTATTTCCCATGAATTTTGAGGACAATTATCATTTACTAGTATTATTTCGTATTTGTTTGTTATTTGTTCTAAACTTTTTACTAATCTTTCATATAGTTCAATTAATGCACCTTTACAGCCATATATCGGAATAACGACTGACACTTTTTTGTTATTCATTAAATAACACACTCCTTACATCTTGGAGCACATTTTTGTCTTTAATATCAAAAATATAATACCCAAATCTACTTGAACTATCTACCACCTCATGATTAAAGTTTTCATCAATCATACTTGAATTATAAATTCCCGGATATTTATTTAAAATCAACTTAACATTTTCTAAGTCTTTTCTGTCAAAAATGAACTTTATCAAAGCAAAATGTGGTTCATTCTTTATTTCTAAATCTGGTTCTTTTCCTAATGCAACATCCAAAGTCATTTTTAAAAAGTCATAACCAGTTGAAATTTCAACAAGATGCGACCCAATACAGTCTCCACCCATTCTAGCTCCAATTTCAATTATATTTATGGAATCGTCTTCACCAACTTTAAATTCAACATGTGAAGCACTATTCTTAATATGTAGTGCATCTAAAGCCTTGGGAATTATTTCAAAAATATTATTTTTTATATTTTCAGGTAATTCAGCAGGTTCAATATGTCCTGTTTCAATACAGGTAGGAAATCCAGTAGTAAATTTTCTTGTAATTGCTAATATTGTATGTTTTCCTTTAAAAGAAATACTTTCACAACTATATTCATTTTTTCCTTCAATTACCTCTTCAACAATTGCACATTTTTCAAACGAAGAGTCACATGCTTTTAATATAGAATTTTTTAATTCTTCTTTTGTGTGAACTAAAGCTATTGATCTGCTTCCTGATCTATCAGTAGGTTTTACAATTAATGGGAATTTATTAATAGTAACTTCATCAACATTTTTTACTCTTTCAAATCTAGGAACATTTATATTTGCTTTTTCAAATGCTTTTCTCATTTCAAATTTATTTGTACAAATTAATGAATAATCTGGATCATTACAATTTAGCCCTAAAGCATTTGCAACATAATTAACCGTGATTATAGCCAAATCTGAACCAATAGAGGTAATCGCATCTGGTTTTATTTTTTTACATTCTTCTAATATTTTTTCTTTTTCAACAATACTGATTGGATAAAAATAGTCTGCTGTTTTTTCTCCAATATCGCCTGATGCCCAAGCAAAAACATGTGTTTCATATCCTAAACTTTTAGCTTTTTCAATTAATGGATTTTGAAATTCATTAGCTCCTATTATTACAACTCTTTTCATAATTTTTTCCTTTTTATAAATTTATTCATTTGCATTTCTTTTTTATAATCTTCTAAATATGCTATATAATCATATTCTGGAATATATCCTAAATCTTCTTTTGCATTTTCAATATCCATTACAAAGTTATCACAATCTTTCTTCTCAGGACAATAAATAATTTTAGAGGGATTATCTTTTGGAGAAAAAACTTTTATTATTCCTTCAATTTGTTCTTGCATTGTAGTTTTTATTCCCGTGCCAGCATTATATATTCCCGTTTTTTTATTGGTAAATAGTGATTTAAAAATCAATTGGCATAAATCTTTAACATAAATTATGTCTTTTCCCAAATTTGGATTCCCCCATAATTCAATATCTTCACCCTTTATTGCCTTATCTATTATGTATCTATATGATATTTTTGTTTTTACACCATTTACATAGTAATAAATATCTGGACTATATAAATATATATTTGGTAATCTAAAAATAAAATTCTTAATACCATACTCTTGATGATAATGTTCAATTAAATCCACTGCAGCGCTTTTAGTAATAGCATATACGGCATGATCACCGGTCATAATTATTTTTCTCGATAAGTAAGGTCGCAATGGTAAATTTTCTTTTAAATATCCATTTAAATCTGCCCATGTTTGAGTATAAATTATTCTATCAATATTATAATTTTTGCAATAATTCAAAATGTTTAAGGTTCCTTTTATGTTTACATCAATATAATCTTCATCGGTTATACTGCTTGAATATGCAGGCAAAACTCCAGCAAAGTCTACAACTGCATGTACATTATCGGTTGGTAATTTATTAAAATCACTTTTATTGATTATATTTAACTGATAATAAGTTCCTTTATAAAAATCATACGGATATTCTTTTTTAGTTCCAGTCGCAACTATTTCAAATTTTGTTAAATCTAAATGACTCATTAAATAGTCAATGAAATACATTCCTAGGTTTCCAGCAGCACCTATTACAATTATTTTTTTCTTCATATTTTTCCCTTTATCTTTTTAAGCTTTTCTTTAGTCCATAACCATTTATAGTGTTTATTACTTTATCAACTTGTTCTTCAGTCATTCCATAGAACATAGGAATTGATACTACTTCTTTTGCAAATTGTTCTGCAAGTGGGTAAATTTCAGAACTTCTTTCACTATAAGCAGGTTGCTTATGTATTGCTGTTGGATAATGTATAAGTGTATCTATTTCATTATTTTCCATATATTTACGGAAGTCTTCTCTATCTTTTACTCTTAGTACAAATAAGTGCCAGATGTGTTCATTGTATTCACTTATTTTAGGTAATACTACATCTTTATTATTTATTTCATTTAAGTATCTTTTTGCAACTTCACGTCTAAAATCATTCCATTTATCTAATTCTTTTAATTTAACATCAAGTATAGCACATTGAATTTCGTCTAGTCTGCTATTATTTCCTTTAAATAAGTGAACGTATTTTTTTAGTGAACCATAATTTGCTAATGCTCTTACTTTGGTTGCTAGTTCTTCATCGTTTGTGACAACACATCCACCATCACCCATACAGCCTAAGTTTTTCCCTGGGTAGAAACTGAATTCTGCAATGTCACCTAGTGAACCGGCTTTTCTTCCTTTGTAGGTTGCACCTACTGCTTGTGCTGCATCTTCTAATACTTTTAAATTATATTTTTTTGCAATTTCATTTATTTTATCCATGTCTGCACATTGTCCATATAAGTGAACTGGTAATATTGCTTTTGTTTTTGGTGTTATAGCACTCTCTATTTTTTCTGGATTTATGTTGTAGTTAGTTTCATCTGGTTCTACAAATATAGGTTTTGCTCCTACATATGTTACAGCAAGCGCTGTTGCTATATATGTATGAGAAGGAATTATTACTTCATCACCAACACCTACACCAAGTGCTTTTAGAGATAGCATAAGCCCATCTAGTCCATTACCTACACCTACACAATATTTTACTCCACAATATTCTGCAAAGTCTTTTTCAAATTTAGAACTTTGTGGTCCATGTATAAAGTAATTACTGTCTATCACATCATTAACCGCTTTTTTTATTTCTTTTTCTAGTTCATTATGCATTGGTTTAAAATCTGCAAATGGCACATTCATAATTATAACCTCCCTGCTGTGCAAATGGTAACTATTCTCGTTACCTTTAACTACATTTTTATTTTACCCTATTTTAATAGTTTTTGCAATTTATTTTTTAAATTATTATTCATTTTTTTAATATATTATTCATTTTTTTATGATTAGTTATGATAATGTCTTAAGTGTTAGTATTTGATTATGTCTTAAATATGCAGTAATATAATTACTTGAACTGAGAAAAACAAGAAAGATAAAATTAAGAATGAACGAATTATTAAAATGTGAAAAATTAAAAAAATAAGTTGATCACAATATTAACAAAAAACGTAATGCAAATAACTTACTATATCAAAGGGATAAATTACCGTCTAATTCTTATATATAAGGGGGTGTAACTAATATGATTTTATCTATGAAAACCGAAGACACGTGCTCAAAAGAGTGCTAGATAAGATATTCTCCGAAAATATTTCACTACTTAATAGAAATTAATACTATGATTTTAATTTTAACTAATACAAAAACGGGAATCATTTTCCCGCTTTTCTTTACATTTTTTTAATATATTTTCAAAAAAACATTTACAATAATTTATTATTTTTATTAGTATCTATGTTATCAATTTTTATACTTTTTAAAAATCTTGATATAGCATGTGAATTTTTGTTTTTATCGTTATAACCATATCTGCAAGTACTTTTACATCAAATATATCATCTTTTTCTTTTAATAATTTATAGAATGTTTCATAATTATTGAAGAAAAAGTCATTTATTAATACAGCTATTTTTATTTTCATATTGGCTTCTGTTAATTATTATATGTTTTTTTATATTCTTCTTTATATTCATCATAGTCTTTTAAGTAGTCATTTTCATCATACTCTTTGGATGCTAATACTAAAAGTGTAGTGTTTTCGTCAAAGTCATACATTTCTCTCCATATGTATGGTCCTATATAAAGTGCAGTGGATGGGTCAGATAAACAGTATATTTCTTCTTCAAAAGGGGTTTTTGTTCTTATTTTAACTGAACCACCTAGAGAAATTAATATTTGTTCGAGGTCTCTATGTGAGTGGAAACCTCTTTCTAAGTTATTGGGTACTCCATAAATATAATATATTCTTTTTATTTCAAATGGTAAGTTTTTAGGGAATTCTATTGGAATTAAATTTCCTCTTTCATCAGTATATTTTTTTAAGTTTACAAGTTTAACGTTTTTCATAATATTACCTTTCTAGTTTCTTTTGCCATGGATAGCCTCTGTTTTCAGTTAAATAGTCTTTCCACGGATATAAAAGTTCCCCATTTTTATCTTTTATTTCTTCTATTTTCTTTTTAAATGTTGCAGGTCTACCCATTACGAAATCGCCTTCTGAAACATTTTTTGTTACTAAGGAACCTGCAGCTACAAAGGAATTTTTTCCTATTATATTTCCAGGTAGAATAGTTGTGTTTGCTCCGACTATAGCATATTCTTTTATTGTACATCCTTCTAGTTTATCGTGAGGTGGGTACATATCATTTGTTATCAGAACGTAAGGAAATAGCCATACATAATCTTCTATTTTTGTAAACATACCAACATGTACGTTTGAATGCATTCTTACAAAGTTTCCTATTTCTACTCTTCCTTGAATATCACTAAGTGTTCCAACCGAGCAATTATTTCCTATTTTTGACTTTTCTCTAATTGTTACATGGTGTCCTGTTTGAAAATTGTTACCTATTATGTTATTTTCATATATTACCGTATGACTTCTTATTATTGAATTTTTACCTATAATAGTTTTTTCGAATCTATGGTTTTCTCTATCAAGATAAAAGTTCATTGTTGGTGAACCTATTATTGAATAGGGTCCTATATATGTGTTATCCTCTATTACAACATTAGGGTATATTATAGCGAATTCATCAATTATACAATTTTTTCCAATTATAGCATTTTCACTTACTACTGCTGTGTTTTTAATCGTTGTTTTGTTTTCCATTTTTTAGTCTCCTTTTAATTGCTTTTAATATTTTAATTGATATGTATGCGAGAATAAGGGAACTTATATGAATTAAAACATAAATATATTTTAGATTAAATAGCCAAGTAATTATTAAGTCTATTAGTGTTGTAAATACTAAAATATATATTAGTGTATGAAATAGTTGTGTATGCATATATCTTTTTATTTTATTTATAAACATATACATTTTTACTTTAGGGTTCTTTTTTAGAAAGTCTTTTACTACATTATTTTTATCTTTTAATTCAGGGTTTTGTTTTGAAAAGTATTCTACATGTAATTTGTATTTATAGTATAAATCAGCTTTCTTTTTTATATTCATTTCACCAATGTTTGGAAATACTAAGTCTTCATAAATTGTAAGTATGTCTTTTTGGTATTGTTTTACATGAGGAGGAAGATCCTTGTTTTCGTAGTGACTAACTCCTCCAGTTCTATGTAAAAAAGCATTGAAATTACTATAGAATACTCTATAACCATTTAAAGTTAAAAGTAAATAGTAGCTCCAGTCTTCAACTAGTTTATATTTTTCACTAAAGTAACCTAATTCATCAAATACTTTTTTATCATAAGCAGTAGCACCTGAACCATATATGCATGTGTTACATAACTCATAAAATTGTTCAATTACTGGTTCTTTATTTAATTTTAAAGCATATTTTGTTGGAACATATTTTTCATTGATTTTATCAAGTGTAGTTCCACACATAAAGCACTGAGCAGTTACTACTTTTTCTCCACTTTTATTAAATGCTTTTACAAAGTTACTTATAACATTTTTATCATATAAAGCATCATCTGCAGCAAAGAACTGAATGTATTCTCCGGTAGAGGCTTTTAGTGCTTTGTTTAAGGTTTTTGTAGTACCTATATTTTTTTCATTAACTAATATTTTGAAATTTTTAATATTATTTTTTTTATGTTTTTTTATGTATTCTGTAACTTTATTTTCATCAAAGTTTTTTGATGCATCATCTGTTATTAGTAATTCTATATTTGGGTAATTTTGAATAAATACTGAATCTAAAGCTTCTTCAATATATTCCATTTGATTGTAGTGTGTTAAAACTATTGTGTATAATTTCATATTCTATCTTCCTTTACTTACTTTCCATATATCTTTTATATTCATCACAAATTTCTTTTCCACCCATTTTTATCATTTTTCCATGGTCTAGCCATACTACTTTGTCACACATTTTTTTGATTTGTTCAATTGAATGGGAAACAAATAATACAGTTGTACCTCCATTAATCATTGAAAGCATTTTTCTTTCACTTTTTGCTTGGAAAGCTATGTCTCCAACTGAAAGTATTTCATCTACTATTAGAATTTCAGGTTCTACAATTGTTGCAATTGAGAAGGCTAAGCGCGCTACCATACCTGATGAGAAGTTTTGTACTGGTACATCTAAAAAGTCTTTTAATTCTGAAAATTCAACTATTTCATTAAATTTAGAATCTATTAATTCTTTAGTGTAACCCATTACTGCACCATTTAGATAAATATTTTCTCTTGCTGTTAGTTGAGGGTCAAAACCTGCTCCTAGTTCTATCATTGGACAGATGTTACCATAACTATCTACTCTACCTTTTGTGGGTTTCATAACTCCTGCAACTATCTTAAGTAGAGTTGACTTTCCAGCACCATTTGAACCAATGAAACCGATTACTTCACCTTTTTTAACTTGAAAATTAACATCTCTAAGGGCCCAAAATTCTTCTTTCTTTTTATGCCTTTTTTCTTTATTAAACATATCAACGAATCCTTGCTTTATTGAGAAACCTTTTTCGATACCTAAGTTAAATCTCATTGATACGTTTTTAACATTAATCATTATATCTTCCATGTTAACCTCCTTTATACATAATATATAAATTTATCTTGTTTTTTCTTAAATAGAATCATGCCAATTAAAAGGGTTACTACACCTGATACTGCACAACCTAGGAATTGTCCAATTGTAGGAATATTACCATAAAGTATTATTGTTCTTGCAAAATTTATTATTTGATACATTGGGTTTAGTTTCATTAAGAATTGTAATGTTGGATTTGATATTAACTTTATATCATACATTATTGGTGTTAAGTAAGTCCATATAGTTGTTATTATTCCGTAAATGTAGAACATATCTCTTAGGAAAACTGCTATTGTTGATAATATGAAACCCATACCTAATGTGAACATGAATAAGCAAATAAAAGAGTATGGAAGTAACAAGTGCCCCCAGTTAAGTCCTGTACCAGTTAGTATTATTACTGCATATAAAGGAATTAGTGTTAATAAGAAGTTTATTCCTACAAATATACATTTTGAAAGTGGGAATATATATTTTGGCATGTATACTTTGTTAATAAGAGAGAAGTTTGCTACTACACTACTCATTGCTAGGTTTGACGCTTCAGTAAAATAGTTAAAGTAGGTAAGTCCTATCATTAGGTATGCTAAATAACTTACCCCTGGGGTTGAAAACTTAAATACGTTTGAAAATACTACTGCCATTACTGCCATCATAAGTACTGGGTATAATAAACTCCATACTACTCCTAGTGCACTTCTTTTATATTTTACTTTAAAATCTCTACTTACTAATTGTTCTAATAGAAATTTATATTTTTTTAAACTATATGTTAGATTATTAATTGTTCTTTTCATCTTAGACTCCTTTAACATTTTTTATTATATCAAATATTGGAAGATAATACTAGAAAAAGACTAGTTTTAGTTATGTTTTTTTATTTTTTGTATTTAAAGAAATACCACATATAATATTTCAGTGATATCTTTCTTTCATTTGAATATGTATTTTCCAATATAATAGTTTACAAGTGTTGTAGATATGCAAGAAATAGTTTTTGATATTATATTTGGACAGTTTAATTCTAATAATAAGTATAGTATTGATGAATCAATAAATAAGCCCATAGTTCTTGTTCCTAAGAATAAGTAAAATCTTTTTAGTTTTGATTTTTTGCTTATAAATATTGTTTTAAATACGTATTTTGAATTTGCATGGTAAGACATTAATACAGATAATATGAATGCTATACTATTTGCGATTAATGGTTCTAAATTAATAAATTTACTAAATATACAATATAATAGTATTTCTATTATACTTATTAAAACTCCAAATATACAGTATTTAATAAATTTTTCTTGTTTATTTAATATTTTTTTCATAATTTTTTCCTTTGCTTTTTAATTATAGCATAATTTTATATATATTAAAAGAAAGACTAGAATTTAGCCTTTCTATTATAATATGTATTTAAGAATAATATGGTTAACATATATTTAAAAAGTGTACCAAGTTGTTTAAATCTTTTTGGTTCTTTAATCATTCTATATAACCATTCTAATTTAAGATTTCTATATATAAGAGGTGCCCTTAGAGTATTTTTACTAACTACATCAAATGTTCCACCAACTGGCATGATTATTTTAATATTCTTGAATTTGTTTTTGTTTTTCATTATAAATTTTTCTTGTTTAGGACTACCTAAGGCTACAAATAATATGTCTGGTTTTGTTTTTATTATATCATTTACTGCTTCTTTTTCACTAATGTATCCATTTTTAAAACCTACTATTTTGATACCTTTATATTTAGTTTCTAAACCTACTTTAGTATTATAAACAGATCCTTGTTTAGCACCATATAAATATATTTTATATTTTTTCTTTACTGAAAAATGACAAATTTTTTCAAATAATTCTACTCCTGGAATAGATTTATTTATGTTACCACTTGTTAGTTTACTAGATAAAACTATTCCATTACCATCTGGTATGTTATAATTTTCTTTATTAAATTCATCTACACTTTTTATATCTTTATAGAAATTCATTAATATTAATGGGTTTATATTATATATAATATTTTGTTTTTCACTAGACATTATTTCATCAGTTATTTCTTCAATATTTTTTGTACTAGTTTTAAAACCTATAAAGTATTCAAAATCTTCTTTTTCTTTTTTATTCATTATTGATAAATGATAGCCCATTACAAATGATAAAGGTAATATTGTACTTATTGCATTAAGAATGTTTCCAGTATAGAATGAACATATTAAGTAGTAAGTTGTGATAAATAAAAGCATTCCGTTTTCATAAGTAAAGTATTTTTCTAAGTTAAATAATGTTTTTAAGTATAAATATATTAATATTACTACATATACTCCTAAAAGCATTATTACTCCAATATAACCTACTGAATAGTACTGCATAATAAAATCATTTTCTATGTTAAATATATTCATTATTCTGTTATAACCAATTCCATATATGTTGTCTTTATTATTATTGTTAAGTGATTTTACTCTTTTTATTATAGATGCTTCTAAGTATCTTGTATCATTTATTTTAGTTGTATTTCTTCTTATATATTCTTCATAGAAATCTCTATCTTTTTCAAGTGGATAGTATTTATTATAAAATTCAGGTACTATGTTATAGTTTAATAATAATTTTTTAAATTCTTTATCACTTAGGTTAAGGGCTTCTTCAATAGTAATTGAACTTCTGTTAACTTCTCTCTCTTTAAATAATTCGTTATAGTAGGCATTTCTACTTTGGAGCGGAGAGTACTTATATAGTAATATACTCATTAACAAAAGTATTATGTGTGTTAAGATTATACTTAGTTTTATTTTACTTTCTTTTATACTTGTTAAAATGTATGCAATTAATGAGATACCTAATATTATAAATACTGAATAAGAAGATACTCTTGTACCTAGCATAAACATACTTATTACTGAAAGTGTTAGCGTTATTGTGTTAAATATTTTTTGTTTATTTTTGATACTTAGTAATAGTACTCCAATATATAGTAAAAGTATTCCAGATATTTGATTTGTTAAATGAAAGAATCCTTTTGTAGATGCTTCTAAGAAGTTTGTATCTTTATAAAACCATTCAAATATGTTATATTTTGGATGTTGAAAATTATATGATGTGTAACCTATTTTAAATATGTTTGTAATTATTATAGAAAAAGATATTATAAATGCAGATATTTCTATTAATTTATAAAATTTATTTTTAGATATACTTAGTTTATATATTGAATAAATTATTAGTATGTTCATAGACATTTTTATGAAGTATAATAGTTCTTCATATAAGTTATAGTTTGTTTCTACTTTAAAATTAGATGTGCTAACTAAGTGAAGTATTATATAAATTAGTAATAATATAAAATAGGTTATTAGCAATTTTTTTTCTTTTTTAGTAGAGTATTTTATAAATATTATTAGGAATATTAGTGATATAAAAATTATTCTTATTAGAGTTGATACTGGGTTATAAAATATATGTAAATCTAATAATATAGATAATACATATAGAATCATAGTTATGTTAATTAATTTTTGTTTGTTTAGGTTTTTCATGACTCCCCACCTACCATATTTTTATTATTGTTATTATTATGGCAAGTATTCCTATAATTGATAACATTACTTTTTCTCTTGTTGATAGTTTTTTTAATTTTATTGGTGTTATGAAAAGGATACCTGTTATTAAAAGAGTTATTGGAAATATTATATTTCTATAATTTTTACCTACTAGGAATGTTATAAAGTAAACAAGTGGAATTATTATAGCACTACAAGTGATAGGCATTCCAATAAATTCTTTTCCATTACTTTTTTTAGTTGTTGATAACATGTTGAAGTAAGCAAGACGAATTACTCCTGTGATACAGAAGAAGATACTTATTATAGTTGTGTAAATGTTATTATAAGACATGTTTTTTACTATCATCATTGGTAATACTCCAAAAGCAATAGCATCGTTTAATGAGTCTAATTCTATACCATATACTTCATAATCTTTAAGACTTTTAAATTTTCTTGCAACTACGCCATCAAAAGCATCACATATTGCTGAAAATATAAGTGCAAATATTGCGTACATTGTTTTTCCATTACTAGCTAATATTATTCCGAATATTGCTGAAGCGGTTCCAGTCATTGTTACCCAGTCACATTTTCTATATACTCCAATTGGTTTTATTTTTTTTAACATAATTATTCCTACTTTCTTTATTCATTTTTTATTGTTATTACTTTTTTGTTTATTTTGGTTTTGAATCAGTACCAATGTTTATAATTTTTCTTTTTGTGGTAACTATTATACCATGTTATTTTAAATATGTAAATTAATCATAGAATTGGTTTCTTTTTAATAATTCTTTATCTACGTATGAACTACCTAACTTTTCACTAAGAGTTTTTTCTCCACTATATAAATTAGTTCCAAAACCAAGTTTGTTTCCTTCTATTTCAAAACCTAAACTTGCTAATATTGTTGGGTATAAGTCAAAATTATTAAAGTGTCTATTCTTGTTATTTTGTTCTTTTTGTTTAGAATTTATAAATGCATTATACATAGTTCTATTATAGTTTTTGTATCCATTATAGTAACTATTTTGCATTGTTAAATGGTCTCCTAGTACTACTATAGTTGTGTTTTTATAAAAGTCATTACTTTTAATCCAGTTAATAAAATCACTTACTCGTTTACTTGAACAAGCATATACATTAGATAAATTTGTTTCATATTTGTTCATACAGTCTTCATCTAAATAGCCATCTTTAAAATGAGTATCCATAGTAAATAAAGTAACTGCAAATGGTTTATTTGATTCACTAGATTTTAGTATTTCTTTTTTTGCTATTTCAAATAATTTTTTATCTTCTACTCCCCACCATTTTTGATAATCTTTATCTATATATTTTTTTTCTTTCATTTTATTATAGTCTATTATTTCATAATTACCATGTTCTTTGTAATACAAGTCTGTTCCTGCAAAGGATGCTGGGCTTCCTTGTATTAATTTTAAGTTATAATTATTTTCTTTTAATATATCACCTAATGTTTTAATATTTTTTAGTGGTATATTTTTTTTAGAATAGCCTCTAAATAAGTTTATGTCTACTGGAGTAGCAGAACTTGATGAGACTAACGAACCCATTGTGAAACTTGCAACTGTTATGTTTTCTGGTCCTCCAAATTTGTCTGTATTTGAGAAGTTTGTGTTTTCTTTTAGAATAGTCTCTAACTCGGGGATTCTTGAAGTAGTAAATGTTCCACCACTTTCTTTTGAGATTAAACTAGTTTCCATACTTTCTAAATATATTAATATTAAATTGTTTTTTTTACTAGGTGCAGTTACTTTAACTTTGTTTGTATCTACATAATATTTTTCATATATATTAGTTTTCTTTAATTTGTAATAAATGTATTTATCAAGTTGGTAATTTTTTAATGTTAAAAGTGTACTAAATACTAATAATATTATTGTGTATTTTTTTATGAATTTTTTTAATGGTAATAGTTTAAAATATTTAATTATTAATATTGGTAATATAGTTATTACACTTGATGTTAAAAAGAAATATAAGCATGTTTTTATAATTTCTATTACAGATGTTATGTTTCCTACACCTTCTTTTCCATTTGCAAAATAATATATTAATTGAAAAAAGTTTGTTTTTAATAGTACTGTTTTTACATAGTAACTAGTACTTAATAATATATTTGATAAAAATAATAATATATAATAAATAATCATAGTTTCACTTCCACTTAATATATTTTATCAAATTATAGATAAAAATAAAAGAGCATAAGCTCTTTTAGTAATTAATCTTAGAAAAATTATTAATTCAAAATGACATAAAATCAATGTTTTATCAAAGATAATTCTTTTTTCAATTTTTTATAATTCGTATTTTGATTTATATCTTTTTCTTTCACTTGTATTTAGTTTTATGTTTGATTTATTTATTTGTTGTTTATAATTATTTATTATTTCATCTTTATTAGCATCATCAAGTTCAACACTTCCATTCAACTCTAGTAAATGTAATCCACCATCAACTTTTCCATATGCTAAGAATAAGTATGTTTTTCCAGGAATAAGTAACTCATCTACATAATCTCCTTCGCTTATTAAATACAAGTCACTATCGTTATAACCACCATACATATCTAATTGCACTTTATCGATTAAATTTCCTTTTAAATTTTTAGAAATATCTACTAAATAATTACTATAAACCATAATATTTTTTTCTGGATTATAATAGCTTCCTAAGTATTTATCAACTTTTCCTATAAAAATGTAATCGACTTCTTCAACTGCTTCATTTATATTAAATGGATTAATCTTAAATGTACCAGCACTATAAATAATATTTGTATTATTTTTGTTAAATGAATTATTAGTATCTACTCTATATCTTTCCTTTGCATTTTTCTCAAATATTAGAGATAATGTAATAATGATTGTTATAGTTAATAAAGTTATAATTTTCTTTTTCATGTTTCCTCCTTACCTATAATAACATTACTCTTCATGTAGTTATCTTTGTATTTATATATTATCATAAACATCTTTTTTTATCAATATAACGTTTTTAAAAAAATAAAAGAGCATAAGCTCCTTTTATGTGTATAATATTTATTTTTCAATTAAAAATGTTAATATGTTGTTTATATCTTTTTTTCCTAAAACTATATCACTTATTAAATCTATTACTTCCATTTTTACTTTTTCTTTTTTTATTAACTCTTTCATTGATTTCAGTGTGTATAAGCCTTCAACTGTTGTTGTTTTCTGATAATCATTTGCAAGAGTATACTTTCCTTCACCAAGAAGTTTTCCATATGTGAAGTTTCTACTAGAGGTACTTGTACAAGTCATTAGAATGTCACCAAATCCTGCAAAAGAAAGTATTGTTTTTTTGTTACCACCTAGTTTATCAATTAATTCTTTTATGTCATTTAATGCTTCTGTTAAAAATAGTGCCTTAGTGGATTCACATGTATTCATCCCATCTAATATGCCAGAAAGTATTGCCATTACATTTTTTATTGAACCACATACTTCTACTCCAATTATATCTAATGTTTCTCTTACTTTAGTTGTTTCGTTTTCTAACATTGTTTTTACTAAGTCTCTTGTTAGTAAATTTGTTGATGCTAGAGATAAACCTATTGGTGAAGAAGTAACTATATCTTTTGCAAATGTTGGTCCACTTATTACAGCAATTTTACTTGTATTTATGTTTCTTTCTACTACTTCACTCATAAACTGACATGTTTTGTTTTCTATTCCTTTTGTTGCGATTAGAATATGCATTTTTGAAGTTACGTATTTACTTATTTTTTTAGTTATTTCATCTACACTTCTTGCAGGTACTGCAATTACTACTAAAGTACTAGATTTTACTGCTTGTTTTATATTGTTAGTAAATTTTATTTCTTTTGGTATAGTAAAGTTTTCTATTCTAGGAGTTAGTCTTGTTTTTGTTAAAGAGTAAACTTCTTTTCTATTATTTGAATAGCATACTACTTCATAGTTGTTTTTGTTAAATATTGTACTTAATGCTAGACCATAAGCACCTGAACCTAATATGCATACTTTCATTATTTTTTATTCTCCTTTTTCTTAAATATCACGTTTGTTTTAAATACTAAGTATAATAATATAAACATTAATAGTATATAGAATATTATCATTTCTTTCTTTTTACCTATTGCATAGAAGATACTAACTACACTGAATATTAAATCAACTACATAAATTACTAGTATTGTTTTTCTTGTTGATAAGTGTTTTAATAGTTGATGATGTATGTGTTCTTTGTCCGCTTGTCCAATTGGTTTTTTGTTTAATGCTCTTCTTATTATTGCAAATAAAGTGTCTGTTATTGGAAGAATTAATAGTACTAATGGAATTAATAATGAAGTAAGTGTTACTGTTTTAAATCCTAATAACATGATTACACTTATCATTAGACCTAAGAAGGTACTACCAGTGTCTCCCATAAATATTTTTGCTGGTGGATAGTTAAATACTAAGAAACCTAAAGTTGCTCCTAGCATAATAAATGATAATATTATGTCTAAACCATTAAATTTGTTTAGAATTAGAGCGATTACTCCAATTGTTAGGAAGTATATAGAAGATATTCCTGCACATAAGCCATCTAGTCCATCAATTAGGTTAACTGCATTTATTATTCCTACAATTATTAGTATTGTTATATATGGAGACATCCATTTAAAGTTTAATGATAAACCAAATATATCTACATGAGTTAGTTTTAGACCTCCATAAAATACTACTATTAAGGCTACTAGTATGTGTATAACAAACTTATATCTTGCCTTTATTGGTTTAATGTCATCAAATATTCCTAATAATAGAATTAAGAATGATGCAATTAGTATTGATATCATTAATGGATTTTGATTACCAAATAATATAAAACCAAATAAGAAACTTAGAAATATTGCTATTCCACCTAGTAATGGAGTTGGTTTTTTGTGAACACTTCTTTCGTTTGGTATGTCCATTATGTTCATATTTTTTGATATTTTTATCATTAAGTATGTTAGTATCAATGATGTTAAAAATGTTGTTAATATTATTATAAATACGTTATAACCATTTACTATAAAATTCATAAGTCACCTCATTATTAATTATACTAAAAAGTAAAGTAAAAAACTAGAGGTTTTCTCTAGTTTTCTGTTTCTTCAGTGTTTTCACTTTCTGATACGTCAGGTTTATCTGGTTCAGTTGGTTTTACTGGGTCAGGAATTACTGGGTCAGTTGGTTTTACTGGCTCAGGTTCTTCTGCTATATTATTGTTTTCTACTTTTACTATAACTAATTTAATACTATTTACTGTTTCTACTAATACTCCCTCATGAATACTTTGTCCGATTATTTGATTATCATAATATCCAGGAGAACTTACAGTTTCAGTAACTATTTCATAAGATATACCACGATTACTTAAGTAAGATTTAGCACCTTCTAAACTATATTCAGTAAAGTCAGGAAGTAATTCTTTTCTTGCTTCGTTATAATAAGTTTTTCCAATTACTGTTTTTTCGTAAGGTATATTTAGGTCAAAGTCAAATGTTTTTAATTCTTCTTTTTTAACCATATTTAAACTTACTTTTAGAGATTTCACTATTTCGTCTAAACTTTGTTTATAGTATTGGAAAGTATAAGTGTAACTTGAACCATTATATACATATAAGTCATATCCTGTTAGGAATGTTTTTGTTATATTTAAGTTTACATCTCCACCTTTTAGAAGCATATTTTTAGCAACATTATACATTGATAACATTTCTTCAGTAGTCATATTTGTATCCATGTTATTACTTATTGCATCTAATATTTTATAGAAATCATTAACATTTCTTACACTTTTTAAACTTTGTATCATTCCTTCTACAACCATTTGTTGATGTTGACCTCTTTGGAAGTCACCTAGAGGTAATGTTTTTCTATGTCTTGCAAATGCTAGGGCTTGTTCACCATTAAGAGTTTGTATGCCTTTATTTAAACATATTGTTTTGTCACCAAATTGTCTATCTGAGTTTTGTTCACAGAAGTCAATTGGTACATCTATTCTTACTCCACCTAGTATATCTACTAAGTCTACTACACCTTTAAAGTTTATTTTTGCATAGTAGTCTATATTTAATCCAGTAAAGTTTTCTACTGTTTTGATCATACAACTAGTTCCGCCCCAACTTGCTGCATTTATTTTATTTAGTCTTCCACCACATGCCATTTTAACATATGTATCTCTTGGAATACTAAACATAGTTGCTCTTAGAGTTTCTGGGTCAAATGTTATTAACATTATTGTGTCACCATTAAAGGAACTACTTGTTTTTATTCCTTCTCCTTCAGAGTCTATTCCTAAAAGTAACATTGTAAATGGTTTAGTTATTTTGTTATTTGTACTAATTGTATCTTTTTCTACATGTTTCTTTTTATATGTTTTTTCATACTTAGTTATCTCAAATATATTAGTATTTTTATCATATGTTTCTAAGTTTGAGAATTTTGATTCATAGTTAGAAGTTATAAACATTAAATCTACTTCTTTATTTAAGAATGCACTCATTAAAGTTATTAAGTCACTATATTTAACTATTTCGTTAGATTTATCTAAGTTATATTTTTTTATTACTTCGTTTGGTAATATGTATAAACTTATATCTTCTTCATCAGAAATAATACCTATTTTTTTACCAGTTATTTTATCTATTTTATATTCTTCTAATGAGATAAGACTTGTGCTGTAGATTATTTCTTCTTTATGAATTTTATCTAAACCTATATATGCTTTGTAAAGGCAGAAAGAAACTACAAATGTTATTATACTTAGTATTAGTGAAAATATAATACTTATTATTAGTTTTTTCTTTTTATTATGTTTTACTGCATTTATAAGTGAGTAAACTAGTGTTATTGTTAATAATATTAATAGAATGCTAGCCATTATTCTAAAGAATGTTTCTATGTTAGAAAATAAGAATAATGAATATATTAAGAAACCTGTTGTTAATATTAGTATTGTTGTTAATAAACCCGATAGTATTTTGTATATTAGTGTTTTTTTCATTTTTTATTCTCCTTTGAGCATTATAATTATACTAAACTTCAGTTTTTGTTTCAAGTGTATTATCCTTGTTTTCTTCTTCGTCTAGTTCTTTTTTATTTTCTAAAGGAGTATCTTTTTCTAATTTTTCTTTCATTATTTTTCTTATTTTCTTTTTTCTTTTTTTGTTATTTATGAAAGATATTAGAAGAATTAATAGTAATAATAATGTTTCTACTCCTAGTACTATTATGATTAATAAATAGTTATCTATTCTTTTATTTAAGTTGTTTAATAAAGAATTATCATATTTAATAAATGCATTGTTAGTTTTGTCATATTGGTAGTATCCTTCTAAACCAGTTTCAATATTTACACCATATACGATATAAAAGTTATCACTATCCTTGTAAGTATAGGCATTTACTTTTTGTTCATTTATGCTTAGGTTTGTTTTAGTAAAGTTTTTTAAAGTTTCTTTTGGTTCTTTTATAAATAATGTTATTCCATTAGTTTTTAATTCTTTATATAAGGTGTACGAATTATTAGTATTATCATATATGTATAAATTGGTTTCTCCAGTTTCACTTTTAAGTCCTACTAGAGTGTATTTAGTTATGTCACTTATGAATGATGGAACTTCTATACCATTTATTGTTGTAGTTGACTCTTTAAACGTATTTGGTGCAGTTAGTGTACTAGCACGTTTTACAATAGTGTATTTTACATTATCTATTACTACTTCAATTGGATTTTTATCTTCAACGGTTACTTTTAATATATACGTTTTAACACTTCCATTTTGTGCAGTTACTTTTATTTCAAATTTATTTTCTCCTTCACTTACTTCTACTTCTCCTAGGCCAGTTATTGAGGCAGTTTTATCTTCAACTGAAGCAGTTAGTGTTACTTTTAATACATCACTTGGTACTGATACTGAGTACTCTAGTTTGTCAGAAGAGAATTCTTCGTTAAGAGTGTAACCTTCTACACCAAGTGTTTTTAAATTATTGTTTTTTGAATAACTTGCTTCTAATTCTTCTTGTGTTATTGCACTTATTCTTGTACTTCCATTTGATAAACTCATTTGTGATTCATCAAATGCATAAGCATTTGAACTACTTATACTTACTGTACTTTTTCCTTTTGAAATTGATTTGAAAGTATATGTGTATGATGCACTTTTTGTGTTTCCATTAGATGCATAGTCAACTATATGTGTGTTACCACTTATTAGTTTAAGTTTGCTTGAGTCATAGTTTAGGCTATATTCCCATGAACCTAATGGGGAAGTACTTGATACTGTTACTGTTACAGTTACCTGGTTTCCTACAACTAAACTACTTCTACTTGAACGCACGCTGATGCTTCCTGAGGCTGCTTTTAAAGAAGTGCTTGCTGTAAACATTAATAATATTGTTAAAACTATTGATGTAAATAATTTAATTTTTTTCATACTTTATTCTCCTTTATAATCTAATACTTCCTAGAATATGTTTTTGTATTCTAAGTAAATCTAATATATTAGTTGTTCCATCAAGGTTAGTGTCTGCAGATTTTAATTGAACGCTATTTAAAACACTAGACCCTAATAAATGTTTTTGTAATTGAAGCAAATCAAGTATTGTTACTTTCCCGTCTCCACTTGTATCTCCAGTTACTATTAAAGTGTATGTTCTTGATTCTCCAGATGGAACAGTTATTTTTATTTTTTGATTTGTTTTTATTAAGTCACTACTAGAAGAAGCACTACCACTTGACTCATATATGTTTACAATTGCATTTGAATTTTGTTTGTTTATACTTTGAATTAGTGTACTTACTAAAGTTTCAGGGCTTATATTAAACATTAGAGTATCATTTGTTTTAACTGATAGTTTACTAATTATATCATTTACTGTAGTTGTATCTTTTACTTTGATAATTGTTAGTTTGTATGTTCTAGAGTTACCACTTTCACTTGTTACAGTTATTTCATGAAGTGTTTTTGTTCCTGTTAGAGTAACTAAACCAGTACCTGTTATTGTTACATTAGAACTTGTTGGAGTAACACTTATATTGTACTTGTCTAATCCATCTTCAACATATATTGTTTGTTCTAATAAGTCTTTATCAAAAGATGTTACTGTTTTACCATTAATGGAGATGCTCTCCAAAGTTGTAACTGAACTTTTTGTAGTTGGTAGACTTACTGTTTTTGGCATGTTTAAGTAGACTGGGATATAGAACTCGAATGGTTCATCAAGTAAGTTCATGTCTTTGTATGCACTATAAGCATCTGCTGATTCGCTTGTTGGTGCTAGGATATTAGTTTGATATTGGTTTGTGAAGTTTGGAGCAAGAGCGGATGGATCTACATTAAATCTTTGAGTGTATAATGTGTATTGTCCTGCGGCTATATAGTTATTTGCAATTTTTTGTGCTCCTCCATATATTGCTTTATATCTTTCGTTCCAAGGTCTACCATAAGTATCGTTTCCTCCACATCTTGAACCGCATGCATATATTAAACCATTTAGTACTGGGTTTGGATAACCACTTCTAGCATAAGCACCTATATTATAAAAATTATATAGTCCTTGTAAGTTATAACCTTTATATAATTCTGTATAAGTACCAGATACTGCAACATAACTTTCTTTAGTTGCACCTTCTTGATTTGAACGAGTTGCTAGATGTACTGGACTTATGTTATGTTGAAATCCTGCATCTATATAAATAAATTTGTAATAATCTGTGTTTAAAAAACTTCCAGAAAATATTTTTGAAATTGTGTCATAGTATCTTTTTGTTATTTCGCTATCTTTATTTAGTGAAGATTCTTTTCCACTTCCATAGTTATATTTTAAACTTTCAAACATGAATATAAATTTTTCTGTTAAGAAGTTTCTTGGGTCTAGGTAAAAAGCAACTACTTCTTTTTTTGCACGGTACCAATTAGCACCATCTAGGCCAATATTGTCTACTCTGTAAAGGTCATTTGCATAATTTATAAGAGCAACATTATCGTCTTCTTTTGTTACAACTGTGTCCCAATAGTAATTAGTTTTAACTGGTTTAAATGTCCAGTTTGGATGCATACTGTGAAGTTTATTTAAATAAGGTGTGTAATCTTCTGGAAAACCTAAACTTATTAAATATTTAGTATATTCTTCATCTTCTTTTGTCATTTCTTCTTTTGTTAGTACAAATTTAGAACATACATAACCTGTTACACCATTATCAGTTGTTATTTTATAGAATCCTTCTGTACAGCCAGAACCTGTAACTTTTGAACCAATTATCTTTACGTTTGTACCTGGTAAAAGTGTAGTTAAAAGTGTACTACTGTAAGACGCTTCTTTTCTTAGTTGTATGTTTACTCCGTTTATTCTTGCTTCAAATGATTCTGTGTTATAGTCCACATTTCCTGTACTAGGTGGAGTACCAATCGATACATATAGACCACATATATAAAGTTCTTCATTGTTATATTTTAATTTATACCAACCACTTGAACAGGCTTTGTCACCAACATTATATAACTCATCACTAACTAGGTCTATTACAGTGTTTTTGGAGTCTATTTGTTTAACTCTGTCGTAATTTGTACCTGGGCCAGTTCTTAAGCCTACATAAGTATCTGTTGTATAGCCTTCAAGGGCATTAAGTTCCCCTACAAATAAAATGTTTATTAAAACTATAGTTAATATGCTTAAATACTTCTTCATTAATGCCTCCTTCTAGTTTATCATTTAATATTATAACATTTTTTTTACTTGTTTTGTAGGGGGTATAGTATAAAATTTACATTATTTAATTAAAGATAATATTTTATTATATAGTAAGGTATTTGCAGTTTCTAATGACATATTTTCTATGCTAAATGGTTTACCTATTTTAATAATTAGGTCTTTACTTCTAAAAGAGTATGAACCTTTTATACCAAAAGGTACTATTAAAGAGTTAGTTTTTTGTGCTAAAGATACAGCACCAAATTTAAATGGAAGAAGTAATTCGTTTGTTTTGTTTCTTGTTCCTTCTGGGAATATACCTATTGCACCTCCATTATTTAAAACATTTATTGCTTTTGATTTAGCAGTTGGGTCCTTTTCTTTTCTATTTACAGGTATACAATGTACCATTTTAAAGAACCAACTTGTCTTTTTATTATCAAAGTATTCTTTTTTAGCCATGTAAGTTATTACTCTTTTTGTACTTATTATTATGTTACATTGGTCCATTAAGTGTTTATGGTTACCTGCAATAATAATACTTCCTTCTTTTGGAATGTTTTCTTTACCTATTATTTTTGGATTATAATAAAATTTATATATTGGTGTTAAAATAGTTCTTAAAACTTTATATGCTGTGTTCATTTGATTAACTCCTTTTCAATTATTTTCATCAACTTATTATTTTCAAGTTCTAAATTATTTGTTTCTAAATAATATGGACTTAAGAATTTTATTGATACACTTTTTCTAAAGAGTTTATATTTTCCTTTTATTACGAATGGTACTAGTAATGAGGATGTTTTGCTTGCTAGAGAGACACTTCCATACTTAAATGGTAATAAAGTATTATTTGTTTTGTTTATTGTACCTTCTGGAAATATACAAACTAGTTCATTATTATTTAATGCAGTTTCTGCTAAACTAATAGATAGTGGACTTTTTTCTTTTCTGTTAACAGGTATTACTCCTGCATTTAAGAATAACTTTTTTAATACAGGTTTAAATAATTCTTGTTTTGCTAAAAATCTAATGTTTCTTTTTGTTGAAGATATTACTAATAAAGCATCTAAATTAGAAGTGTGATTTCCTACTAGTAATGCATTTTTAGCTACAATATTCTCCTTATTAATTATTTCAACTTTATAAAATAGTTTCATAAATAATGTAATTATTGGTCTTGCTATAATGTATAGTGTGTATTTCATATTTATCCCTCTTATTAATTATATAAATATTAAAATATTTTATCAATCATTTTCACTCAAGTTTCACAATTGTAACCATTAAGTTATTTATCCATATAATAGTAATGAAAGGTGGGTATATGAAAAAAGTATATTATTATGTATTAAGTATTTTTATTTTGGCTATTTTAGGGTTTTTAGGTAGTTATTATGGTTTTAAAGATAATAGTAATCTTAAAAAAGTTAGAGTAGCAGAGGTTACTCATAGTGTGTTTTATGCTCCGTTTTATGTGAGTATTCATAATGGGTATTTTCAAGATGAAGGGTTAGACATAGATGTGACTTTAACAAGTGGGGCTGATAAAGTTGCTAGTGCAGTACTTAGTGGAGATGCTAATGTAGGGCTTTCTGGAATGGAGGCTACAATATATGTTTATAATAATAATCAAAAAGATTATTTAGTAAATTTTTCTAGTTTAACTAAGAGAGATGGACAATTTTTGGTTGGAGACTGTAAGTATAAAAATAATTTTAGTGTTAATGATTTAATAGGTAAAAAGGTACTTGCAGGTAGAAGTGGTGGAATGCCTTCAATGGTATTTATGTATGCACTTTATAAGAATAATATTGATAAAGATAACGTTAAAGTAGATACAAGTGTGGATTTTGCTGGTTTAACTGGGGCTTATATAGGTAAAGAAGGAGACTTTGTTAATCTTTTTGAACCTAATGCTCTTATGATAGAAAAAGAAGGTTATGGGTGTGTGATAGATAGTATAGGACTTTTAAGTGGAGAGTTACCTTATACTGTGTTTCATACTAAAAAGAGTTATTTAGATAATAATAAAGATGTTATAAAGAAGTTTACTAATGCTATTAATAGAGGCCTTTCTTTTGTTAAGGAGAATGATGCAAGTAGTATTGCTAATGTAATTAAGGAAGAGTTTTCTAGTACTGATATCAATGATTTAATTAAAGTCGTTGATAGATATAAAAATGCTGATTCTTGGTGGGATAATAGTAAGATTAGTAAAGATGCTTATAATAATTTATTAGATTTAATGGAGTATAATGGAGTATTAGATAAGGACCCCGGTTATGGTGTTCTTGTGTATGAATGAGATTTTAAAAGTTAATAATTTATTTAAAAGTTATAATAGTTTAAATGGTGAAGTTAAGGCTGTTAATGATGTGTCTTTTAGTATTAAATCTGGTGAGTTTGTTTCAATTATTGGTCCTAGTGGATGTGGGAAAAGTACTATTCTTAATATATTAGCAGGTTTAGATAATGACTATAGTGGAGTTGTTACTTTTAGAAAAGACATTAGAGTTAGTTATATGCTTCAAGAAGATGCTTTGTTTCCTTGGTTAAGTGTGTTTGATAATGCTTGTTTAGGTCTTAAAGTAGAGAAAAAACTTACTAAAGAGAATATTAGTTATGTTAAAGAGTTGTTATCTAAGTATGGATTAGAGGATTTTATTAATAAGAAAGTTAATGATTTATCTGGTGGTATGAGACAAAGAGTTGCACTTATTAGGACTATTGCTACTAAACCTAATTTGGTTTTGTTAGATGAACCTTTTAGTGCACTTGATTATCAGACTAGATTAAGAGTAAGTGATGATGTTTATAATATTTTAAAAGAAGAAGGTATTACTGCAATTATGGTAACGCATGATATTGGAGAAGCTGCTTCTATTTCTTCAAAGGTTATTGTTATGAGTAAGAGACCTAGTAAGATTAAGAATGTTTATTTAATGGATTATCAAGATGTTTTAAAGCCATTAGAAAGAAGAAAGAGTCCTTTGTTTAATCTTTATTACGATAAGTTATGGAGGGATATAGATGAAGGAAAGTGATAAACAAAAAGAATTTATAAGGAAATATAAGAGGAATAAGATTAAAGTTGTTTTTATACAAGTATTTATATTAATAGGTATATTGTTACTTTGGGAAGTTCTTGCTTATAAAGAAGTTATTAATTCTTTTATTACTAGTTGTCCATCTAAGATAGTTAATAATATTATTAGTTTGTTTGTTAATGATAATTTGTTATATCATATTTGGGTTACTGCTAGTGAGACTTTGATAGCCTTCTTTATTACTTTAGTTGTAAGTTTAATTTTTAGTTTATTAATATATAGATTTAAAACATTTGATAAGGTAATTGATCCATATTTAACTATATTAAATAGTTTACCTAAGGTTGCACTTGGTCCAGTTATAATTATATGGGTTGGGGCTAATAAGAAGAGTATTATTTTAATGGCTATTTTAATTAGTGTAATTGCTAGTATTCAATCAATTTCTCATGGTTTTAAGGGAACTAATAAGAATAGAGTTAAGTTACTTAAATCGTTTAAGGCAAGTGAAATAGATATTTTGTTTAATTTAGTTATTCCTAATAATTATGGTATCATTATTAATCAATGTAAAATTAATATTGGACTTTGTTTGATAGGTGTAATTATGGGAGAATTTCTTACTAGTAAGGCTGGTATAGGTTATCTTATTTTATATGGTAGTCAAGTATTTAATTTAACTTTAGTTATGAGTGGTATAGTTGTTTTATTGTTTTTATCTATTTTATTATATAAAATTATTTGTGTAATAGAAAAGCATTTAGAATGTGACTAAATGCTTTCTTCTTTTATATCAAAAGATATATCTAGAGTTTCTATGTTATCAATAAATACTAATTTGTAATCTTTTTTATTATTACTTTCTATGTTTGAAGAATCTATTTTGTAATATATTTCATTTCCTTCTTTATGTTTTTCTAAATTACTTATGTTTTCTATATTGTTATTAATATTTATTTTAAAGTCTGTAGTATTATTTAATACTTTTAAATATAGTGTATAAGATTTATCTTGTTTTTTTGTGTTATCAATAGTTAGATATATTTGATTATTAATATTTTTTATGTCTAATATTAGATTACTACTTGTATAAGCTGTTGTTTTGTAATTATTAATACTTAAGTTTTTCCATATTATGTTTGTAACTATTATTATAAGTATTAAAAAGATAATTTCTAGAATATACTCAGTAATTCTTTTGTTAATAGTTTTCATATTTCCCCCTTGTTGGGACAATATTCTACTACAAAAGTAAGTTGTTGTCAATGTTTTTGTACTTTTTTATATACAAAAATAGAAGTAAGTTCACACTTCTATTCACATACTCCACTACCTGTATAAACAACGTAAGGGTTTTCA
>OJAW01000113.1_pt1 | contig 63606 bp, 46 predicted proteins | sample 1589151 | NCBI WGS metagenome assembly OJAW01 (sample SAMN03283290) | human gut metagenome | biome: human-associated habitat; material: feces | host: Homo sapiens | place: Peru | collected 2012
GCCAGCAGGTGGACGCGCTGACCACCCAACTGGCCGATGACGGCTATGAGATCCTCAGCCCGCCCCGCACCACCGGCGACGGCTACTATGAGAGCTGCATCGCCGGACCGGACGGCCTGCGCATCGAGATCACAGGATAACAAAACGGAGACGGCGTATGCCGTCTCCGTTTTGTGATCTGCTCAGCTGTACTGACGGATGACCGCCGTGACCTTGCCCAGCAGCGTGGCCTCCCGGCCGTTGATGGGCTGGTAGTTCTCGTTTTCCGGCAGCAGCCACACCTCGCCGTTGCGGCGGCTCAGCCGCTTCACCGTGGCCTCATCCTCGATCAGCGCCACGATGATCTCTCCGTTGCGGGCCTCCTGCTGCTGGTGTACCACCACCAGATCCCCCGGCAGGATACCGGCGTTCAGCATGGACTCGCCCCGCACCCGCAGGGCAAAATACTCGCCGTCCCGTCCGCCGGTGTCAAAGGCCAGATAATCCTCGATACACTCCTGCGCCAGAATCGGCGTACCGGCCGCCACTGTTCCCACAATGGGCACACGGCCTACCGGCGGTTCCTCCTCCAGCATCTGCGGCGCGGCAGTCTCCTGCTGCACCGGCGGCTGCACCAGCGTGATGGTGCGGCCCTTGCGTCCCGCCTTTTTGATGATGCCCTTTTCCTCCATGTGCTTCAGGTGGAAATGCACCGTCGAGGGAGATTTCAGTCCCACTGCCGCGCCGATCTCACGCACCGAGGGCGGGAACCCGTCCCGTGCCGTGGTCATGGCGATGTAATCGTAGATCTGCTGCTGCATCCGCGTCATTTTTTCCATAAGCGCCTCCTGTTCCGCTCCACCACATGATAGATATTTGCATTATAGCACATCTTTTCGTGGTTTACAACATTTGTTCCAAAACTTTTTTCTTTTTTTGCTTGCTTTTTTGCCAATTTCTCGGCTTTCTTTTGTGCCTTACGCATTTTCTTTGCTTCCTTAGGCTCTTCTTCGGACTCCTCTACGGCTTCCTGAAGGTAAATAGCTGTCAAGAAACAGAAAATGTACGCTTGCAACAGTCCGTCAAACAAATCGAAGTAGAGGCTGAACACAGCCGGAAATCCGAATTTCATAAACGGAACCGCTTTGATTAACTCCATAATGGTAAACGCTGCGATAATGTTACCGAAAAGTCGCATACAAAGTGAAAGCGGCTTGGTGAACACTTCAAGAATATTGATAGGAGTTACAATCCACACAGGTTTTGTAAATTCCTTAAACCTGCCGAGGACGCCCTTGTCCTTAAAGGCACAATATTCTACGAGCACGATTGTGGTAAGTGCCATTGCCGCAGTAACCTGCATACTTTTTGTAGGCGGCTTGAATCCCAGAAGTCCAATCATATTGGACACACCGATGAACAAAGCCATACTCATAAGCCACGGAATGTATTTTTCCACTTTCGGACCCATTACGGTTTTGAAAAATGCTTCTGCCTTTTCATAGCACATTTCGAGTATCATCTGACGCTTGGATATTTCGCCCTGAACCTTTAAGTTTCGGGTGAGGAATATAGCCAAAATCGTCACAGCGACAATAATAATCCAGGAAACAACCGTGCTCTCATCAAAGCCTACATGCACGCCCTTGATGTCAAAGCCGAACACTTCGTCGATGTTGAGCTGCTTTTGGAGTTCTTCCTGCAAATTGACGCTCATACTAATAGGTGCTAATGCCATCGTCATTCCTCCATTTCCATATATTTGCAGGTTTAAAAAGATTGTTATTTTTTTCACCTGCTTTTACTCTCATTATAACCACCAAATTTGAATTTTGCAATACAGCTTTTTCACATTTTTGACATTCGTATGATAAAAATACACAATAAATGTTAGTTATTTTTGTGCAACTTTATACCTACCGTTAACAACCCGTTTACTATCTGTATACAAATCATGTATAACCCTATTCCAGGCGGTAATAAATATGCAAAATCAGTAAACGCAAAGAGAAAAAGCTCAAAGCATAAATAAATTTGGCAAAAAAATAAAAGTAAAATTATCAAAATAACGGTTTACTTTTCAGATAATTTCATTTATAATAAAAGGCTGAAGCAGATATATATAATGTATATAATTAATTACTATGGTATATAGGAGATTGTTATGGCAAATAATCAGAAAAAAATGGTTGATGACATCACATCAATGGATGTGGACTTTGCCAAATGGTACACGGATGTGTGCAAAAAGGCAGAACTTATAGAATACACAAGCGTTAAAGGCTGTATGGTAATCAGACCTTACGGCTATGCAATTTGGGAAAATATCCAAAGAATCCTTGACGGAATGTTTAAGGCAACAGGTCACGAAAATGTTTGTATGCCTATGTTTATCCCGGAATCACTTCTTCAAAAGGAAGCAGACCATGTTGAGGGCTTTGCGCCTGAATGTGCATGGGTAACCTACGGCGGAAACGAAAAGCTTGAAGAGCGTCTTTGCGTAAGACCTACAAGCGAAACTCTTTTTTGCGAGCACTTCAAAAACATTGTTCACTCTCACAGAGATTTACCTAAACTCTACAATCAGTGGGTATCTGTTGTAAGATGGGAAAAGACAACAAGACCGTTCCTCCGTTCAAGAGAGTTTTTGTGGCAGGAGGGTCATACACTCCACGCAACACCTGAAGAGGCAATCGAAGAAACAGAAAAAATGCTTGGCATCTACACCAAATTCTGCCAAGAGGATTTGGCTATGCCTGTTATCCAAGGTCAAAAGACAGATAGCGACAAATTTGCCGGTGCGGAAAGAACATACTGCATTGAAGCACTTATGCACGATGGCAAGGCACTTCAGGCAGGCACAAGCCACTACTTTGGTGACGGCTTTGCAAAGGCTTTTGATATTCAGTTTGCAGACAAAAACAATCAACTCCAATATCCTCATCAAACATCTTGGGGTGTAACAACAAGACTTATCGGTGCAATCATTATGACACACGGTGACGACAACGGACTTGTTCTTCCGCCTGCCGTTGCACCTATTCAGGCAATCGTTATTCCTGTTGCACAGCACAAAGACGGTGTTCTTGATGCGGCAAACGAACTTTGCAACAGACTCAACAAGGTTTGCAGAGCAAAGATTGACGATTCAAACAACACTCCGGGCTGGAAGTTTGCAGAATACGAAATGAAAGGTGTTCCTGTAAGAATCGAGCTTGGTCCGAGAGATATTGAAGCGGGTCAATGCGTCGTTGTTACCCGTCACAACAGAGAAAAGACAATAGTTCCTCTTGACAAAATTGAAGAAGTTATCCTTGAAAAGCTTGAAGAAGTACGCAAGGGTATTTACGAAAAAGCTCTTGAAAACAGAGAACGCAGAACATACATTGCACACAATATGGACGAAATCATTGCCGACCTTGAAAAGAACGGCGACGGCTTTGTAAAAGCTATGTGGTGCGGTGATGAGGCTTGCGAGGACAAGGTAAAGGAAGTTACCGGTGTAGGTTCTCGTTGCATTCCGCTTGAACAAGAGCACATTGATGACAAATGCGTATGCTGCGGCAAACCTGCCAAATGTATGGTATACTGGGGCAAAGCATATTAATTTGTAACAAACAGTAAAAAATGCCAATCGGCATTGAGTCAATAAAATAAAAAACTGTGATGTACTTTAGTACATCCGAGCATTAGGAGGCATTTGCTATGTCAGTATTAGTAACAGGCGGACTCGGTTACATCGGTTCGCACACATGCGTTGAACTTATGAATGCAGGATTTGATGTTGTTGTTGTTGATAATCTTTACAACTGCAAAAAATCATCTTACGACAGAATTAAGGCACTTGTAGGAAAGGACTTCCCTTTCTATCAGGTAGACATCAGAGATAAAGAAGGCATGCAAAAGGTGTTTGATGCCGAGGACATCGACAGCGTTATTCACTTTGCAGGTCTTAAGGCAGTCGGCGAAAGCTGCGTAAAGCCTCTTGAATATTTTGACAACAACATCACAGGCACACTTGTTTTGCTTGATGTTATGCGTAACAACGGTTGCAAGAAAATTGTATTTTCATCATCTGCTACCGTTTACGGCATGAACAACATTTCTCCTCTCACCGAGGATATGCAGGTTGGCGGAGTTACAAACCCATACGGCAGAACAAAGTACATCATTGAATGTATGCTCCAAGACCTTTATGCAAGCGATAATGAATGGAGCATTTGCCTTCTTCGTTACTTCAACCCAATCGGCGCACACAAGAGCGGCACAATGGGTGAGGACCCTAACGGTATTCCAAACAACCTTATGCCATACATCACTCAGGTTGCCATCGGCAAGAGAGAAGAACTCGGCGTATTCGGTGACGATTACGACACTCATGACGGCACAGGCGTAAGAGATTACATCCATGTTGTTGACCTTGCACTCGGTCACCTCAAGGCTGTTGAAAAAGTAAGAGCAGACAAAGGCTTGTTCATCTACAACCTCGGTACAGGTATCGGATACAGCGTACTTGATGTTGTTCACGCTTTTGAAAAAGCAAGCGGAGTAAAGATTCCTTACTCAATCAAGCCTCGCAGAGCCGGCGACATTGCAACTTGCTACAGCGACCCATCCAAGGCACTCAAGGAACTTGGCTGGAAAGCCGAAAGAGGCATTGAAGAAATGTGCGAAGACTCCTGGAGATGGCAGAGTCAAAACCCTAACGGCTACCCGGACTGATAAGACTGCCGATAAAGCTCCTGAAACACGCCAAAATATAATCAACCAATTTATGCCTTCCATTGGAAGCGCACTGATAACAAAACAGCTCCCGAAGCGAATACGCTTCGGGAGTTTTTATCAGTTTTGGAAGAAGAAATCTTCTTCATCAATTAAGGCATATGCAAATAACTTGTCGCTGTCAAGGTCAACACGGTGCATATCAACCGCATTGATTTTGTGACAATTATAGGTTGTATAGTAATAAATACCCTTGTCGGCATTGCAGCAAGATGTGTAAATCGTGATTTCGTACTTGCCGTCGGCAACCTCGCAACATCCACGCTGCTGGTCAACAGAACCGAGAATGTGGAAGAACTGACCGACGCTTGATTTTTCATCATCGGCAGATTTGGAATTAAGTTTTGTAAATGCAACCTTGGCAAAGCGTGACGGTGATGACAAATCGCCCGGCAAGCCGAGTGCACCCATCCCCCTGCTGAAATACTGCAAATCCAAATCATAATTATTTTTTGGTTGCTGAGGTGAAAGCGACATATATTTGCTGAACTCGTACATCTGCACATCAAACGGCGGATTGTTTGTAAGTACGCCCACCGGATTGTCATATATCTTCATTCCGTCTGCCATACATTCAAGGGTTATGCACTCGTTTTTGTCACAAATTATATAATGAAGCTGTGCGGAAGTAAATTGTTCATTGTACGGAGTGTTTGTGATGTTTATATTGCCGAGGAGTTCACGCACCTCCGACATATCCTTGCATTGGCACAAAATCCACGGGATAAATTCAAACTGTGCAACATTTTGCCTGCCCTCGCAAGGTTCGGTTGCATAAACGGCATTGCCCACAAAATTAAGCCCTGCAATGCAAACGCCCTTTTCGTTTACGGCATCATAGTAAAGCGGGTAGTCATTTGCAATATGTGCCATACCGATGATGGCATAGTGGTTGTCGTTTCTGCCCTCAAAGCGAAAATCAAACGGATAATTGCGGGGTGTAACCGTGATACTGTCACCGTAAGAAAATTCATAATCAAGAGTTCTGCCAAAATAAAAATCCTTTGTTTTGTAGGTTGCGGCTGTGCACATATAACCATCTCCTTTTATAATAGTATACGCAATATATAAAAGAAAAAACGACAAGGATTGTCCTCATCGTTCTCTTTCTGGTGCCGGCGGTGGGACTTGAACCCACACACCCAAACGGATAACAGATTTTGAGTCTGTCTCGTCTGCCAATTCCGACACGCCGGCAAATCAACATTTATATTATATATAAAAACATATATATTGTCAACAGTTTTTTAAAAAAACAAAAGCCGAAGTTTCCGCCTCGGCTTTTACAATTATTAATTTAGTGATTCAGTAGCTTTATCACAGTCTATTATTATTTCTCGTCGATTTGCTTGCTGTACTTTGCAAGATAAACCGTTCTCATAAGGAAGCATTCTGCCTTTGGAACATAGTGAGGACGATTGAAAATATCGCAATCGATTTGAGCGGCAGCACCCTTGTCCATAATAATATCAAGAGCTTGAAGGTCACCGTCGTTATTGCCGGTAATCATTGCACCCATACCTTGAACAAGAACTGCATTTCTCTTTTCAACAGCCTTGCCGATTTCCTTTGCACAATCGTCTGTGTCGCCGTTAATCCACGGAACGCACTTTACATCAAGACCGACAATTTGAGCAAAGTCGTCAATCATAGGTTCCATAGTTTCATCAAGGCAAGACACAGCAACAACATCAGGAGTTGCAAGGTGCCTAATCATTGTAACATTTTCTGTATTATAAATAGCTCTGTGAATTTTCTCTACCTTTGGAGCAATGCCGTTGATACCGAGTCCTGTTTCAAGGTCAACATCAACAGACTTGCCGCCTACTGTAAGAGTAAAGCGGTTGCCGTTTCTTACAGAAGAACCAAGGTCACAGATTTCTGCAGGCATTTCGCCTGCATTGTGCTTTTTGAGATAGAAGGCTCTTCTTGCATCATCCGAATAAACCTTATCCCACGAATGACGAAGATAATTGTCCTTAATTACCTTTTCACAGCACTTCTCAAGATTTTCGGCAATAGCAAATGCGTGGTCATAATTATCACCCATGCAAAGTGTGCCGTGGTGCATAAGCATAATTGCACGGCTGCTCGGGTTCATCTGAATACACATTTCAACCTTCTTGCGAAGTGAATCTGTTGTAGACATAGCGTAATCAGCACAAGGAACCTTGTTGCCTAAAACGCCCTTGAATTCATCATATACATTTCTGATTTCCATACCTGTGATGGAAACGATTGTAGCCGCTCTTTGGTGAGTGTGAATAACAAAATCAACCGTAGGATGATGACGATATGCCGCTGCGTGAACACCCTTTTCGGATGACGGCTTAATATCGCCCTCGTGTGAACAGTCTGCAATGTTAACAACTACAATTTCATCGGGAGTAAGGTCTTCATAAGCTCTGCCCGACGGAGTGATAACAAACTGAGTATCGCTGATACGAGCGGAAACATTACCCCAAGTACGGGCAATAAGACCGGATTCAACAAGCTTTTTGCCTGCTTCAACAACTAATCTTTTAGCTTCTTCAATTTCGTAAGCCATATTTTTCCCCTTATATTTATGTAATTTATAAAGCGACAAAGGGGTGGTCGCAAAACCACCCTAATTATGCCGTTAATCAATAATCAATCTTTTCGCACTTTGAAAGAACCTTGTCGAATCTCTTGATACATTCATCAATATCTTCTTCGGTATAAGCGCTTGAAGTATAAAGACGAGAACCTGCAAGTGTTACAAGACCTTCTGCCATATAAGCAGCGCCCATATATTGCATTTCTGTCTGGCGGATGCCTGTTTCCTTAAGAACCGAAGGAATTGTCCAAGGCTTCTTCCAGTTAATTCTGAAGTGCATTGTAGCAACTGTATGCAACTGGCAGATTGAACCTACATTGTAGCATACGAACGGAAGGTCGTACTTCTTAATTGATTCGTTAAGACCCTTAACAAGTCTGTCAGCCATTTGACCTGCAACTTGGCAAGCATTTCTCTTTTCGATTTCGCAGATAACTGTGTAACCTGCACAGCAAGAGATAGGTGTAGCAGCCATTGTACCGCCGCACATAGCCTTATGAATTTTCTTACCTTCAGCCTTATCAAGACCTGCACCAAGATACTTCATAACTTCCTTGTGACCGCCGATACCGCCTGCACCCGGATAGCCGCCTGCGATAATCTTACCAAAGATTGTGATATCAGGATCAATACCGTAGTAACCCTGAGCACCTGACAAACCGATACGGAAGCCTGTTACAACTTCGTCGCATACAAGAAGAGCACCGTACTTACGGCAAAGTGCCTGTACGCCCTTAGGGAAGTCCTTATCAACAGGACGGGTAGCTGATTCAGGGCCGCATGGCTCGATGAATACAGCAGCTGTGCCGCCACGGAACTTGTTGATGATGAGCTTCTTTTCAAGGTCTTTAAGATCATTAGGGAAGAATTCCTGTGTGTGCTTGAATACAAACATAGGAACACCGTGTGATTGAAGGTTAAGTGTACCCGGAACACGCATACCCCAAGCAAGCTGATCTGACCAGCCGTGGTAAGCGCCGCCCATTTTAATTATATTCTTGTGGCCTGTTGCAAGACGAGCAACACGAACAGCACACATACATGCTTCTGTACCTGAACCGAGCATACGGAACATTTCTACTGATGGTACACACTCGCTGATTTTCTTTGCGAGTTTATATTCATAAGGGTGGAACAAACCTGTTGAAGGACCGCAATCATCAAGGAGTTCCTTAACCTTTTCTTTAACAACATCGTCGTTTGAACCGATAATTGTAGGACCGCCTGCCTGAAGGAAGTCAAAATATTCGTTACCGTCGATATCCCAAAGCTTATTGCCCTTAGCCTTTGTCATAACGATTGGGAACGGATAGTTGAACGCAAGGTTGTGCTGAACGCCGCCAGGAATTACTTGCTTTGCTTCAGTAATCATTTCCTTAGACTTTGCGCACTTCTTTGTGAAGTATTCATCTTCATACTCTTTAAGAGCTGCTCTGTTGATAGAGTAGATTGGTTTTTTGATTAATGCATCGAGCTGTGCTGTAAGCGCAGCAGCATTAGGATACTCTGTAATAGCGAATCTTGTATCCATAATTTTCCTCCTTAGATTTTATGGTGAGCGGTTACTCACTAATTAATTGGTGAGCGGGTGCTCACAGCTTTTACAAATTAAGTATATCACATTTTACCGATTTGTCAACTTTAATGTTGTGATTTTTTGTTATTTTTGTTGCATTATATATTAAAAAATGGTAATATGTTCTTAGTGAATTAATACTCACCAAAGGAGATTTGGAGCATTTGCACAAACAAGTTGTTCACCTTTTGTGCAAAGCTACAAAATCAAGATTTTATGTTTGAAAAGAGATATAAAGAAGCATTTGAGAGGGCTTCCGACGAGAGAAAAGAAAAAATACTCGAAGTCGGTATTAATGAATTTGCTTCTAAAGGATACGAAAACGCCAACATAAATATAATAGCCAAAAACGCCGGAATAAGCATCGGGCTGATGTACAAGTATTTCAGCACAAAGGAGGATTTGTTCATCACTTGTATTCAGCGTGGTATGTCAATCCTTGATGACGCGGTTGACGAAATACTCAAAAGCGATGACAAGCTTCTTACAAAAGCCGAAAAGTTGATAAGAACAACCTGTCAACTCAGCCAAAAGGATGCAAACTATGTTAAACTCTACAACGAGATAACATCCGAGCGTAACAGCGAAAAGGCGATGAAATTTGCCAAAGCCATTGAGGGCGAAACAAGCAAAAAATATGTAAAATGTATTACCGACGCACTCGCAAACGGTGATGTAAGACAGGATATGGACCCTCGTCTTTTTGCATTTTTCCTTGACAATTTGCTGACTTCGCTGCAATTTTCGTTCACCTGCGACTACTATCGCAACAGGCTTGAGATTTATACGGGCGTTGATGTAACCGAACTGTCGGAAGACCAAATAGTAAAGCAGTTGCTCAAATTTATTGAGTCGGCATTTACTTTTGAAAAATAGTTAACAAACTATATTTATATACGGAGGATAATATGAGTAAGTATGTAATCACCTATGATATCGGTACTACGGGTATCAAAACCTGCCTTATCGAAATCGACAAGGAAATGAAAATTCTTGCATCGGCAACAGAGGGATACAACCTTTATGTTGACGAAGAAACCGGTGTTAAAGGCGGCAGCGAGCAGGACGCAGACGAATGGTGGAACGCAATGTGCGTAACCACAAAAGAAGTGTTCAAAAAATGCAAGAAAGTCAAGAAAGAGCAAATCGAGGGCATCAGCTTTTGCTCGGCTATGCAAGGCCTTGTTCTTGTTGACAGAGAGGGCAAGTGCATCCGCCGTCCTATGACATATATGGACCAGCGTGCAAGAGAAGAAATCAAAAAAGGCATTGCACACGGTGTTCAGGTTGCGGGCGCAGAGGTTACCAAACTTCTTAAATATCTCAAATACACGGGTGCGGTTTCGTCATCCGTTAAAGACCCAATTTGGAAATACAAGTGGGTTGAGGCTCACGAGCCTGAAAACTTCAAGCGTATTTACAAGTGGCTTGATGTTAAGGAATATATGATTCTTCGTTGCAGCGGCGAGTTTGTTATGACAAACGACTCTGCATTCGGCACACTCCTTTATGATACCCGCAAGGGTCACGAGGGCTGGTGCAAGCCTATCTGCGATATGGTAGGCGTTAATATCGAGCATATGCCTGTTATCAAAGCAAGCACGGAAAAGGTCGGCGAAGTTACAAAGCAAGCTGCTGAAGAACTCGGACTTGCAGAGGGCACGGCTGTTTACGGCGGCGGCGGTGACGCATCACTTATCGGCGTAGGTGCAGGTGCAACCGAAATCGGCGACACTCACATTTATTCAGGCACTTCGGGCTGGGTAGGAACCGTTGTTCCGGAGCAGCTTGTTGACGCAGGCGCTATGATGGCGGCTATCGTAGGCGCAAACCCTGAAACTTACAACTACTTTGCAGAACTTGAAACTTCAAATAAATGCGTAGGCTGGGTTAAGGACCACCTTGCACTTGACGAAATCGGCATATTCCTCAAAAAATACGGCCATAAAAAGGACGATTTGGAAGAACAAAGCTTCAACCTTTACGATTATCTTGAAGAAGTTATCGAGCGTGCCAACCCGGGTTCTGACGGTGTTGTATTCACTCCGTGGCTTCATGGCAACAGATGTCCGTTTGAAGACCCGAATGCTGCCGGTATGTTCTTCAACATTCACCTTGAAACAGGCAAGACCGAACTTATCAGAGCCGTTGTTGAGGGCGTTTGCTTCCATATGAGATGGATGCTTGAGCGTCAGGAACAAAAGGTTGCAAAATATAAAACAACAAACGCAGTTCGTTTTTGCGGCGGCGGTGCACTCGGTGCGGCTACCTGCCAAATTCTCTCCGATATTCTTCAGCGTGATGTTGAGGTTGTTGATTCTCCGCAAAATATCGGTGCTGTCGGTGCTGCGGCTTGTATCGCAGTAGGTACGGGTATGATAAGTTCAATGACAGAAGTTAAAAAGCTTATCCCGGCTAAGATTACATATCACCCTAACAAGGCAAACAAAGCGGTTTACGACCGTAACTTTGAGGTCTTTAAAAACCTCTACAAATGCAACAAAAAGAACTTTGAAATTCTTAACGGTTAATTCCGTTTGAAAGGTTGATTTTTTAATGGAAGCATACAAGAAACAATGGAAGCACTCATGGTATATGACCACCTTTGCAGGCAGAGTGTACAAAAAAATCACTCGCACAATCGCATCGTGCTATGACCGCAAAATCGACAAAAAGATTTGCGGCGTGTCGCTTGAAAAATATGTTCCGTCCGTTGACGGATATGAAAATGCCACAGGCAGTGAAAATGCAAGATATTGGGCACTTCAGGAGATTTTTCAGGACCAACACTTTACGGATGATGACAAAATCATTGATGTAGGTTGCGGCAAAGGCAGATTTTTTGCTTTTTTTGAAAGCATCGGATTTAAAGGTCAATTATACGGCGTGGAACTCAATCCCAAGGTTGCCGAATATACCCAAAATTGGGCAAAAAGATATGACAATATAACAGTATATTCGGGTGATGCTTTCAAACTCAATTACAATGACTACACGGTTATCTTGTTGTGCCGCCCGTTTTTTGAGGAACTGTACCTAAAGTTCATTGACAAAATTCAAAAAGAAATCGACCACCCTGTCAAAGTGCTTCTTTATGCGGATAACTATATGGTTCCGCCTTTGAGAAACGACCCACGCTGGACCATGGAAAAGCGTGATATCCTTTTTAAAAAAGGCCCATTGGTTTACTCATATTGTCCGTTCAGATATTCAATTTGGACATTTGACCCTTCCAAAAATAACGAGGTGAAATAATGGCTAATTTATACACTACTTACAACAGACGCCCCGAACAGGCAAGACTGAACAGATTTTTAAGGATCCCTATGATTACCGCCGCTATGATCAAAGCAGCTTTGGGCGGTAATGTTTGTAAAATAAACGATGTTTTTCCTCTATTTCATTTTGAAGATGATTTAAATAAATATCAGCTTTTTAAACTTAAAATGAAAATGGTTTACTACCGATTTGCATACGAATATATTTTTAACGAATTTTTTTTACTTGATTTTGATAATCATACAAAAAAGGAAAATTTAAAAAACGTTTCTACATTTGAATATTCGAGAGTAATGCGAGAAATAATTTCAAATCAAGATCCTGAAATTATTGAAACTTTTCGCGATAAAAGAAAAACTTACAGAAAATTCAGTAAATATTTTAAGCGTGATGTTGTAATTATTGAAAAGCCGGAAGATTACCGGGAATTCAGCGATTTTATTGCCAAACACAAAAAGTTTGTTGTTAAAACCGCAAGAGAAGATAACGGCAAAGGAATAAAATTTTTCGACTTGGAAAAAGACAATATCTCTCCCAAAGAAATTTTTAACAACGCATTAAAAGACGGCGCACTTGTAGAGGAGATTATCAAGCAAGCCGGTTTGTTAAACGATATTAACCCATCATCAGTTAACACAATTAGATTTGTTACATTCTTTAACGAAGGCAAACTGACAAAAATTGCTTGTGGGTTAAGAATGGGCAGAACAGGTGAAAGACTTGACAATATGGCTCGAGGCGGTCTATCTGTAGGTGTTGACCCGGAAAGCGGAATAATTTTTTCAAAAGGTCAAAGAAAATTTTGCAAACAAAGATTTGAACGGCATCCTGATTCTAACATCAAATTTGTAGGAACACAAATTCCGCATTGGGATGAATTGCTTGAAACCGTTGAAGAAATTGTTAGAGTATATCCCGAAAAACATTTTGTCGGTTGGGATTTTGCATACAGCGATAAAGGTTGGTGTATTACCGAAGCAAACGGAACTCCCGGTAATGATTTAACCTCAACAGTTGCAAAAGAAGGATTACGACCTCTATACTCAAAAACCTTATTTACTCTTGTAAAAGATTGCGAAAAATATCAAAAAGCAATATACTAAAATACATTAATAAATTTGAATGAACTTTTACACCTTCAAAAAACAATGAGGTAGAGCAATGATTAATTTAGTTTCACACGGCAATAAATATCCGGAAATGGCGCGACTAAATCGTTTTTTACGAATTCCGCTGATTTCAGCCGCAATGTTAAAAGCCATGTTTGGCGGTAATATTTGCAAAATAAATGATGAGTTTAAAAAATATCATTTTGAAGAAAACAGGAACAAATGGCAATTATTTAAACTTAAAATGAAAATGGTTTACTACAGATTTGCATATGAATTTATCTATTGTGAATTTGTTTCTCTTGATTTTGATAAACATACAAAAAAAGAGAACTTGAAGAATGTTGCCGCATATGAATACCTAAGGGTTATGAGAGAAATCATTTCACATGAGGACCCGGAAATTATCGAAGTTTTTTGCGATAAAAGAAAAACATATAAAAAATATAAGGATTTTTTCAAACGCGATGTTGTTATCATCGAAAACAAAAACGATATTGATGAATTGAAAAAATTTACCGCCAAGCACAGAAAATTCATTTTGAAACCGGCTCTTCGCAACAACGGTACGGGTATCAAAATATACAATTTGGACATTGAAAATGTTTCGCTTGAAGAAATATTTAACGATGCTATGAAACAAGGCGGAGCAATCATTGAAGAACTGATTAACCAAACAGGTTTAATCAATGATTTCAATCCTTCATCGGTTAATACTGTCAGATTTGTAACATTCTTTCACAACGGACAGCTTACAAATGTTTCCGCAGGTTTAAGAATGGGCAGAACTGGAGCCGAACTTGACAACGCATCTCTCGGAGGAGTATTTGTCGGAGTTGATACCAAAACAGGTATTATTCACTCACAAGGTCAGGCTATGTACAGCACCAAAAGATATGACGAACATCCTGATTCTCATATCAAATTTGTGGGAACACAAATTCCACATTGGAACGAATTGCTTGAAACGGTTGAAAAAATTGTAAGAGTATTCCCTGAAAAAAAATATATAGGATGGGACTTTGCATATAGTGATAAGGGTTGGGTAATATGTGAAGCAAACGGCGTACCCGGTCACCAACTTTGTCAAACAGTTGCAAAAGAAGGTTTGCGCCCTTTATATTCCAAAACGTTATTTACTCTTGTAAAAGATTGCGATAAATACAGTAAAGCAATATACTAAAACATATAAAAAAGACATTCCGTGTTGAAAAGCACAGAATGTCTTTTATTATTCTCCGAGGCCGACGGTTTCATCAAGGATTTTGCGGAGTCCCCTGCCAGAGCACATTTGAATTGAATTGATATTCGGTCGGCTGTTGCCCTCAACAACAACCCAGCCGTTATCGGTGAGCGCAAAATCCCAACCGATATAATTGTAATACGGCACGGCAAAAGCAACCTCATCTGCAAGGTGCAAAAGTTCCTCCCATTGCGGAATTTGAAAGCCCTTGATTATATGCTTTGTATCGGGTTGAAGTTCCACAATTTCGCCGTTCTTTTTATATCCGTTTGATTCGATAATTCCGGTTTTGAGGTCTATACTTGCACAAATACCGCCGCTGCTTGCATTGTCAACTACGCTGTTGCCGCTGCCCGTGCGGAACATTGCAAAAAGCTTTGTAAGCTTTTTATTTTTGTCATAAAATGTTGCGATTCTGACCGTATTAACCGAAGCGGGATGAAACGCCGCCATTTCATCGCATTGTTCAATCATTTCTTCGGCAACCCATTGACCCTTGCTGAGAAGTGCCAAAAAGAAGGTTTTGGGATTTGTTTTACCATCCGATAAATTATACTTTATAATATTTTTACCGAGCGAACCGGTTTCTTTTTTTATCAAAAAAACAGGATGCTTTTGAACAAAAGCATTGAATTCGGCAAAATCCGCAAAGCTTTTTATCGGAACGATATCACGCTTATAATACTTTTTGAGTGTTTGGTAAGCGGAATATTTATCTTTTAATATAGGATGTTCTTCAACCTCTTTGGTCTTTATTTTTTTTGTATTTCTTAAATACTCATCCGTGCCTACAAAAGCCTTTCTTTCTTTAAAGTTTCTGTTTGGAAAGTCGAACAAAAAATATTCATCAAGATATGTAATGCCGTAAATATATTTTTGACCGAGTAAATCCTTATATATTTTTTTAAGCTTTTGCTTATTGTTATAAAGTTCCGGTGCAAGCTTATCTATATTTTCCTTTATTTTAGCTTCCTTTTGTACATCGCTTTTTGCTGCATAAAGAATATCGCAGCACATTTTATACATAAAAGCATTTGATTTGCCGATTTTTCTGAACATCTCTTTCATTATATCACCAAAAAAATTATAACCCATTATGTACATAAAGTCAAACAAAAAACAACGGACGCCGAAGCGTCCGTTGAACATTATGTAATGTTTTTACTCATCATTTCCCGATTAGAAATCTTCTTCAGGAAGAGCAGATGTTGTTACTACATCAGCAACTTCGAACTTTTCAAGTTCTGCAACTGGCTTTGTGTACTTCATTGATGAGTCACCCCCTGTGGTTATTTCTCTTTATAAAAAGCTTTCGCAATTTATTAATTATAATGTGTTTGTGCCACCCATATAGGTTACATCGGCACGACCGTATCTAAGGATCTGGTCAACAAGTGCCCTAAGTTTAGCATTGTTCTTAACAATAGAACCTGTTGCATAAGATTCAACACTGTATTGAAGAACATTAGATACCTGGTTAGCTGAATCTACACTACCCTTATAAGCTGTAAAGTAGAACGGAATTGAGAACTGGTTAGCTTGAAGAATTGTGCACTGGATAAAGTAAGCATCATTTACCGATGCTGTAGCATTAGAAGCATTAGTCTTAACAAACCAATCAGGATGTTCATCATATGTGAATGTTGTAACCTTACCGTTTACAGTCCATGTGAATGTGTAATCTCTGATATTAGCTGTCTTTGCAATTTCAATCTTAACCTGAGGAATTACCTTACCTTCAAGCAACAAGTTTGCAGATTTAAGGATTACCTCATTCTTATCTTCACCGTTTGGATTCAATGAATACTTAGGGTTTGTCAACTTTGTATATTCAGGAATATCAGTTGTATGACGTGCTTTTTGCTCATCTGTAAGATCAGCTGTTACAAGTTGATCAGTCTTATAATTCATATAATTCTGATATTCAGCACCGTAGTAAAGCATTTCAACAAGCAATGTCTTAAGTGTATCCTTAGTTGATGTCTTACCCAATGTCTGATATGCATACTTCTTAATAGATGTTTCTACAGAAAGACCTCTGCATACAATGCCATCTTCTGTAACACCGTATGGAGTAATCTGAACAGTTTCACCAAACTTATCCGGTGAAATCCTATCAAAGTCATAGAACCAACGAGTTGCTGTAGTTCTGTCAGAAAGATCCTTAACATCGTAATACTGACCTGCATATTCAAATCTGATAAATGATGACTTAAAGTTGCTTGTTCTTGACTTATCGATACCAACATTCATAACAACAGCTGCACCAAGAGTTACAGAAGCTGTATTTGGACGAAGCAAGCCTGTGCCTGCAATTGTCTTTGTTTCGGTTTCAGTACAATCTGAACCGTCTGGAAGTTTACCTGTACAATGTCTTGTAGCTGTACCGTCTGTATGAACTTTAGATGATGTGTAAGTTGCATCATTGTTATATGTCCATTCAGACCATGTATGAACATGTTCTTCTACGATAGGATCGATAGACTCTGTCTTTGTTGCGCCGCATCCTGCTACTGTACACTTAAATGTCTTAACGCCCGGAGTTGTGGTTGTAGGTTTTGTTGTTACAGTACCTTCATCCCAAGCATGGGCCTCACCTGTCTTGATGATTGTGTAAGTAGCGTCCTTTGTAGCGGTAGCTTCAGGTTCAACATCCCAAGCATATGAATAGTGCTGAGCATCATCATGTGTCATTGCAGGAAGTTCAGGAATTGTTACCTGTGCACCCTCTTCATATTGTGTTGAAGAGATTTCTTGACCGTCAGCGTCAACAAACTTAATAGTATATTTGTTTGCTACACTACCATTATATTCGTTTTTGCCCATAAAGTCAAGGTCTGCTTTAGAACTTCCTGATTTTGGTACATATGTTTTATATTCTTCTACCTTACCGCCGTTTGTGGTTGTTGCAAGATAGTAGTTTTCCTCAGCTGTATCGATGCTGAAAGTGATTGCACCGTCGCTGACAATCTTGAACAAAAATGTTGCCAAAACAAATGTGTTGTCTGCAACACCGTTAACAGTCGTTGCAGATGTATAATCAGCACCTGTCTGTACTGAGTACTGAGCGTGCATTGTCTTTGTTTCTGCATCAACATAAGAAGTTTCACCCAATGTCTTTTTTGCATTGTACAAAGCGTTACCGCTCTGTGGCAAAAATGCACCAAGCTTAGGAGAATCTTCGAATGCTTCGTCTGATTCTGTGTATTCGCCTACCAAAAGACCCGATGAAGAGCCTTTAACATATGCAGGTACAATAGAATCTGAATACTTGATTGCAGTTTCAGCGGCTGCAATCTGTGATACATTTTCAACAAGGACACTGACTGCAAAGTAGTCGCCCACTCCATAGCCGGTAATCTTGCCGTTGCTGTATTCCAACTTAGTAGAATTCAATCCGGAAAAATCCTTAAATGTGGCTGAAGAAGCACCTCTACCTGAGGTATAATGCTTCGCCGTTCTGGAGTTTGAAACATCTCCGAATTGAAGATTTATATTTGTTCTTGTTTCTTCCTGAGCCAAAGCTGTTAATGGAAAGGAACAAACTATCATCATTACTGCTAAGAGGATTGCAACTACTTTTTTAAATGATTTTTTCATTTTATATAGTTTCCTCCATTATTTTAATTCCAGTTGAGTATATGCAACTGTCTGTCTGAAAAATGACTTAAATATTTCGGTATCACTTTCGTCAAATTGACCGTCACCGTTTAAGTCGGTTTTAAACTTTGAAAACAGAGCCACATCTGTTGAATTTACTTTGCCGTCTTTGTTGTAATCCACAACGCAGATGCCTACATTATCAACGGTAATTTGATCGTAGTCGGCGTTTTCTCTTTCAACTTTAAGCGTTACTTCTCTGTCTATAGTATGTGCTCCGCTGAACACGAGAGTATATTCTCCGATGTTAAGACCGGTAAAACTATACGAACCGTCTTCTGCCGTAACTGTACTCTTGTCGGTACCTTTAATTGTTACCGTAATTCCGCTTGCCGGAGCTGTTGTTGCAGCACCCGTAAGTTCTTTGGCAACAGTTACATTGCCCGTAACATCAAACTCTGTAACCAGATAATAAGGAGATGCGTCCGCTGTCATTGGGTAAGTCTTGCAAGTGGTTTGCACACTTGTATCAAGCACATAACAGTCTTCGTATCCGTCCTTGTATGATGCCTCTATAAAGCACACACTTGGATTTTTTGAAAATGCAAATACATCTGCGAAATCGCAAGAGGATGCGACTGTAACAGAAAGTGAGACCAATACAGTCCCGTTAATATCGATTGTAGATGCATCATCACTTTCAGCAACTTGAAAAACAGAAACAGTATTGTTTTCAATCTTTTGACCGCCTTTTTTCATTCCGTCGTGTTCATCGGCATAAGTGCTCAAAACACTGAGGCTTGAAATATATTCCGGATTGTATGTTGCTGTTAACTCAACTATGGAAACCGCCTTCATTCCGCTAAGAACAACATCTACATAATATGTACCCGCTTGGAGTCTGTTGCCGTCTGCGGACTTACCGTTTGCATCGGTAAATGCACATGATAATTCAGGTGTTTCCGTTCCGAGGGTTCCTGCCTCGGCATTTGCGTTGAATGGCAACGCAAAAATAGAAATTATTAAAATTAAACAAACGAATGGGGTAGTTAAGAAGCTTTTTAAAGTATGTTTCATTGATGAAACCCCCAAAGTTCTTGTTTTATTTTTTGAAATGATACTCCTGCACAGGGTTGCCCCCGTGCAAGAACATCATAGGACATATGCCAAATCGCAATTAATTTGGCGGAAGTTTAACTAAAGTGCGGTAAGCAATTAATTATTGAAGAGTGCTGCTGTAATGTACTCCGGATCTCATAATTGCCTTGAACTGATCAGCTGTAACCTTTGTGCCGATGTCAGAAGTCTTAGAAGCAAGAGCAACGTCTGTTGAGTTAACCTTGCCGTCACCGTTATAGTCAATAACAACCAAACCGATCTTAACGCCTGATGCAGCCTGAGTAAATGTTACAGTTCTTTCAACAGCATTAGCAGCCTTAACTGTTAATGTTACGGTTTCACCTACAGGAATTTCTGCAGAGAATGTACCGTCAGCCTTTGCTGTTGCAAGAAGTTTTGAACCGTTGTAAATCTTAGCATTTCCAAGAGCGTATGAGCCTGCTGTACCTGTTCCGTCAACGGCTGCATAAATTGTACCTGTTACGGTTGCTTCTGTAGCCTGCTTAGGAAGAGCAAGTTCATTTTCTGCAATTACAAGATTCTTCTTGGCAACATATGTGTTTGAAATGTTTGCTGATTTTTCTTCTTTAGCAACACCTACAGCCTTTGCAAGTGCATTTACATAATTTGTCCAAGTTTCATCTGAGTAAACAACATCACCTTGGTTAACAAGTGTGCCGTTAACAATCTTACCGTATTTAGGAGTACCGTTGAACTTAACAACACCGTTAGTTATTACACCGGTATCCTTATTTTCATCAAATGTAGCAGTAATGTTTGCCTTTGTTGTGCCTGTTACATCAGCAATTTCTTTTTCAATCTTATTGCCTTCATAGCCACGAGCAACAACTCTTGCAAAATAGTCGTCAAATTGCTTTTTAGCTTCTATAAGCTGAGCAGATGTAGCGGTTGTTGAATAGTTGTTTGTACCGTCAGCATTCTGACTTGTTACATAAACAAGACCTTCAGCTTCCTTAGCAATTTGAACCATCTTCTCATAAGAAGAAACATCGTAGTTTACACTTTCCATACCCTTACGAGTTTCCATAAGACCATCTTCGCCTGTGATACCAACCATTGAGGAAGTATCAATGTGCTTGAGGATTTCTTTCTTATGATATGTCAAGTAATCCTGTACCTGATCATAAATGCTACGGTAATCGTTTTTACCGTCATTTTTCTTTGTAGCGTTAACTACCTGAGCATATGTATAAGCCCATTTGTCAGAAGCGTTAACCTTTATGCCGTTTTCGGAATAATAGTTATGGAGAGTCTTTACATAGTAGTTCTTCATAACAGGGTTACCCGCTGTGTCTTTACCGTCTTCATACTGTGCAACAGTTTTTGTATCAACATAGTACGGATAATCATAAGATGCTGTATCCCATGTTTTCTCATAAGAATAATCGTTTACAAGATAGTATACATCGCCCTGCTTTTCAACCTTACGGCCAAGCGAATCAACTCCGTTTGTTACATCTGTGCTCTTAAGGAGTTCATTTGTAAATACAGGGAACTTGTAATTTTCATCTACATAGTAGATACCGTTATTAGGGTTCTTGTAGAACTTATCTGCAACCTTAGGAGATACAGATGTTGCAGGCTTGTAAGCCGGATCGCCTGTAGCACTCTTAACAACTGATGTTTGAGCAGTCAATTCCTTAACACCTGCGAATGATGCAGCTGTCTTTGCTGTAGGAGCCTTAGCGATAGCGTCAAGAACTACAGCATACTTGCCTTGAAGATCATCATAAGTTGCTGATGTGCCGAGTACGTCATTATAGTCATCATAGTTTGATGGCTGGTAAGGACCCATTTCTTCCTGAGTTGATTCATAAGATTTTTGAAGTGTTGCAGCACCGCTTGTATCGGCGATCTTAACATCAACATCACCAACTTCGGTACCTGCTACACCATCAAGATAAGCATAAAGATGCATTGTGTAGTCTTCAGGCTTGATTGAAGATACTTGATTTTCAAGTTTCAACCAATATCTGTGTTGTGCAGTAGAATCAGAATCAAGAGTAAGGAAGTCAATACCTTGTGAAGGAGTAGATGCAGTTACGGCACCGCTTGCGATTACCTTAGGGTCAACAGCAACCTTTTCAACATTGCCGTTGTCATCATACATAACCTGAGTGATTACCTTGCTGTCTACGCCAATTTCTGTTGAACAAGCAATATGAGTTCTTGTTACACCCTTCTTGGTATTATCGGTAACAGCGGCTTTGATTTTAGCGTCAGCTTCATCTCTTGTGTAGCCGTTATATACATCAACACCGTTAACTTTTTGCGATGTACCTGAATTCCAAGTACCTTCTATAACTTCACCGTTTTCTTTTACAGTATCAATACGGTAGTCATACTTAGTATTATTAACTACATCAATGTAGTTCTTTCTGTTTCTTGTTGCTGTGTCAAATGCAGCGTAAGCAGCTTTACCTGTAGCATCTGTTGTAGCATACATACCGTCGATATCGTAAACTTCGATACCGGTTTCTGCAGCCTGCTTAGGATTTGTGCTTGAAAGAACCATTTCGTCATAATAGTAACCTACATTACAATCTGACATTGTTTCTTTATAGGCAGCGTTTGTATCGTTATCTCTTTCTGTAAGAGTACCGTACCAACCCTTATCTGCCGAAAGGTTAAAGTAAGCAACAGCAGTTTGGTTAGAATACTTAAGTTCCTTTTTAGGATTGCTTGATGTACCCTTATAAATGTTATATTTAAGAGTAAACTTAACATTTTCGGTTGCCTTAGGATATTCACCCTTAATTTCAACTCTTACACTCTTTTCAGGAGCAATGATACCCTTGTAGGAATCAAGTCTTGCTGAAGAAGAGTTAGATGTCAAGCTGAGTACTTCGATGAAGTATCTGTCATCAACTGCAATATTGCCGTTTGCGTCCTTATAGAATCTGTTAAGACCTGTTGACTCGTTCTTAATTGTTACATAAGAGCCTTTAATCTGCTTTGATACGTCAAAGTCAGAAGTTGATGGGTTGTTAACAGAAATTGAAGCAGCACCGAACTTGTGATCCTTCAACTGCGGAACGAAGCCGTTTACAAAGTAGCTTACGCCCTTAACTGCAAACATGGCACCCTGCCAGCAACCGTCGCCGCGTGTCTTACTTGTTACTGCGGTTACACCGCCGAATGCGCAATAAATATTGCTGATCAAAATACCGATAACACCGTTTTCCTTTGTGCCGTCGCCCTTGTATTTTGCGAATACATTGGCATTAACCAAGCTGTCAAAAGGAGTAGTTGTGTTCATATCGGTTGATGTAGGAATTACCTTCTTGTAAGCCTGACCCGAAACTTTTGCACCAAAGATGCCGTTAACGAGTGAAGCTAAAACATCATCATAAATAAGAACGTCAACGCCCTTATTCATAATAGGTTCTGCTGTGAAAATTGTAAGCAATTGCTTAACAATTGTTGTAAGACCTCTTGTACCTTCGGAACCGTGAGTATCCGAAATGTTAATAAGTGACTTAACTACTGTATCGTAAATAAGTTCTTCGGCATTTGCCTGACCTGCCTTAGATGCGGTACCGTATTGCAATGTACCGATTGTAGGCCAAATCTTATTAGCGATTTCGCTGAGGTTCTGCCAAAGTGAATTGCTCATCTTAACCAAGCAGTTACCGTTTTCATCAACTACACCGAGAAGAGCGGCAACGCCCTTACCGTATGTCTTTGAGGTTGTTTTGTTGTAAGACGGTTCATTAAATGTTTCTGTTGATGCATAGTAGCATACTACAGAGTTCAAAAGATCAAACAATGTTGTCTTGTCGCTTACAGGGTCTGACTTTGAGAAATCCCAAACTTTGCCGCTCTTATCACGACAAGGAACGATTGAACTGAGGAGATAACCTACTGCGTCACGACACATAGGAAGGATAGCATCCTCAAACATTGACTTCTTGTTGTCGCCGTTTACATCATAAGCAGCTTCATATGAGCCGCTCTTTGTTGTAACAAGTTGGTCATAATCCTTGTTAGGTTGTGAGAATGAAAGATATTCTCTCAATGCTACATAAGCAACGCCTTCAGCGTCTTTTGCGTAGTCAAAGTCTTCATTGTGAATGCTTTCTGTATCCTTAACAATCTTGATGCAGCCGATAAGAAGAGGAATCATTGCTTCTTCGAAGTTTGCTTCCGACAAGTTGTTGCTTGATGTCTTATCGCTGATGTCGTTGTTGTGATAGAAAGCGTTAAGGATGTTTTCATCAGCTGCGTTTGCACCGTATTCAAACATCTTGCAAGCATTTTCTACAAGAGTTGAAGCGATTTCGCTGACTGAAGGATTTGTACCTGTTTCCTTAAGTTCAGGACGGTTAAGATCTACATTAACTGTGTTATCGGCACCCATACCGATATTTGTAGAATTAGGGAACAAGTCCTTAACTGCTGCAACAAGTGCATTGTTAAGAGCTGCTGCAATATTTGGATATGCTGTTTTACCGTCAACATAAGCATCCATAAACTTCTCCAAATTAGGGAAGCCTGTCTGCATGAAGTAAAGGTTAATAGGACCTGTTTGCATATTGAATACTTTATCAGCAAGAGGGCTGTAACGAAGCTTACCGAAGAGGATGCTTTCTGTTCTGCCTTCTTCTGTTACATAGTTGTTGCTCTTTGCAACGTCTCTCCAGTTGTACTGAGGATCTTCAACTACATTTCTGTCATATTCAAATGTCTTTCTTACTTGTTCTGTAAATTCTTCGGCATCTGCACAGCCATAGTCTGCATATTTAGCTGCAGCAAACTTTTGGAATTTTTCAGGTGTGTAGTTATTTTCCCATTTGGTCTTGTCTACCAAGCCTTCGCCTGCCAACCAATAATAATATACATTATCAAAGTTGCCGCCGTGGCCCTTGTACCAATCCATGCTGTTGTTAACACGCATTGTTGAAAGTGTAGGTCTGAGAACTGTCTTCCAAGCAATCTTGAGAGCCTTGTTTACGATGTCATAGAACTTATCGGTTGTCTTGATTTCAAGAGTATCTTCGCTACCGCTGTCGTTGCCGTATCTGAAGATATAAATCATACCGTTACCGTTCTTATCGTATCTAAGGTTAGGGTCATAACCGAGTTCTTGAGATGCTGCTGCAATATTGGCATCTGTTTCGCTCATATTGTTATCATCAAGATACTTGAGAATCTTTGAATAACGAGTCTTTGACGAATCGGTTACATTGTAAACGGTTTTGCCGTCTTTGTCTGTATCCTTTTCAAGAGCATATGTCATTTCAACAGAAATCTTGCTGATGAATTCGGTTGTAAGCTTTTCAAGAAGCTCGTTATCGAAATTCCACTTTGTTCCCTTGCTGTTATCCTGAAGATAAGCTTGGTAGTTTGAAATTTCTGATTCTGTAAACCAGTTGGTTTTTGTAAGAATAGCCTGTGCGAGAATGTTGTATACGAGATTTGACTGGTAACCACTCCACATACCCAATCCTGCGATGTTACCGATAAGGCTGTATACATCAACTATTCCGTTAAGAATAGAACCCAATGAAAGCTCGCCCTTAAAGAACTGTCCGATTACGTTCTTGTTTGCTCTGCCACCTGCAGTATCGTCATTTGAGTTCCAATAAATTGTCTTTGCCAAAGCCATAACAATGTCTTTAGCGTCATTGAGTGCACGATATGACTCATTACACTGTGAGACAATAGCAGAAGAATCTTTTGTTCCGCTTAACGAAGCAATCGGGTCGAGGTTGATATTTGGAATATCACCGCCGAGAAGTCCGCCGTACTGGTCAAGATATGGCTTTATCTGCTTAACAAGATTGATAATACCGTCAACACTGTCGATATAACCGTCAATGTCAATCTTAACTACTACGTAGTCGTAGTGAAGGCTCAAAGGACTGATGTTTGCTTTACCGAGTGTATCATCTACCCAGTCAAGGAGTGCTTCGCAAGTTTGGTTATCTGTTGTCTCTGCCCAAGTCATAAAGTTTGCTGCCAATTTTGAGTCGTGCGCATCATCTGTTGATTTTGCAAATACGGTAAGTACACCGGTAAAGGTGGACATTGCCATAAGCACAGCCAAAACTATTGCAACAATTTTGCGTGCAAAGGTTTTAGATTTTTTCACTTTATTAAATTTCCTCCATTTATAATTACGATAATGAATCACCGATTATGCACCTGTCACTTTCTCTGACCTAATTGCAAGACCTCGCAACAGAAAGAATGGAACAAATCCCGATAACATAATTTTGAAATGCGATAATCCATTTCACGCATTATTATTAAAACACAATTAACAAATAAAATCAAGATTGTTAACATATTAATAACATTATAGTAAACCCGAATTTTTCATTAATTTTTTCGTAACATTTGCACAACAAACCAATATTCACCTTTGTGAAAAGTGCAAGAAAATTTGGCTAAAACCTTGATTTTTCATAAACTTTGGTGTAAAATCCAGTTAAAAGTTCACAAATTGTTTACAATCATTTTACATTTTGTCAAAACTTTTTCGGACGATTTTTGTCAAAAAAGTCTTGCACACAACAACTTGTGGACAAAGAAATTTTTATGGCAAACAGTACACAAAATCAGCTAATCATTCATCGGCAAAATATGCGGATTTTTGGCAAAAATCAACTGTTTTTGTTATATGATTGTTAAGCATTAGTTATTATTCTGTAAAAAGTTATTGACTTTGTGTTCTTAATTTGCTATAAATAATCTTGGATATTGTTCGTGCATAGGGGTATTTTGCGCCAAAATCCCAAAGTATTAACGGTGCAAACACCTCTGTGATTCCGGTCACAGCTGTAAAGCGAGTAACTTTACATCCGCTTTCGGCTGTGAAAATCATTACAAAGAAAAGGAGAGATGATTATGAAAAAAACGAGCAAAAAATTACTCAGCTTTTTCTTGGCTGTAGTAATGATCGTTACTTCATGTTCCGTTGGTTTTACCGCATTTGCGGAAGACAATACGGACACCAATAAATATTGGAATGATGTAACGGAAGCCGGTGACGCATTTGATGCAATCGGCGAAATCGTTGATACTGCTGTTCCTTCAATTTTGGGCATCAATGTCAACGGCAAAAAATTGGGTGCCCTACTCGGTATGAGTGACAGCCAAATCCAAAGTGCAACATTGAAAGATGTTGTAGCCAACGCCAGCCCACTGCTTTTGAAGGCTCTCGGCGGATCATCAACAGATTCATCAAACTTGGCTTACGATGTAGACAAGAAAACATTTTTGATGAACCACAAAGACATTACAGGTGTTACAGCCTGGAGTGATAAGTACGACACCTATTATTCGTACCTTGACGATCCGGACGCAAAAGACGGCGACATAACCTTCTACAACCTTTACACCTTCTGCGAAAACAATTTGACTTTGGCTGAAGGCAAAGAGAACGATGACAACTACAAAGTTCTTAAGGCTGTACAGGATTACTGCACAGAAACATTGCCTAAATTGCAAATTCTTCTTAAAGTTGTAAGCAGTGCTCAAAACGAATACAACTCAAAGAAGAACATCGGTGACATGGTATACACCGGTACCAACGCAAGCGGTAAGGGTCAACCAAACAACGGTTTGACAAAGGTTTCAAGCTTTATCAACAAAACCAAGCAAGGCAAGCTTACGGTTGATGCCCTTAACGAGCAAACATTCTCGGGTAAGATTAACAACATCACATTCAGCAATGTAAAGCTCGGCGACTTTACAACAGATGCAACTGTACTCAGCGGTTCCACAACACTTGCAGACGCAACAAAAGCAGGTATGGAATATGTTCAGAATCAGTTTGACAGCCTTGGTGCTAATCTTACAATCGACACACCTGCAAAGGCACTTATGTATTACTATGCGTTCCCTGAAAACGGCAGACAGTACGACGGCGGTATGCAGGTAGGTATTACATATTATAACGCATTGCTTTACATCAGCCTTGCACAAAAAGGCGGTGCGCCGATTACAACCAAGGCAATCGGCGGTGACACAGAACTTTCGATCAGCAACTACGAATCCGTACTTTTGGATTACATCAAAGCTCAAAAGGCTGCAGGTGATTCAAGATATACAGGATATGAAGAAGGTAAAGAATATTATTATATTCCTTTAGCTGTATATGAATGTTTGTGTGACAAGGTTGTTCCTATTCAATCTAAAAAGTTCAATGACAACGGTGAAAACAAAGACCCTGAAGGCAGACCTTGCGGCATTTTCTTAAGTGACGGCCCTATCAGCTTCAAAACAAAAGAAAACTCAAAGTGGGAAACATTTGCTTCTTCATCATACGAAGCAATCAATGCCGAACTTCTTTACGAAGCAGGTAACTACGAATCATTGGAAGCTGCAAAGAAAGCTATTAATGACGCAAAAATCACAAAAGAGCAGTACAAAGCTTTTTGCACTAAGGTAAACGAATTTTACCGTGACCCTGAAAAGAAGGACAAATATGAAGAATACGTTCTTCAGTATGTTCAATCCGATGAATGTAAGATGTCTAAATATATAAAGGACTACTTCAGAATCTTCTATTCAAACGGTTCGGGTGCTCTTTACACAGACTACTTGCTTTTCTTACAGCAAATCAGAAATTACCAATATGCAGATTATAAGAACATTACCGATGCCGAAATCGAAGAGGTAATGAACATTCCTGCCGAAAACTATGAACCGAACAGTGCTTCGCTTAACTTGTACCAGTACATCATGGGCAGAAACGAAGGTAACCTTGTTTCATATGTTAACTTCATCAACGATGTTGTTTCCGGTTTTATGACAAGAATGGACATCGACTCGGGTACAAACAACCCTAAGTACAACGGTGTTTCATCTACTGCTATGGACTATATGCAGGTTAATGTTGCAAAAGCTGTTCAAAACGGTCTTACAAATCCTGAAACAGGCAAAAAGTACGCTTACAAGTATTCGGATTATACAATGCCGAGTGATGTAAGCAGCTACTATAACGGCAAAAAATCCGAAGATACCGTTGCAGAAGTAAACTACCTTCTCAACAAAACAATCGGTGACCTTCTTGATCCATCAACATCAACAGGCTCTATGGTTGCTCCTATCATCAACGGATTGATGGAATCAAAAATCACCCTTTACAACACAGCCGGCACAGGTGCCCTCAACGACCTTTGGTCAAGACTTTACAATGCACCTACAGAAACCATATTTAACCTTCTCCCGACACTTGTAATTCTTGTTGAAGAAGTTGCGTTCCCTATGGTTCTCAATGCCGAAGGTGATGAAAGATACCAGGCTCTCGACTTCTTGTTTAAAAACCTTGATGTCACCCTTATAAAGGACGGCCAAATTGCAAATACAAGTGTAGGTGTTACAGACGCTTCGTTTGACCTTAACACAATCCTTCCGGGTGTTCTTGCATACTTTGCGGGAGATTCCGAAAAGGCACTTGAATACTGCGGAACATACAATGACTACCTTGAAAGCCAGGGACTTGGCAATAACGCAGGCGGTATCGACGGTAACACAATCATGTTCACCGGTGTATATGTAGCCGACAAAGCTATCTATAATCTCAACCTCAAATCACTTCTTGCAAGCAAAATGGACGCAGACCTTGCAACAGGTCTTAACGAACTTATTGTTGAGATTGCAGGCTTTGCTCTTGAAGCAACGGAAGAATACATTGCAGACTCGGGCGAAGAAGATTACAGATATTCTATCGACTATTCCGTTCCTTGCAAAACAACACAAAGAGGTCTTAACAACGTAGCAATTGCACTTCCGAAACTTATTGACAGAATCGGCAAGAAAGTAATTGAAAAATACAACATTCCTTCCGATTGGACTTACCTTTACACCGGCAAGCTCGATACAACAAAGGATAAGACTTATCCAATACAGGGTTCATCCGAAAAGAACACTGTAACTCAGCACTACAACACTCCTCTTGAAGAGTTTAAGTCAAAAGCTGTATATGAAGCAAAACTCGGCGAAACAGCCGATGAAGCTGCAAAGAGAAACGCAGTAGAAGTACTTGACTTGTTTGCCAATGCTTTCACAGGCACATGGGTTAACAGCTTGCTTGACTTCCTCAACGATACAATCGGCACATCAAACAAACTCACAGGCAACCTTGAATTGATAGCAGGACTTCTCAATTCACTCGGCGGTCTTGGCGAAAAGAGCATTCTCACAGATGTTCTCAACGGTTTGTTTGACCTTTCAAGAGAAGACAAAGCATCATTCACTTTCAAAAAGCAAGATGACATTAAAAACTTTGTAGGTTTGTCAAAAGAATCGGGATTCTTCCTTATTTCAAACATTATCTTTAATGACGGTCAAAAAGGTCTTATCCCACTTATTAAAAATGTTATTGCAGGCGTTAAGTATGCAAAGAACCCTACCCCGCCAACATATCTCCCGGGTCAGGAAAACTTGAAGCCTAAAGACAACACAACAACGACAACCACAAAAACTCAAACAAAGAAGCCTACACTTGTTTCTTCTTCAAAGACAAACAAGAAGTACGACACAAGCAAGCTTCTTACAAAGAAAAATGTAAAGAACGCAAACAGTTTACTCAAAAAGCTTGATACAATTCTTGCATCTCTCCTTGATAATTCTTCACTCAATGATTTCGTTTTGAATTCAAACGAAAATGTACTTGCAGGCGTACTTACAACTGCATCTAACTATCTTGGTGAAAATAATACTAAAGAACTTATTACATTAGTAGACGATTATCTCAATGTATTCAACACAACCGCAAAGAACGGCAAAGTTGACGCCGACAAGGTATACACAGACGAAAATCTTTCTAACATTGTAATTAAGACTTACACACTTATTGAAAACATCGTTAACTATCTCTTCTACAACAACACAAGCGGTATTTTGAGATACGGCGATGAGTATCAGGTAATCACAGGTGCTATTGACGGTATCTACTCACCTGACTCACTTTCTGTAAGAGTAAAAGACAAAACAGCAAAATCAATTAAGGGCAAGAAGAGCTGGAAAGAAGTTACTTCTGTAAGCTTCGGCGTTACAAAGGGCGACAAGAAGAGCTTCTATGACGGTCTCGGCCAGTCACTTACAACTCTTGCTACAGTATTGGGTGCCGTTCTCACATTCAGCTACACATCTGCAGACCATTCAGACAACCTCTACTCTGTAGCAGTTGAGCCTATTCTCAAGGCTGTTGCAAAGCACACAGGTGCAACGGGTGTAGTTGACGGTGCAACATTCAATTTGCTTGATGCTCCTGACCAACTTGTTAAGGGTATCCTTACTCCTCTTGCAAATATCATCACTCAGTTCTACAAGGCTCCTGCAACATTCCTTGTAAACCTCGTAGCTTCACTCGGTGATATATTGAATGACCAAAGCGTAACGGAAATTGTAAACGGCGTTATCCGCGTCGCAAATTACGCACTCAAGGGCTTCACAACAATCGTAGGCGACAAGGCTTATCTCAACGCTCCTACTCTTGTTAAGGCTCTCGGTAAGATGGCTCACGCAAAGACAAATCTCTTTACCACAGAGCTTCAACTCAAGGTTACTCTTCCTAAGACAGACATTATTGTAGGTCTTATCAGAAACATTAAGATCAGCAGCCTTAATATGACAGTCGGTCAGCTTGTTGCTCTTAAGTCTATCAACTGGAAGGCACTTGCAAATGCAAACAACGCAGGCGAAAAGCTTATCCTCATCTTCGGTTACTTGGTAGATGTATTGTTGAGTTCACCTGTAATCCTCGGTTTGGTAAAAGATGCTTCACCTGAGATTTACAAATTGCTCAGCACGCTCAATCCTGCACAAATCCTTGCAATCATCAATGCAATCCTTGATGTAACTCAAAGCCCGACAGAAATCTTCTGGACATTCAGAGAATATGCCGGCGAGGTTACAAAGACATTTGTTTACCCTAAGGGTATCACAGCATCCGAATCAAACGAAGCTGTTGACAATCTTGACAAGCTTGTACAAAATGTATTCCCTCTCCTCAAGGATTTGGGCGTACTTGATTACGAAGACTTGCCTACACTTGTAAACTCATTGCTTTACAAGAACGAACTCATCACAAAGCTTGCAACAACAGTATACGGCGGCATTTATGACGCAGTTAAGAAAGCAGGCCTTACAGACACACTCAAGTCTTTGGGAATTGACCTTTCACCTAAGGGTCTTGCAACTGTATTGATGGATAAGAGCTACGGCAGAACATATTCATCAGCAGCAAAGACATTGAAGAAGGCAAAGAGCTGGAGCAAGGTTAAAAAGGTTAACTGGGGCTTCAAAGACGGCTCGGATAAGGCTCAAACAGGATTTATCAATGCACTTACAGCACTTCTTCGTCCTGTAAACAGCGTACTTTCAATCTTCCTTGCAGAAGGTAAGGGACTTGAAGATGCACTTTCAGAGTCAGACATTAAAGACCTTCTTGACACAATCAAGAAGATTAATATCAAAAAGCAGGCAATCGGCGGAATTAAGGAAGAAGATCCTTACGGTTGCAAGTTGTATCTTACAATTAAGAACGGCGTACTTACCCTTACTATTGACAGTAACGGAAGCGACGACAATTCAACATTTAAGTGCAACATCTACAACATTGCAAAGACACTTGTTGAATCATTCAGCGACACAAGCGTAGGCTTCGGTACAAACGGATATGAAAATGCCGTTATCCCACTTCTTGAAGCATTCCTTTGCGACGATGTTGTAACATACAAGCAATACCTCAAGGATTATGAAAAGGCAAAGGATAACCTCCTCCTTGACATTCTCAATCCTCTCTTCGGTTTGGTTGATGAAGTTCTTGCTTCACCTGCAAACAAACTCACAGCTATCCTTCCAAATCTTGCATACTTCATTGACAGCAACGGTTTGGGTCAGGTAGTAAACAACTTGCTTGCTCCTATCACTTCAAAGAAGGGCCTTGTAGGCATCCTCAAGAAGAACGGAGTAGATGTAGACAAGATTATTAAGGCAATCACCGGTAAATCACTCGGTAAGATTGTAACAGATGCTCTCGGACTTAATGTTAAGCTCAACCTTAAGATTACAGATTTGACAGCATGCAACATTCAGGACATTGTTCTTCCTCTTATCAAGACACTTCTCAAGAAGAACAACATCAACATCAAGATTCCTGATTTCACATTTGCCGACATTGCTTCTCACGGCAAGGTTGTAACAGCCAAGAGTGCCGCAAAGAACAGCAAGGGCGAATATAAGAGAGAAATGGTTCAGGCTTACAAGGGCGAAATGTTCGTTGCTCTTCTCAGATATGTAGGCGATGTACTTATTAAGAATGCTACAACTCTTAATAACATGCTCGGCAATATCAAAGCCATTAAGGACAACAAGACAATCAGCGACATCCTCAACTGTGTATTCTCTTCACTCAAGGTTGCAACAAAGGATGACATTGTAAGAGCTGTATTCTACTTCCTCACTCAAAACGGTGCTCAGGATTCATTCTTCGATTACAGCAACTTCAAGACAAAGAAGTATGACTTCTCATTCGGTAACATGGATGAAGAATTCTGCAGAAAGCTTGCTCCTATGCTTGACGGCTTGGTTGGCGGACTTCTTGCAGACAAGGGCGGTCTCCTCGGCCTTATCGGCGGTATGGCTTACAAAGATGATGTTATCAGCTCAATTGCCTGCGGCCTTTACGGTGCGGTAGACGGAGTTGACCTTGGCGATATGGGCTCACTTACAGCTCTCCTCGCAAAGACAGATATCGACTTCACAACAACAAATGTTGCAAATCTTCTTACAGATAAGAGATACGGCAAGACATTCTCTAAGGCTGCAAATGTTATCTCTAAGGCAGGCAGCTGGAAGAATGTTAAGAAAGAAGACCTCAAGTGGGGCGTTAAGGACAGAGATACATTCCTCAATGCACTCGTAGCAGTTCTTCGTCCGGTTTACGGTGTAGTTGATGTTCTTTTGAACAACGGCAACCTCAACCTCTTCAACATTGTAAGCGTTCCGGGTTCAAACGGATACACATCATTCATCGTTCCTCTTCTTGAGGCATTCGGTGTATACAACATCAAGACCCAGTATGATTACAGAATGGATATGGAAAAGGCATATGACGCACTTCTCCTTGACATCATCAATCCTCTTTGGGATAAGGTAGAAGATATTCTCAACGCTCCTATCGAAATGCTTGCAGACATTCTTCCAAACCTTTCACTCTTCTTTGCAAACAACGGTTTGCTTCAGTTGATTGACAATCTTTTGACTCCTGTATCGGCTCTCCTTGATGCAGTTAAGCCAATCATCAATGTAAATGTTGTACTCGATGTACTCAATGTTGATGTAAATGCCCTCCTCGGCAAGATTGGTATCAAGTCAAATGTTAAGGTTGATGTATATGACCTTAAATCAACACTTGAACCGCTCATCGGTTCTGACAATGTTGTATCACTTCTCAACGGCATTCTCGGCACAATCAAGATTAAGGGTCAGCCACTCGGCATAGTACTTCCTGAAATCGATTGGTTCCAGCTTGCAAGCCACGGTAAGGTTGTTTCAACAACTTCACAGGTTGCAACATTCGGCACAAGAATTGCTGTTCAATCAGACCAGGATGAAACACTCATCGCTGTTCTCAGATACCTCATCAACACAATTAACTACAAAGATAACTACAACATAATCGTTAACCTCCTCGGCGGACTCCTTGGCGGTATGAGCGACAGTATCGCAGGCGTAGTAGACCAAGTACTCGGTATGCTTAAGGGCGATGCGGATACAGTTATCGAAAGCCTTGTAGATTTGCTTCAGTCAATCGCAGGCTAATAGTTAATAACTAACAGCTTACAACTGAATATTCAAAACATAAAGGTCATCCTCAATCGAGGATGGCCTTTTAGTCTGCAACAATTTAGGCTCCCCTTTTAATGTTATAAAGGGGAGCTGGCAAACCGTAGGTTTGACTGAGGGGTTAAAAGAACTAAACATACGAATTGCACAACTGAGGGGTTGAGGCAGTAAAACCCCTCCGACTCGTTGCACTCGTCACCTCCCCTTACATTTAAGGGGAGGCATGTATTCCGACGCCTCCTTAATATGCAAAAAATAATGGCAACCATTCTACCTCCATAAAATATAATTATTTGCACTCAAACACTTGTATATCGTGCCAAAATTATGTATAATAAACCCATATATACTTTTATACTCGGTGGTGAAAAAATGCTCGGAAAATATGTTAGAGTCAAGATAGAACATCCTATCGGCTCAACGGACGAAGCGGGCTACACCTATCCATTAAATTTCGGCACTGTATACAATACAGAAAATCAGGATGCGTTTGTTATGGGCATCCATCATCCCGTTCGCAATTTTGACGGCAGAGTTATTGCCATATTAAGCGACAGAAAGAAAAATCATTACATTTGGGTTGTTGCGCCGAAAAGTACCCGCTTCATAATCAACGACATCAAGGAATACATTGATGTTGAAAAAGACTTCCCTACTTACAGACTTGACTGTCTTTATGAATGCAGTTGCGGAGCAGTCGTTTTTAGGGACATAAAAGGCGAAGTACGATACCTTTTAATCAAAAACAATCGCTCGGCTCATTGGGGCTTTCCAAAAGGCCATATCGAACCGGGAGAAACTCCCGAAGAAACCGCTTACCGTGAAGTGCTTGAAGAAACAGGGCTTCACATCAATTTGATTGACGGCTTCAGCTGCGTGTCAAAGTACAAAATCCGTGACAAGATTGACAAAATGGTTACCATCTTTGTCGGCACAACGCAAGACACTTCAACCGTTATTCAAAAAGAAGAAATCGAAGATTATATTTGGCTGACCTACGACAAGGCAATGAATCTGCTAAAGTTTGAAAATGACAAAAACATTCTTTCGGGTGCATATAATTTTCTTAATGAACACAATATAATTTAAAGGTGATTTTATGCACGAGTTTGTTACAAGTTTTCAAGAATTCTTAACCTCACACGGTATCCCTGATTGGCTTGTTGTTTTCATCATATCCGTCTGCCCTGTTTTAGAATGCAGACTCGGTATGTTCACTGCAATCAGCTTGCTTCAAATGAACATCTTTAAAGGCTTCATAATCAGCTTTTTAGGTAACATATTACCTATTCCGTTCATTCTGCTCCTCATAAACAAGATTTTTGAGTGGCTCAAAAAAGTTCCGGGAATAAACAAGCCGATTTACTGGCTTGAAGAAAAGACCTTGAAAAAAAGAGATAAGATTGACAAATACGGCATTTGGGGATTGCTCATTTTTGTTGCCATTCCGTTGCCGGGAACAGGTGCTTGGACAGGTTCGCTCCTTGCCTCCCTCCTCCATCTTGACAGAAAAAAGAGCTTCGGCGTAATCTGCTTGGGTGTTTTCTGTGCCGGAGTGATAATGACGGTTTTGTCAAAAGTATTTAATATGGCAGTATTTTGATGACTAAAGAACAGGATTTTATGCTTCGGTGCCTCAGGGCATATTTTGAAAATAACAAAGTAAATACCGAAATCAATGTTGACCTCAATAGCTTTTACAAGCTTTGTAACGCTCATAATTTGGCTCCTGTCGTCTTTTCTGTGATTAAAGACAATAGTTCCTTAAAAGAGAACAAAACGGCTTATGAGGCTTTTAAAGACGCCTTTTACGACGGAATTGTCAACTACGATATGCAAAAGGCAGTTATTGATGAGATTGACGAACTGCTGACGGCAAACGAAATTGAACACATCTTTTTCAAAGGTGCTCAACTGAAAGAACTTTATCCCACTCCCGAACTTCGGCTTATGGGCGACATTGATGTGCTGATTAGGCTTGACGACAGACCAAAGGCAAAACAGCTTTTTGTAGGCAACGGCTTTAAACTGACCGAGGACAACGGCCCCGTTTACAACTATCACAAAGGTGATGTTTTGGTTGAATGTCACACAAAAATTGTCAGCGGTAAGGTCGTCAACGCAGATGCCGAAACCTACTTTGCGGACGCAATCAATCACGCAAATTTTGACGGATTTTACGGTGAACTTGAACCTGAATACAATCTGCTGTATCTGCTGACCCATATTGCGCACCACTTTTGGTTTTACGGTGCAGGGGTTAAGATGATACTCGACCTGGCAGTGTTCATCAAACATTTTTCTCCCGACATTGACAGAGTTGCGAGCAAAGCGGACGAGCTTAACTTAAAACGCTTTTCGCAAATCATTTTTTCAATCTGTTATGATTGGTTCGGTGTCGGCAAAAAATACATCGATGATACCGACAGCACAAAGGAATTTTTGCTCGGCTTCGGTGCATTCGGCAATATCAACCGCAACAAGGCAGTTGTGGTTAAGCGTAAAGCAATCGAGGACGGCCACAACAGCGATTTTATGACAAAGCTGGCTCTTCTCTTTCCGTCATACAAAAAAATGAAAAACATACCGTATGTCAAGTTCATAGACGGCAGACCGTATCTGTTGCCGTTTTGCTGGATATACAGAATTATATACAACTTTAAAAACAAAAAAGGCTTTGTAAAAGAAGCAACCTTTGACCTTGCAAGTGATGAAACAAGGGCAGAGGCACAAAAGGAATTTGAATACTTTGAGGAGATAGGACTGTTATGATATTCCTTATTATTTTAATCGTATTAATCGCAATAGCCGTTGTACTGTTTGTTACATGGTTTTTGTCAACAAAGGCAGACGGCAACTGTCCGCTTTGTGCAATGAAGGCTTTTCCGCCGTCAAAAATAACCATTGACTACAAAAAGGACGAGGACTACAACGGCGGCAGCAAAACCCCGATTATGGGTTGGTCAAGCTGGAACTCACTGCGTAATCATATTGATGAGGACACTATTCTTGATATGGCAAAGGCTATGGTTGACACGGGTCTTGCCGACGCAGGATACAAATATGTCAACATTGACGACTGCTGGCAAAGCTCCATGAGAGATGAAAACGGAATGCTTCAGGGCGACCTTGAGTCTTTTCCGAGCGGTATGGCTCAGGTTGGCAGAAAAATCAATCAGCTTGGTCTTAAGATGGGTCTTTACACATCAAACGGCACCCTCACCTGTGAAGATTTGCCGGCTTCTCTCGGCAATGAAGAAATCGACGCAAAAACATTTGCTTCCTGGGGTGTTGAATTTTTCAAATATGATTTTTGCCACTACAAATATATCAGCGGCAGAACTCCGATTATCGAATATGTGGGAATCAGCCGCAAGGGCGAAAGAGAATTTGTTAAGCTTACGCCCGACCGTGCAAAATACACAGGCAGAGCAAAGGCAATCAAGGTTGACGAATTGTCTACCAAAAAAGGCATTGCATTTTTAAATCACGGTGCAGGCACCGCCCAATTCAAAGTTGATGTTGCGCAGGGCGGAGAATATGTTTTCACCATCCACTACAAAAAACTTGCAAGCAAAAAAGAAACTTATCTTCAAATCAATGTCAACGGCAACACAAACGAAGTGTTCTTCCCGCCAAGTGTGGCATTCACTCCCGATGCAAGACTTCAAACAATCATCAAACTTTCGGCAGGCGAAAACATCATCAGACTTCAAAACCCTGTTGTCACCCGTGCCGACTCATCATACATTCAATACAGACGAATGGGCAAAGCACTTGAGGACGCTTCGCACGCTTGGTCAATGTATTCGGGTGAACCGCAAAAGCCTATCACCTATTCCCTGTGCGAATGGGGCACAAATCACCCGTGGACTTGGGGAGCAAAGGCAGGCAATATGTGGCGTACAACCCACGATATTATGCCAAAATGGTTCAGCATTGTTTGGATATACAACCGTACCGTCAATATGTACAAAAGTGCTTCTCCGGGGCATGTAAACGACCCCGATATGCTTGAAGTCGGCAACGGCAAGCTCACTATTGAGGAAAACCGTGCTCACTTTACACTTTGGTGTATGATGGCTGCTCCGCTTGTTTTGGGCAATGATTTGAGAGAACTCCAAAACGGCTCAAAAAAGAGCGATGCCATTCTCAAAATCATTACAAACGAAAATCTTATCCGTATTGACCAAGACACTCTTGTTAAACCGGCAAAGCGTATCGGCAAAAAAGGCAGTATCGATATTCTTGCCCGTCCGCTTTCAAACGGTGATGTTGCCATTTGCTTCTTCAACAAAGGCGGCAGCAAAAAAGAGATTGAATTTGACCTTGCAACGCTCAAGGATGAAAAGTATCTCGGTGTTTCCCGCACAAGCAATGCACAAATCAAGAATTTGTGGAGCGAGGAAATCTTCCATTCCGACACAATCAAAACAGCCGTTGCATCGCACGATGTAAAAGTTTTCAGAATATCAAATCTCTAAAATTAATGACAAAAAAAGCGACCCTCGAATTATTCGAGAGTCGCTTTTTTATGCTTATAACAAGCATTTGGAGTAAATTTATATAAAATCTAAAAGGGGCTATATTAAAAAGGTTGACGAAATTAATCGAAAGCCTTTGTTGCGAAGTTATTTTTTTATATCTTTTATCTCTCCCTCGGTAATAACCAAACAATCGGGAGAATCTATGTTAAGCTCTGCCGGATTATAATCGGCAGGAACTCTGTTTTTAGCCATTGCACCTTTTATCATAAAAAATGCAATATCACGACTTATTCCGGCATAATCAACATCCAAAATCTTGGAAGTGATATGCTTGGAAAAGAAATTAACAAGCGGACCCATCATAAAGGCTGTGATAATTGTACCTATTCCGATATTTTTAACACCCGAAATATCGCCTTTAAGCAGCGAAGTCAAACCTCCGCTTACCACGAGTCCTATAATAATAACGGTAATATCGGTCATGACCCTCAGCCATTTGTAATGTATATGAGTAAATTGGCTAAGCATAAAACTGAGTGAATCATAAGGACCGACGCCGATGTTTGACACAAAAAACAGAGAGCAGGAAAAGCACAGAACAATAATACCTGCCGCAAGTAGGCATATGCGAACCGCAAGACTGTTGCTGATATGAGGAGCAATAAGACCGCTGAAAAATTCGCAAGTGTAACCGACACCAACCATATTTATCACCGTACCCACGCCGATAAGTCCTCTGTGAGCAACTATCACGACAAATACAATGATAACGGCATTGACAATCAGCTGATATGTTCCGTAACCGATTCCCAAGGTGGAGGAAATATTCATGTTCATTGATGTAAAGGGGTCAACACCAAATCCCGAAACATTGAAAAGTGCAATTCCAAAGCCCATCACGATAATGGAAATTACCGTCATAACTACTCGCTTCACCATATTATGCTGAGCGAACATATCTTTGATGTAGCCATATGCTTCCTTTTCAAATTTCTTCATAGAATACGCCTCGTAATCTTGACAAATCTAATTCATTTGCCTTACTTTCCTCTCTCTTGCACCCTATTATAATCACCTTTTCAAAAAATGCAAGGGTATTTTGCTATATTCTATGTGTTGGATAGTATACACAAAGTTTGCAAAAGATTTTTGTGCAACTTGCACAATGCTATTCCATCTGTTTTCCGAGAAAAGAAGCAGCCACCTGAACAAGTTTGATGTCTGCCTCGCTCGGCAAAGTGCCTTTTCCGTCATCAAACACAGCTACGGCACCGCTGACATCACCGCCGTAAATGATAGGATAAACAATCTGTGCCTGACGGTCAAAGCCCTCAATGGCATTCATAGACGGCACCTTGTCGGTTTTGATGTGGATTTGACGGTTTTCCATAAGCTCCTCAAGGCTTTTGCTGACCCTGCGTTCAAGCACCTCACGCTTGCTGATACCCGAAGCCGCAACAACATGGTCGTTGTCCGTAATTGCAACGGGCATACCTGCATCCTTGTGCAAAACTTCCGCATACTGCTCCGCAAAGTTTGAAAGTTCCCCAATCGGCGAATATTTCTTAAATATAACCTCACCCTCACTGTCCGTGTAAATCTCCAGCGGGTCACCCTCTTTAATTCTGAACGAACGACGGATTTCCTTTGGGATGACAATCCTGCCCAAATCGTCAATTCTTCTGACAATGCCTGTTGCTTTCATTTTGTATCTCTCCAATTCTTTTTCATTTGTTACTGTAATATTTTGCACAGCAAATCGGAATTAATACCAAATAAAAATTTCATTATTGTTTTAAATAGCAATTTAATTTGAAATTTGTCGATTTTGTGTTATTATATGCATTGATAAAGAAGGTAAAAAAGGAGTTCTGTTTACTATGAGAAAAAACGAATTTTTCCCTCCTGAAAAGTTGCTATTTAATTCTATAATAACAAGTGCCTTTACCATTGCCTTCTCTTTTTAATTCTCCTGCTTCAACAAGTTTGCGCAACGAAACTTCGATTGAACTCAAGCTCAATGACGGGCACAATTCACGGATATCCTGCTTTGTAAATCTTCCGATTTTATACATAGTGGCTTTTCTTACAATTTCGATAGCAGTAAGTTTTTCATCAACAAGTTCAAATCTCTCCTGAAAATCTTTATACGCAGAGAGAATAGTGCCAAGCAAATATTTAATAAACGGCAGCTTATCTTCACTACCATCGTGCCAGCCGATTTGTGCCTGTGCAAGAGCGTTGTAGTACAAATCCTTATCCTTTGCAATTTTAGCTTCCAATGATATATATTTCCCTACATAAAAACCACTGCGATATAAAAGCAGTGTAGTCAACAAACGGCTCATTCTACCATTACCGTCATTAAAAGGATGAATGCAAAGGAAATCGTGAATAAACACAGGTATAGCAATCAACGGTTCTAATTCCATATTGCCTATAACACGGTTGTATTCCTCACAAATCTTATCTAAAGCATCAGGCGTTTCAAAAGGAGACAACGGCGTGAAAAGTGTTTCTCTGTGACCATCCGCATATTCGGCACTAATATAATTTTGTACACTTTTTGTCCTGCCTGCCATCGGATTATTCATATGGTTGTACAACATCTTATGCAGTTGCAGAATATAATTTTGTGTGATAGGTATGGCATCAAAGCTCTCATGAATAACGGAAAGCACATCACGATATCCGGCAATTTCCTGTTCATTTCTGTTTTTTGGAGTTGTCTTTTCTTCTACAAGCTGACGAACACGGGTATTTGTAGTAACAATACCCTCGATTGAATTTGATGCTTCCGTACTCTGTACCTTTGCAATTTCCACAAGTTTTTCCAATTGAGTAGGGCGTTGTTTCAAATACAATTCCTGTTTTCCTGCTTCTTTGTAGATAGATGCAATTAGTCCAAGTACCTCGGAATCCCATTTTTTATTACCGATTTCAGAGTAATTAAAGTTTCTCATAACCTTACCTCCTCAGTTTTCCATTAAAAAATACCATAAATTACGGGAAAAGTCAACAGTCTACGGATATATTCCCATAAATCATCATCAATATTACGTGAATAAATAATTGTTTATGTTTTTTTCTGTACCCAATATTATTACCCAATTATTAATTTTTCTTTGAATGAAGGGAAAAACATTGAAAAGAAGGATATGATAAATCTTTCTTGCTTCAACAAATCCGTATAAGTTCTTGAATCGAACTGCACCTTTTTCAATTAATACCGAATTTTTTGAAAAACAACAAATCGGAACTTGTCTAATACACATTATTTTTCTTTTGATATATATTTTAAAACTCTTGCAACTTTGCCAAACGGCGGAGTAACCTTTGTATTGTCGAGCACCCACAAAACAGGAAAACCCGTGTAATTTTCGGGCATCGGAGCTTTGCCGTCGGTAAAAATTATAATTGATGAAATATTAAGATTTTTACAATTATCCGCAAATTCGAAAACCGAAAAGAAATCTGTTCCGCCGCCACCCAACGGCGTGATTTTTAGCACATCTTCAACCGTGGCAAACGGAACGGGTTTGTACACCTGCGTGTCAAAAAATGCCAAATGCCCAATGAAAGCATTGTTGAACTGCTCAATTGCACCCTTAATTTCGGAATAAACCCTTGTTAAATCGGAGTCCGAAATCGAGCCTGATGTGTCAACCATAAACAGAATGTCCTTTGTCACAAACTCTTTTTCGTTAAAATCAGGCAAGAAAAATTCGCTGTCGCCAAATCGTCTGTCGGGAGGCGAAAATGAATAATCCGAAACTTCCTCTTGGATAAAATCGTTCAACACTTTTCTCCAATCAACCTCGGAATTTTTAAGCATTTCAATCTTTCTTTTAATCGCTTCTTCAAGGGGATTATTTAAGCCGTCATCTTTTAATGAATTATAGGACGACATAGATTTTGCAATATCTACCTGCGACTTCCAAAATGCTTTCAAACTGTTTTTACTGCCCGATAAGCCTAAATCTCGGCTTCCGTTTTCATCACCGACATCACGGTTTTGTATTTCAAGCGGAATTTCTTTTTCCGTATCAATAATCAAGGTGCCGATTGAACCGTTTTCGTTGTTCCAACTCCACCAATCGTCCTCATCAATCATCAATGCACGCTGCGAATTCTTGTCAAATTCCGAAACATTATACGGCAATGAACAATAAATATTGTCAACAGTAAACGGAACAGGCTGATTGCAAATAAGCAAAGGTTCAAACAAAATTCTGCCAAAATGCGGATAGTTCTCTCTGACAAAGCTGTTGCCCGACAAATCACGATTAACTATAATATCGCAACAATGATGATACGAAAGTCCTTTCAGCTCCGGCGATCTGAAAATATGCCCACGAATAATATGCGTAATTTGATGGCAAATGATGTAATCAAGCTCATACCAATGCAACTTTTCCAAAAAATCGGGATTAAAATATATGCACACACCGTTTGTAGAAAAAGTCCTTATGTCTTTTGTTGCAACATATTTTAGGTGCATTGACAAAATTCCGTAAAATTTGTTGTTTGCCAAAAGCCTTGCTCTTGATTCACCGATTGTATTTCTTATTCGATTTATTCTGTTCTTAGTCATCCCACGAATTACCGTTTCTTAAATACCAATAATTAAAGCTTTTGTTGTTTTGCAAAATAGGATAAATCTTTTTTTGCTTCAACAAATCCGTATAAACTCTTGACTTAAATTCAATCGGCAATTTTTCGACATAAGCAATCAAATTGTTTATTTCTTCTGCCGTCATATGCTTTTTGACCGCTCCGTAAATTTTTGATGTCAAGGCATAAAGAATTTCAGGCCGTGTCGGCACTTTTTTTGTTGCACCGCTAAAAATATCATCAACATTCGGGATTTTATTGTACACTTCCGTCCACAGCAAAAATTCATACGCCGTGGCACTGCCGATACATCCGACAATCAACGGCAAAACATCCACAACATTGTCCGACACGGAATTTAAAATATTGCTGACCATTTCCCAAGAACGGGGAGTGGCATACGCCAAATCACTTGCACTTTCATCCGACTCCAAAAGCAAAGTCGGTTTGTAATCAATAAATCCGCACACCTTTTCGTTTACTCCCGAATTGATTGCCCATTCGTGCCAGCTTTCTGCATTTACTTCTATTTCAAAATGGCACAATCTGTTTGCAAGCGCCCTCGGCATTTTAAACGCAACCGATTTGTCCGACACCCTGTTGCCTGCTGCAATTACAATACAATTTTCAGGCAATTTGTGTTCGCCGACCGTTCTGTCCAAGGTTATTTGATATGCGGCGGCTTGAACGGATTGCGCAGCGGCAGAAATTTCATCAAGGAACAAAATATTCACCACGTCCCCGCTTTCATCCATTTGAAAAATTTGGGGTTTCAGCCAAACTGCCAAGGTTTTATCCGCATTGGCGGTTGGAATTCCTCGCAAATCAATGGGATTAAACAACAACAATCTGACATCGGTTATTTTCACTTTTTTACCTGTATGAGCCTTGATTACATCGGCAATCTGTCGCACACCTTGCGACTTGCCGACACCGGGTGCGCCCCACAGCATTACAGACGGGAACTTCCTAAACGGTATATCTTTTTCAATCAGCGAAATGTACGCCTTTGACAGCATTGCAACCATCTCGTTGACATTTAGTAAGCTAATGTTTTCCTGCTCCATTGTTTTCTCCTATGTATTGATTCAATAACTTTATCATTCAATTTCTTCTGCCTCGGCAAAGTCGCAGTATGTTTCCGGAATTTCATCGAGTGTAAAGAAATATCTTGTATCATCAGACAAATAAACACGCTTTATTTTGCCGAATTCGTCATTTTCGATGAATGCTATTGATGAAAAATTATCATCACCCTCATAACGAATAACAAAACATCTTTCGCCGATTCCGAACTCAAGCTTCGGCTCATTTTCGCCGGGTTCTTTCACATTGGTTATCGTTGCAAATCTTGTGCTGCACTTTAAACCGTTTGCACATATATTTTTCAATCTTTCCATAAATTCATCTACCGAACCGCAACTTTTTTGCGAAGTTTCCGAATAAAAGCTAAAATCATCCGAAAGTATCGGCAACAACCTCTCCGCGCAAGCACCGCACATAGAATAAGAAAGAGCGTGAAGGTTGTTTTCGTGATTTTTGACAAAACTTTTTTCGTAATCGTCAATGGCAGCATCGGCGGATATTATTCCGTAAAAATCCACAACAGCGCCAACCTTGATTTTTTTAAGTTGAGTTTCATCAAGCATTTTAGAAGTGTGAACAATCTCAAGTTCTCCGTATTCGGTATCGATAACACAGCACACCATCGGGTAAAAAACTTTTTTGGTGTCCTCATTATCCACTATATCTTCAAGATTAACTTCTCCTCTGCGTAACTTCTTTATCTTTCCGTGCACATTGACAATATTTCTTTGCAAATTATCGGTGTCGTCAGAAGAGTCCGAATCTACAAGCATTCCGACAGGAACAACCATTCCCTCACGAGGGATTATTACCTCTCCGTTTCTTTGAGCAACAACGCTGTTTTCAAACTCCGCTTCATCAGTATAATATGTTATAGATTCAGGAAAACCGATAACCTGTGCCTCAATAACCGTATCAGGTTCATAGCTTGGCAAAACATCATTGTTTAAAACATTTACAACCGCCATTCCCCCGCCATCGATTCTCCTGACCAAAAGTTGCTTGTCGCACTCGTCATAATTCTCGCTCAACTCATCAATAACACGGAATTTCCAAACCGCTATTCCCGAACAATGAGTTGAAATATCCTGCAATTCAATACACTTTTTGCCGTCTTGCTCTTGAGCCTTGCCGGAAATTATAATTTGAGCCGTTCCGAGATGCTTATTAAAATATATCATATTATCATATCCGATAATTTGTGTTCCTTTTTGAACCACATAGTTTATAAACGCATCTTCAATTTCTTTTGAATCAAACAAGAAATCCAAACCTAAATGTTCTATATAAAATGCCATAATTTGCTCCTTTAATCACTATATTTAAACATTATTTTTTCTGTTTTCGTAATCAGTGCTGATTGGTGCATTCCAATCACTACGCAATTCATTTGAAAAGCGGATGGAATTTACCGCCGATTCAACAGCTTCATAAACAATGCTTGTACCAACGGTATCGGCATTGTAATTGACCGCCCTGCTTTCGTCAATTCCGTATTCTCTTGCGGTTTCAACAGCGTCAATATTTGCACCGATAAACATAAATTCCCAGCCATACTGCTCCTTTTCTTTTTCTATCATAGCCTTGACACGGTCGCTTGTGTAGTGACGGCTCGCATTTTCTGCTCCGTCGGTTATGATGACAAAAACCGTGTGGCTCGGAACATCCTCGGGTCTTGCGTACTTGTGAATGTTGGCAATGTGATGAATTGCACCTCCGATTGCATCAATCAATGCCGTGCAGCCTCTGACAAAATACTGTTCTTCAGTCATAGGCTTGATGTTTTGAATTTCAACTCTGTCGTGGATAACCTCTGTCAAATTATCAAAAAGAACGGTTGAAACATATGCTTTTCCGTCAAGCTTCTTTTGCTTTTCAATCAGGGAATTGAAACCTCCGATTGTGTCGGTTTCAAGCCCTGCCATTGAGCCCGAACGGTCCAAAATAAATACCATTTCCGTAACATTGTTTTGATTAGTCATAATAAAATCTCCTATAAATTATTTGCTCGGCTGTTAACCTTACAAATTGATTATAGGAGATTACATAAGCAAAAAGGTAGAATGGCGTTCTACATTTTATTTAGAGCCTAAAGTTGCTTGATCCATTGCAAACAAAACTTCGTTTATTGTAAAAATATCATAAATCCCGTGGGTAACAAAATATTCAATGATAATATCAAATTTACTGCTGTGAGAAAGAGCATAGCCTGCCTTTAGCAACAACTCATTGGTTTCGTCTATTGACATTTCGAGTGCAATAGCAAACGCACAAGCCGTGGCTTTGCTTGGCTTATACTGAGGATTTGACCTGATTTTGGAGAACAAGCCTCGGTCGATATTTGCCTTTTTGTAGCAGGTGCTGTCTTTCATTCCGCTTTCGTCAATTTTGCGAAGCAACATTTCAGAAAAACTCTCATCTTTGATTTTGTCAATCAAATCTCCGCAAATTTCGGCATAATCATCTGACGGCGACAACATATCATCGTTACAAACCGACGGCTCAAAACTCGTGTCTCTGCTAAAACGAACACCGTTGCTCTCACAAAGCGGTTTGATTCTTTGACTGACATCGGCACGGTTTATATCGGGCGTCGGAGTTTCTTCTGAATAAAACGGCTCTGCATTTTCGGCAACATACCTGTCGTCAATATATTTTTCAATATCGTCAAAAAGGGTTTCGCCGATTTTGAACGATGCATGGTCAAAAATCACAAGATAGACCATCATATCATTGTACTGCAAAAACTTGGCAATAGCCTTTGTTGCAACCTTGAGTGCTTCCGCCTTTGGATAGCCGTACACACCCGATGAAATCAACGGGAACGCAATGGTTTTAACACCTAATTTTTTTGCCAAATACAGAGAATTGATATATGCCAAATTCAATTTTTGCTGTTCATGATTATTACCGCCCTGCCAAATCGGACCGACAGTATGAATTACATATTTTGCGGGAAGATTGTACCCGGATGTTGCCTTTGCCTCACCGACATCACAGCCGTGCAGAGTTTTGCATTCCTCAAGCAACTCAGGTCCTGCTGCACTGTGAATAGCACCGTCCACACCGCCTCCGCCCAACAAGGTTGGATTTGCCGCATTGACAATGGCATCAACTTTCATTTTTGTTATATCATTTCGTACTATCTGAAAAGGCATATCAATTCTCCAAACTTAACTGTATTACAATTTAATTATACCAAACAAACGGAACAATTCAACAAAAACAGGAATAAAGTCCGTTTTTTCAGACATCGGCAAGAACATACAAACAAAAAGACCGTGACGAATTGCGAAAATGCAATGCGTCACAGCCTTTTAAAACTTTATTAATTGCGAATTAATTTGAAGATGATTGCGTAGGAATATACGGTGCGATAGCCTCTGCAAGTTTAACGGTAGGTATCGTTTGAAGAACAACCTTGCCCGGACCCGTTACAACCGTATTGAAAAGACCCTCGCCGCCGAAAAGAATATTTTTTGCACCCTTAACGGTTCGAATATCCATTGAGCACGAGCCGGACATCATAACAACATGCCCCGTATCAACAACAATCTGCTGACCCGCTGCAAGTTCATATTCAACAGCCGAGCCGTCAATCTCAATAAATGCAATGCCGTTGCCCGAAAGTTTTTGCATAATAAAACCTTCGCCGCCGAAAAATCCTGAGCCTAATTTCTTTTGAAAAAAGACAGAAAGATCAACACCCGTCGTTGAAGCAAGGAATGCACTTTTTTGCACAATATAATCGCTGTTTGGTGAAACTTCCAATGCCAAAATATCACCCGGGAAAGAACTTGCAAACGCAATTTCGCCGTTGCCGCCCTCTGCCGTATATTTGTTTTGGAATATTTTTTCGCCAGAGAACATTCTGCCGAGAATTTTGCTCATTCCGCCGCCTATGGTTTCCATCTTCATATTAGGCGACATCCAGCTCATTCCGCCGCCCTCGGTAATCATTGTTTCGCCTGCGTCAAGTTGACAAACGGCAACCGGAAAGCTTCCGCCCTTAATTTCGTATTTCATATAGGACCTCCTTTTTGTTTTTATATTCTGTACAATTATACATTATCACATAATCACACAAAAAACAATTATCGTTATTTCTATATTTACCTATTGATTTTTGTGCAAAATACAAAAATGACGAGGAGATTTTAACTTTTAACCCCTCAGTCGTTATAAATAACGACAGCTCCCCTTGCAACAAGGGGAGCCTTGGTAGGTATTATTATATTTGCGACAGATTTATTGCTTGTTTTCTTCAGCTTCCGCTTTTTTCTTCTCTTCGTACTTTGCGGCTTCCTCTTCTTCAAGAACACGATATGCAACCTTGCCGACCAAAGTTTTCGGAAGTTCGGTGCGGAACTCGATTTCTCTCGGAACGCCGTAGCGTGAAACATTCTTTTTGCAGTTTTCGATAATTTCTTCTTTAATCTTATCCGACGGTTCAACGCCCTGACGAAGAACAACAAATGCCTTTACAACATGCATTTTGTATGGGTCCGGAATACCGACAGCACAAGAAAGAAGAACATCGGGATGAGCGTCAATTGCATTTTCAACCTGTGACGGATATACATTTATACCCGAAACAATAATAAGTCGTTTCATTCTCTGCTTATAATACACAAAGCCGTCCTCATCCATATAACCGAGGTCGCCTGTATGAAGCCACAAATTACCGTCCTCGTGTCTGCGGAGAGTTGAAGCGGTTTCCTCTGCGTTGTTGAGATAACCTTTCATAACCGTAGGACCGCAAATGCAAATTTCGCCCTCTTCGCCGTACGGAAGTTCGGCATCGTTATTTGGATTTACAATAGAATAATATGTATCCGAAAGCGGAATACCGATACTGCCCTCACGGTAAGTATCATATGGAGTAAGGCAGGAAGCCGTTACGCACTCTGTTGTGCCGTAGCCCTCTCTGACCTGAATTGTTGCATTGTGGTCTTTAAGGAATTTGTCAACTTTCTTTTTAAGTTCAACGGAAAGTGAATCGCCGCCGCAGAACATACCACGGAGGAACGAAAGGTCAAAATCAAATCCCTCACTGCGAAGGAGTGCCTCATAAAGAGTAGGAACACCTACAATAACATTAGGCTTGTATTTCTTTACATCTCTTGCATATGTTTTGATTGTAAACTGCGGAATAATGATACATGTTCCGCTTGCCATAAGTGCGGTGTGAATACCAACGCCCAAGCCGAAGCCGTGGAAAAGCGGCATAACGGAGAACATACGAAGCCCCTCCATTGTAAAGCCGGCATTTGCCGCAACCTGAGCCGCAAGAGCATTCATATTAAGGTTTGTAAGTCGGATACCTTTTGAAGTACCTGTTGTGCCGCCCGAGAACAAAATAACGGCTGTGTCCTCTGCCTTAGGGAATTTATCCGAAAGTTTAACCTTTTTGCCGCCCGAAATAAAATCGGACCAATCGATAACATTTTTGTTATCCTTTGGAAGCGGAGCAGGCTTTTTCTTAACAGTAAGAGGATAAAGCATATTAAGCGGAAACGGAAGCTCATCCTTGATATGAGCAACAACAACCTTAACGGGATGCTTAACCTGTTTGAGTGCCTCAAGCACCTTTTCGTAAAACAAATCAACAACCAAAACAGCCTTGCTTTGAGTTGTGTTGATATAAAAAGCAATTTCACCTACAGCTGAAAGCGGATGAATCATTGCCGGAACGGCACCGATTCTGTTAAGAGCATAAAAAGTATCTACGCCCTGCGGAGTGTTAGGCATACAAACGGTGACCATATCGCCCTCGTCAATGCCGATACTTTTATAAGCCTTACCGAGAACCTCAATTTTGTTCAAAAACTGCTTGTAATTTGTCTTTTTGCCCTGGAACTCATACGCAACGCTGTTCATCTTTTTTTTGGTAATTGCGGACTCTCTTACCGCCTCATACATTGAACCTTTAGGGTAATCAAGATGAGCAGGCATATCGCCGAAATACTTGAGCCACGGTGCTTTAGGTGTATTCATAACAAATCTCCTTAATCTTTCGATGTATCGGTATTATAACTAATAAAAAAATAAAAATCCACCTTTTTTAAAATTATTAATAGAATTTTTATAATAATTTTATAATTCTTTATTTTTTCGTTCGGTTGAAAAAATGTTGAATAACTGCTATAATCAAATAATATTATCTAATACAATCTGATAAGGTGATAAGATGACTCGATTTTTAATAAATCTCGGAGAAAAGAAAAAATTTGACAGAGAAGCCTTTGCCGTTTTGAGCGGCGGAGTGGGAATATTCTGCAACATACTGCTTGCACTTTTTAAATTTATTGTCGGCAAACTGTCAGGCTCAATTTCCATTACGGCAGATGCACTCAACAACCTTTCGGATGTTGCATCAAACGGAGTAACGATAGTGGGTGCAAAGCTATCCAAAAAGCCGGTTGACAAAGAGCACCCGTTCGGTCACGGCAGAATGGAATACATATCCGCCCTTGCCGTTTCGGCTCTTATTCTTATAATGGGTTTTGAGCTTGCAAAAACTTCCGTACAAAAAATAATTCATCCCGAAGGACTCAACTTCAGCATTGTTTACATTATTATTCTCGGTGCTTCTATTCTTGTTAAGCTGTGGATGGCGTATTTTAACAACAAACTTTACAAGCACACCGACAACATCAACCTCAAAGCAGTTCGACAAGACAGCCTGAACGACTGCATTTCAACAGGTGCAACGATTATCGCAATCACCGTGTCGCACCTTTTCAAGCTTGCTTGGATAGATGGTGCAATCGGTCTTTGCGTTGCGGTTATCATCCTGCTCGGAGGCATTGACATAGCAAAAGAAATCATATCTCCCCTGCTCGGTCAACCGCCGAAAAAGGAACTTGTTGACAATATTGAGCGTATTATGCTTGAGCCGGAATACATCCTCGGCGTTCACGATTTAATTGTGCACGACTACGGACCGGGCAGAATTATCGCAAGTGCCCACGCAGAAGTGCCGTCCAACATTGATGTGATGAAGCTACACGATGTCATCGACAATGTTGAATCAAAAATCAACAAGGAGCTCGGCATAATTATGTGCATACATATGGACCCGATTGTGGTTGACGACAAAGAAGTTGACCGCTACAAGGCTCTTGCAAAAGAAGTTATTACAGATTACGACAGCGAGTTCACCTTCCACGATTTCAGAGTTGTTAAGGGCGAAACACATACAAACTTGATTTTTGACTTGATTATTCCGTTTTGCGACGACGACAAAAAAGCACAAATCAGCGCCGACCTCATAAAGAAATTTAAAGAAAAGGATTCGTCGCTTGAAATTGTGATGGTTATAGAACATTCATTTATATAATATAAACTGTCAGGGTAATTTTTTTAACCCCCCACCGATTTTTTCTTACACAAAAAACCACCTCCCCTTGATTTAAAACAAGAGGAGGCATAATTCGAACGATAATTTATTTTAACAATTCAAAAAATCTTTTTTGCTTTGCAATTCGGGTGGCTTCGTCAGCCGAACTGTCAACAAATTCAACTGTTCCGAGTGTTTGCGAGGACGACAAAAGGTCGTTTTTCTCAAGCACTCTTTTTAATTGCTTTGACACTCCGACAGAGCCGTCAAAGAATTTTACATTGCCCAAAACGGCACTGATTTCGTCTTTAATAAGCGGATAGTGAGTGCAACCGAGCACCACATTGTCAACCAAGCCGACATATTCGGCAAGATTTTCAAGCAGATATTTTTTTATTTCCGCCCCATCGCCTTTTTCGATTATATCGGCAAGTCCCACGCACGGCATAAGTGCGGTGTTTTCGTTGTAATATTTATAAAAAAGCTTGTGGAACTTTTCGCTCTCGATAGTGCCCTTTGTAGCCATAACAAGAGTTGCACCGTCGGGATTATTGTCGTGCACCATTTTATACGCCGGCTCAATCGCTACAATCGGAAAATCATACTTTTCTCTCAAAAAACCTGCCGCTTTTGCCGAAGCGGTGTTGCACGCAAGCACAACCGCCTTGCAATTTTTTTGAATCATAAGCTGCACAATCTCGTCACATCTTGCAATAACCTCCTCGTCGGTTTTGTCGCCGTAAGGATTGTGTGCACTGTCGCTGAAAAAGAAATAATTTTCGTTTGGCAAAAGCTTAACCGTTTTTCTCAAAACGGTTACTCCGCCTATGCCGGAGTCCAAATATCCGATTGGATTGTCGTTCATTTTGATACCTTCTTTGTATTAATTCAACCGAATTTTATAATATCACAATGCCCGATATTTTTCAATGTGCAAAACATTTGCATTATTATATAATTTATGGTATGATATTATAGTATATTTTCAACGGAGGAAAAACAAATGACATCAGCACAAATATGCATAATGATATCTATTGTGGTATATTTACTCAGTGTACTTCTAATCGGTATTGCTTATGCAAAAAAGACAAAAAATGTAGGCGACTTTTACCTCGGCGGCAGAAAGCTCGGCCCTATCGTTACGGCAATGAGTGCCGAGGCATCGGATATGAGCAGTTATTTGCTTATGGGCTTGCCGGGACTTGCATACCTTTCGGGTTGTGCAGAAGTTGGCTGGACCGTAATCGGCCTTGCAGTCGGCACTTATCTCAACTGGCTCATCGTTGCAAAAAAGCTTCGTAACTATTCTGCACACATCGGAGCAATCACAATTCCTGACTATTTTTCATTGAGATACAAAGATGACAAGAAAATCCTTATGGCTCTTGCGGCTTTGATTATCATCATCTTTTTTGTACCTTACACAGCTTCGGGCTTCAGTGCCTGCGGCAAGCTTTTCGGCACATTGTTCGGCATTGACTACCACATTGCAATGGTTGTGTCGGCAATCATCATTGTTGGCTACACTTCACTCGGCGGATTTAATGCTGCGTCCGTAACCGACCTTGTTCAGTCAATCATTATGACAGTTGCACTTGTTATCGTACTTATTTTCGGCGTTTCAAAGGCAGGCGGTATTGACGCTGTTATGAACAACGCACATCAGCTCAACGGTTATCTTGACCTGTTTGCCGTACACCATGATGAGGGCAACACATCAACGGCATTCGGTGCAATCAGCGTTGTTTCAACCCTTGCTTGGGGTCTCGGCTACTTCGGTATGCCTCACATTCTCCTCAGATTTATGGCTATCGAAAACCCTAACAAAATCAAGATTTCTCGCCGTGTTGCTTCCGTTTGGGTTGTAATTTCTATGTTCATCGCAATCGCAATCGGTATTGTCGGCAGAGGAATGGTTACAAACGGTGCAATCGAGCACTTCAAAGACAGCGAAACAATCATCATTCAAATTTCAAACGCACTCAGCCAAGAGGGCATTGTTCCGGCTCTTATTGCAGGTGTTATCCTTGCAGGTATCCTTGCTTCAACAATGTCAACTTCGGACAGCCAGCTTTTGGCTGCTTCATCATCGGCAAGCGAAAATCTCCTCGGCGGTCTTTTCAAACTTGACCTTTCCGAAACCGCAAAAATGATTGTTGCAAGACTTACTCTTGTCATCATTTCCGTTATCGGTGTTGTAATTGCCTGGGATTCAAACAGCTCCGTATTCGGCATTGTTTCGTTTGCATGGGCAGGCTTTGGTGCTGCGTTTGGTCCTGTTGTTCTTCTTTCGCTTTTCTGGAAGCGTTCAAACAAATACGGTGCAATCGCAGGTATCTTTGCCGGCGGTGCAATGGTATTCCTTTGGAAGTTTGTCATTGCAGGACTTTCACCGATTTTCAACATTTACGAACTCTTGCCGGCATTTCTTACGGGTCTTGCAGTGAATATAATTGTTTCACTTTGCACAAAAGCTCCGGACGAAGACATTGTCAAGGCATTTGAAGAAGTTAAAAAAATCAAGTAATTTTCACAAAAAGGGGTGTAAAAATTGCACGAATCAGGCGAAATGTATCTTGAAACGATATATGTTTTGTATCAAAAAAACAGAGATGTTCGCTCAATAGATGTTGCGGAAGAAATGGGATTTTCAAAACCGAGCGTCAGCAGAGGCGTCAACATACTCAAGCGTGACGGCTATTTGACCGTTGACGAAAAAGGCTATCTTGAACTTACCGACTCGGGTATGGATTTGGCAATGAAGATTTACGAGCGTCACACCATACTTACCAAAACACTTGTTTTGCTCGGTGTTGACGAACAAACGGCTGCACAGGATGCTTGCAAAATGGAACATGTTATATCCGACAAAACCTTGGAAGCTTTCAAAAAGCACCTCAACGAACATATAAAGCAATAACAATCAATCACGGCTCCTCTTGTTATGTAATCAAGGGGAGCCGAATTTATTTACAAAATATATATTGTTTTTTAGAATAATATAATATATAATAAAATCGATTATACGGTAACGGGCGGTGAAAGAGTGAAGATATTGGCCATCGGTGATGTTGTGTCAAGCCAAGGCTGTGATTATTTGCGTGATAATTTGCCAAAGCTAAAAAGAGAACATCAGGCGGATTTTGTTATTGTAAACGGCGAAAACAGTGCGGTCGGCAACGGCATAACGCCAAAAAGCGCACAGCACATTTTTACAAGCGGTGCAGATGTAATCACCCTCGGCAACCATTCACTTCGCAGACCCGAAATTGCGGACTATCTTGACGAAAACGAATTCATCATCCGTCCGTGCAATTATCATCCGTCTGCCCCGGGCAACGGCTCGGTTATCCTCGACAAAGGCAAAAACCGAGTGGCAATAATCAATTTGCAAGGTGCTGTTTACCTTGACAACATCATAAATCCGTTTGACAGCATTGATGAAGAGATTGAAAAGGTCAAAAATTACGGCGCAAACATCATAATAGTTGACTTTCACGCAGAAGCAACCGGAGAGAAAAAAGGTATGGGATTTTACCTTGACGGCAGAGTTTCGGCTGTCTTTGGCACCCACACCCACACGCAAACTGCTGATGAGCAGATTTTGCCAAACGGCACGGGCTACATCACCGACATTGGTATGACAGGCCCTTACTATTCCGTTTTGGGCGTTACTCCCGAAGTTGCAATACAAAAAATGAAAACAAATTTGCCGGTAAGATTTACCAATCCCGACGGTCCGTGCACCATGGAGGGCGTTGTGATTGAAATTGACGACCGAACCGGCAAAACAACCCATATAGAAAGGTTCAGAAAATGACCAAAAAGGCAGTGGCAGTACTTTGCGTATTTGCCGTAATCGCCGCCTTGTTTACCGGTTGCAAAAGCAAAGTGCCCGAACAGCACGAGCTTGTTTTGCAAACAACCGCACAGGTTACGGAGGACACCGACAATTTTAAAATCAGTTACAGCCAGTCGGACTCGCTCAATCCGTTTGAAGCCACAACGCTGAACAATCAAACGGCAGACGACCTTGTGTATGAGCCGCTGTTCAGAATTGACGAAAGTTTTGAAGCTGTGCCTGAAATTGCAAGTTCCTACACTTATGAGGACGCTCACACACTTTCGGTAACAATAGTCAGCGGACTTAAATTTTCGGACGGCACACCGCTTACGGCAAAAAATGTTGTATCATCATTTTACAATGCACAAAGCTCTCCGAGATGGAAAAACAGCTTGACTCCGATTTACAGTGCAACCGCAACAAGCGATACGGCGGTTAAATTCAAATTATCATACGCAAATCCGTATGCGCATCAACTTTTGACATTTTATGTTGCAAAAAATTCTTCAAAAAGCAAATACCCTCTCGGAAGCGGAAAATATAAATTTCTTGAAGAAAACGGCAAGTTGTACGCAGAAAAAAACAACGAATACAAAGAAAAATTTAATCCTCGATTTACAAAAATTCAGCTTGTTAATGTTCCGTCGGCGGAATCAATCAACAATGCGCTGAATATAGGCAACATCAGCTACGCATACCGTGACGAAACAAACGAAACCGTTGCAAGGCTGAAGTGCAACAAGAAGCAGGTTAACCTCAACAATATGGTATTTTTGGGGCTTCGCACCACAATGGGCATAACATCAAATGCCGATATTCGGCGTGCAATTTCGCTTGCGATAGACAGAGGAACGCTTGCAAAAAGTGCATATCAAGGCTACGCAAAAGCCGCAACATCACCGTTTAACCCTATGTCTAAAATAGGAAGAGAAACAGCGATTTTTGCCGACTCGGCAGATACTGCGGCGGCAAAGCAGGCAATAGCCAAAAGCGGATACAAGGCAAGTCAATTAACGCTTAAAATCGTAACAAATCAAAACGAAAACAGGATTGCCCTTGCAAAACTTGCGGCACAGCAGTTAGAAGCCGTCGGATTTAAAGTAACCGTTAAAAGTTACAGCCAAAAGGTATTTAACGATGCGTTGAAATACAGCAACTATGATATTTATGTTGCCGAAACAAAGATACCGAACGATATGCGGCTTTCGTCATTTTTTGACAAATCGGGCAAAACCCATTACGGTATGAAAACCGACAGCGACACCGCAAAGCTATACAAAGCTTACATCAACAACGGCGGTGAACTCGGCAAATTTATTCTTTCATTTTCAAACGAAATTCCGTTTGTACCGGTTGTGTACAGAAAAGGAGTTATCTGCTATTCAAAGGCTATGCACGGCGATATGCAGGGATATTACGGCAACTTCTTTGCCAACATAGACGATTGGTATTACAATTAACCGACACTCATAAAAAGGAGAACTTTATGATTAAATACGAAAATCCAAACGGATATATAGAAATCACCAACAACTACTTTGCAAGGCTTGTGGGCAATGCGGCACAAAGCTGTTTCGGCGTTACAAGAATGGTGAATGCAAACCCTGTGCAAACAATAAAGTATGCCATCAAAAGCAGGGTTGACGGCGTAGACCTTGACACATCAAATCAGGGTGTAACAATCAAGAGCGTCAACGGCGCATTAGTGGTTGACCTTTCTATCGCTGTATCATACGGTGTAAACATCAATGCCATTGCGGACAGCATAGTAAACAAAGTTCGCTACACTATCGAAAGCACCACAGACTTGAAGGTTTCCGAAGTAAATGTTCATGTCGAAGGCATCGACAGTATTAACTAATCTCGGAGGATAACCATGATTACAGGACAGATGTTACGCGACGGAGTTATTTCCGCCGCAAACAACATATCAAACAGCAGACAGGCGGTTGACGCACTCAACATTTTCCCTGTTCCGGACGGCGACACAGGCACAAATATGTCGATGACAATTGCATCGGCATCGGACGATATAAAGAATATGGAGGACAACAGCGACCTCGGCGATGTTGCAAAGCGTGTTGCTTCCGCACTTCTCAGAGGTGCAAGAGGTAACTCGGGCGTTATTCTTTCGCTTATATTCCGTGGCTTTTCAAAGGCTTTCAAAGGCCTTGAAAAAGCTGACGGCAATGATATTGCACGAGCATTCCGCATGGGCAGTGACGCAGCATACAAAGCAGTTATGAAGCCGACCGAGGGCACAATCCTTACGGTTGTAAGATGTGCTGCCGAAGCGGCAGAAGAATTTGCACCGAGCAACAACGAACCTATTGAAGTATTCTTAGCGGCACTTGAAGCGGCAAAGGATGCTCTTGCAAAAACTCCGGATATGCTTCCTGTTCTTAAGCAGGCAGGCGTTGTGGATGCCGGCGGTCAGGGCTTTGTGCTCATACTTGAAGGTATTAAATCCGTATTCATCAACGATGTGATTATCCGCCCTATCGGCGAGGAAGCCATTGCTGATAAAAAGTCCGATTTGTCAGACGAAAAGGCTCAAACGGGCTACGAATGTGAATTTGTTATCCAAAAAGAGCACGGTGCAAAAGAGAGCGACTCCATCAAGCTCCGTGCATATCTTGAGGCAATCGGCACAGATGTTGAAGTGCACGAGGAAAAAGGCAAAATTTCCGTTAAAGTAACAAGCGAACAGCTTGGAACGATTGTGCAAACTGCCACAAAATACGGTCAACTTTTTGACATAAATATACAAAACCTTGCCGCTCCAAAACAGCAAGAACCTGAAAAGAGTGACGAAAACGAGATTGTCGAGCCTGAAAACGAATACGGCTTTGTATCCGTTTGTGCAGGTGACGGTCTTGCAGAACTGTTCTCCGACCTCGGAGCAGACATTGTTGTGAGCGGCGGACAAACGATGAATCCGTCAACAGACGACATAATCAAAGCCGTGCTCAAAGTTCCGGCTAAGGTTGTATATGTTTTGCCAAACAACAAAAACATCATTATGGCGGCACAAATGGCAAAGAACAGTGTAAAGGACAGAGAGGTTATCGTACTTGAAACCAAGACTATACCGCAAGGCATTTCGGCAATGCTTGCGTTTGACGAAACCGCAGACAAGGAAGAGAACCTTGACACAATGATGCAGATGGCAGGAGCTGTGCAAACCGCATCGGTTACATTTGCAGCCCGTGACAGCGAAGTTGACGGCAAGCCGATTAAAGAAGGTCAGATTATGGGCCTTTGCAACGGTGCAATCAAATTCATAGGCGAAAACAAGGAAGAAATTGCATTTTCCGCAACGGACGAACTGTTCAATCCCGACGAAAACGCACTTGTAACAATTATTTACGGCGAGGACGCAACCGAAGAGGATGCACAAAAGATTGAAGAAAAACTCACCGAAAAATACCAAAGCAACATTGAAGTGAGCATAGTAAACGGCGGACAACCGGTATACTACTACCTCATTTCGGTGGAATAATAAAAACTATCATAACGGCGAACTTGCCAACAAACGATTATTTACATTTAAATTCAAGGTCTTATATTATGGATTACAGTGATTACAGCATACAATTCATAAAAGGTGTAGGAGATAAAAGAGCCCGACTTTTCAATAAGTTGGGCATTTACACTTTGGAGGACCTTATTCACTTTTATCCGAGAAAATACATTGACTGGAGCAAAACGCTGAGCGTAAAAGATGTTCAATCGGGCGACACGGCATTTATCAAAGCCACAATGATTACACCGGTTAAAGAAGCCAAAATCCGAAAAGGACTTACGCTGTACAAATGCAATTTTACCGACGGCGAAACCGTTATCCATGTAACGATTTTTAACAATGTTTACCTTGCAAAATCATTGCGTACATTTGACGATTACATACTCTACGGCAAGGTTGACAGAACTTTTACCGAAGCGTCGATGAGCTCCCCTCAAATCGAAAAAGCCGAAAAGGCAACAGGCATAGAACCGATTTATCCCGCAACATCAAACCTTTCGTCAAAAATCATAGAAAAGGTTGTAAAAGCAGGATTGGAAAAGGTCGGCAAAACAGACGATACTCTGCCCGAGTATATACAAACAGAATACAATCTTTGCTCGCTTGATTTTGCAATCAGGCAAATTCACTTTCCGAGCAAAGAAGAAAATATAGAAATTGCACGACGCAGACTTATTTTTGAAGAATTGCTTACCCTTCAACTCGGCTTGATGAAACTCAAAAGTAAGCGTGCAACAAAAAATATGCTGAAAATGTCAAACGACTTCAGCAACGAATTTTACTCGTTCCTGCCTTTTACTCCGACAAATGCACAGAAAAAAGCGGTTGCCGACTGCGTAGCCGATTTGCAAAGCGACAGGCAGATGAACCGACTGATACAGGGTGATGTGGGTTCGGGCAAAACCGCCGTTGCCGGTGCGATTATGTACACCGTCATCAAAAACGGATACCAAGCCGCAATGATGGCACCGACCGAAATTCTTGCCACCCAGCATTACAACAGTTTTTGCAAGCTGTTTGACGGCACAGACATCAACATTGCACTGCTGACAGGCTCAACAAAGGCGGCGGAAAAGAAAAAGATTAAACTTGCTCTGTCCGAGGGTCAAATTGATTTGATTATCGGCACGCACGCACTTATTCAAAACGATGTTGAGTTCCGAAATCTCGGTCTTGTTTGCACGGATGAGCAGCACAGATTTGGTGTTGAACAACGCTCAAACCTTGCTATGAAAGGCAACAATCCGCATCTTCTCGTTATGTCGGCAACACCGATTCCGAGAACCATGGGGCTGATTATTTACGGCGATTTGGATATAAGCGTACTCAATGAACTTCCGCCCGGCAGGCAGGAAATCCGCACCGATTTGGTGACAAGCGCATATCATCAAAGAATATACAAGTTTATCAAAAACGCTGTTGACAACGGCAATCAGGCATACATTGTGTGCTCGCTTGTTGACGACAACGAAAGCGATCTCATATCCGCAAAGGAATATGCCGACAAGCTGTCAACAGAGGTTTTTCAGGGCTATAACTTGGGGCTTCTCCACGGCAAAATGAAGCCAAAAGAAAAGGACAAGGTTATGCAGGAATTTGCAAACGGAAATGTGCAAATTCTTGTTTCGACAACCGTTGTAGAAGTCGGTGTTGATGTGCCGAACGCAACCATTATGCTGATTGAAAACGCCGACCGTTTCGGTTTGTCACAGCTTCACCAGCTAAGAGGACGAGTCGGCAGAGGCAAGGACAAAAGTTTTTGCATTTTAGTCTCCGACAACAAATCCGAAAGTTCGGTTGAACGCCTAAAACTTCTTAAATCCACTTCCGACGGCTTTAAAATTGCGGACTATGACCTCAAAACAAGAGGTCCGGGCGACTTTTTCGGCACAAGGCAACACGGACTGCCGCAACTCAAAATCGCCGATATGCTTGAAGACACAAAAATTCTCGAACAAAGCCGTGAATGTGCAAAATTCATATTGAAAGACGACCCTAATCTTGATTATTTCCCGGAACTTTGCACGCAAATTTCAAATATGTTCAGAAAGACAGACTATTGATGAAATACAAATACGAATTACACACTCACACAAAATACGGCTCCCGTCAATGCGGCAGAACCGAACCGAAAGACATTGCAAGAATGTACAAGGAAAAAGGTTATTCGGGCATTGTATTGACCGACCATTACAGTCCGCTGACCTTTGATTTGCTCCACGGACTTTTTAATCCCAAAAAATTCATTGATTGCTACATCAATCCTTATTACGAGATGAAAAAATACGAGGACGACAATTTTTCCGTTATGTTTGGAATGGAGCTGAGGCATTACGCAACGGCAAATGACTACCTCATTTACGGTGTCGACGAAAAATGGCTCAGAGAACAAGGTAATTTGCTTGCCCTGTGGGAAAAGGATATGAGCGAGCTTATGCACAGCCAAGGCTATTTGGTGTATCAGGCTCACCCGTTCAGACCGGGCATACGCAGATGCAATCCCGAATATTTGGACGGCGTTGAAATCTACAACGGCAAAACCGACAAAAAAAGCAACGAAAAAGCCGAAGCGTGGGCAAAACAAAACGGCAAGCTGATGGTATCGGGTTCGGACTTTCATGTGCCGAAACAACTTGCAAGGGGCGGCATAATCACAGACAAACCGATACGCAACAATGCCGACTTGCTTGACACCTTAAAATCAATGAACTTTGAATTTATAAAAACATATTAATCTGTACCCTAAAACATTCTTTTTTCTATGTCTGTTTTAATGGTTAAGTATAATGTATAATAACTTATATTCAACAAACAGACGGGAGAATGTTTTATGGAAAAAACAAGCAATAACAACAAAGTTAAACGCATTTGCATAACAGGTCTTATGGCGGCTCTGATTTGTGTTGCAACTGCTTTTATCAAAATGCCTACCGGCATCAACTCGGGCTATCTTCACTTCGGTGACAGTATGATTTACCTTGCAGGCTGTCTGCTTGGTCCTTGGGCTTCACTTGCTGCGGCTATCGGCGGAGCACTTGCCGATGTAATTTCGGGTGCACCTCAATGGGCACCGGCTACGGCAATCATCAAGGCAATCAACGCTGTTCCGTTTATTCTTGTTGTAAGAAATACAAATCACAAAATCATTACAAAATGGACTGTACTTATGGCTGTTGTATCGGGTCTTTGGACAATCGGCGGTTATCTTGTTGCCGAAGGTCTTATGTATTCATTCCCTACAGCACTTACATCCGTTCCGTTCTCATGCGTGCAGGCATTGGGTTCGGCAATCGTATTTGTTATTGTCGGTGCAATCCTTGACAAAATTAAGATTCAAAAGTATATTTAATCAAATATAATAAATTTCCTTTTAAAAAAGCGTTACGGTTTTGTTGCCGCAACGCTTTTTGTTTGTGTCAGTTTTATATTTATATACATATTATAATATGTAAGATTACAGGCAAAAACGGTGTGACGGTGCATTAAAACTGCCTTGAACAGCCGTCAATTACCTGCCTGATTATATAGAATTTGCAAGTCTGTCGTATTCATCAATAGCCTTTGAAAGTGCTATGTAGCAGTAACCGAGAGAGTTGTTCATCTTTTCCTTTGCCGATGAAATGTGGCGGGAAACAGTCGGTTGTGACAGCTTGAGCAAATTTGCGATTTCTGCCTGAGTTTTGTGATTTTCATATCTGTATCTGAGGCACACGCTTTGCATTGGGGTAAGTTCCTCCTGCATAATTATAGGCAAAACGGTTGAAAAAGCCTTTTTCTTTGCCTTTTCCTTGTCCATTCCCTCCACCGCAGAATAATCCTCGTAATAATAATTATTAATAAAATCTATCATTATTGTTGTCCTCCTCATAATATCCAAAAAGCATTGATGCCGTTCTTCTGCATTCACAAGCCATATCGTAATATATTTTAATTTTTCTTCTCAGCGTTACAAGGTCTTCGCCGCGATACACGCAAAGTAACGGTTTCATTGCGTCAAGTCTTGCACTCAAAACCTTGTATTGCTGCTCATATTCATGAGCCAATTCATTAATTGTCATCTTATGCCCTTCTTTCTTTTTAAACTTCAAATCGACTTGAGTGGTTCGTCAATTTATGACAAATGCACTACCGAACTTATGTTCGTTTTTTGCCGTTGTCTAATGCTTATATTAGTCGAACATTTGTATTGTGTCAATATTTTTTGGAAAAAAGGTCCAAAAAACTTCTCGACATAAATCGACAATGAGCACAAAAACCGTTGTTTTTGTCTATTAAAAGGCAACAATTTAATTTGATGAACATCATCGTAAAATTTCATTGCCGTTTTTGTATATTTTACCAAAAATGTTTTAACTTTTCCCTTGACAAGTTAGTAAATTTTTACTATAATGTTCATACGCTCAAAACGGAGCCGCAACCGTTTTGGGTAACCTGTCCTCCTATAGTTTGTTATAGACAGAGAGGGAAAAGAGTAGGTGTTACACCTACTCTTTTTTCTTTATACAGCCGCCTGTCGATAAAGCTCCTGAAACACGCCAAAATATAATCAACCGAATTAGCCTCCTCTTATTTATAAGGGGAGGTGGCAACACGAAGTGTTGACGGTGGGGTTT
>OJAW01000114.1_pt1 | contig 62813 bp, 61 predicted proteins | sample 1589151 | NCBI WGS metagenome assembly OJAW01 (sample SAMN03283290) | human gut metagenome | biome: human-associated habitat; material: feces | host: Homo sapiens | place: Peru | collected 2012
AGAAAATCACGGTGAGCGCTTGGATAAAATTATTCAAGCAATTTATGATTTGGCTGTAAAGTACCATGACCATACATTCATAATTCCAGTTCATCCAAATCCAAATGTCAAAGATAAAATTCACGAAAAATTATCAGAACTTAAAAATGTTCATTTATTGACTCCTCTTGATTATCCTTACTTGGTTTATCTACAAAAAAATGCAAAGTTAATATTGACCGATAGTGGTGGAATTCAAGAAGAAGCTCCAACTTTTGGTTGCCCAACTCTTGTAATGCGTTATGAAACCGAACGCCAAGAGGGAATTGAAGCTGGTGTTTCAACTCTTGTTGGTGCAAATTATGAAAAAATTATTTTATTAAGTGAAAAAGTTTTATCTCAAGATAAAGCACTAACTAGATTAACAGTACAAAATCCTTATGGAAATGGAAAGTCCTCACAAATAATAGAAAAACTTATTAGAAATTTCTTTAATTCAATGGAGTAAACAATGAAAAATAAAGAACTTGAAAATTTATCTTCTAAACTTGCTGTAGATGAAGAAAAACTAGAACTAACTATTAAAAATTTAAGTAGTCTAAAAGAAGATGAATTAAGAGCTCGTGATCAATTAACTGAAATTAAAATGATACTAAAGGATAGTAAAGATCGTATCAATAGTTATAAATTACCAGTAGTCCCTAAAACATACTATATTGAATTATCAGAAGCAAATGATGCTCTAGATATCATGATTGATGAATTAAGTAAAAAACCAATTTCAATTAAAACTTTAAATCTAAGAGTAGATACTGCTAGAGATTTAGTCTTAAAACTATATAAAAATACTGTTGAAATTATTAAAAATGCTTCCTTAGCAGAAGAAACAATCGTTTATGGAAATCGTTTTAGAACCACTATCAAAATAGATAATGGATTAACCAAAGCCGAGAATTGTTTCTTTGAAGGTAAATACAAAGAATCTTTAGAACATGCTATTAATGCTATCTCTGACGCAGATCCAACAATTCATAAAAAAATCTTAGAGATTTCCAAAGAAAAGAAAAAAGAACTTGAATAAAGTTCTTTTTATTATAAAAAAAATAACTATTTAGTTATTTTAAGCATTTTTCTTTAATGTTCTAGCAGCTCTTGCAGTTAATCTAACTTTTACTCCATTAATTTTATAAGTTTGTAAATTAGGATTTTGTCTACTATTTGTTTTATTATTTGCATGAGAACTTAACTTTACAAATAAAGGTTTAGCTTTTAATACATTTTTTGCCATAGGTCTTCCTCCTTAATCAAAATTCCTTATGATTTTATCATATATTCTTGATAAATGTCAATGATTTTGACTATTTATGTTATAATTGTCGTAAGGAGGTTCTTATGAAATCATGTCTAAGTATTAAAACTGATTACAGTATTTTATCAAGTCTTATTAAAATACCAGACTTAATTTCATATGCCATAAACAATCATATTGCAGCACTAGGTATCATTGACGACAACTTATCATCATCAATGGAATTTATTTTAGAATGTCAAAAAAACAATATAAAACCCTTAGTGTCACTCGAAGTAAACTATCAAGATAGCAAAATATATTTATATGCCAAAGATGAACAAGGACTACATAACTTATTTAAGATAAATACTATACTTTTAAATAATCCGTTAATCATAAATGACTTAAAAAAATACATCAATAATCTAATAATTCTTTTACCATATAATTCAATTAAACTATATGACGAATTAAAAGCCATAACAAACAACATCTTTATTGGTTATCAAACAAAACAAGAAAAACAATCAGCCTTAATCATAACAAACAAAATAATTTACTTTAATCAAGTTTTATCTCTAACCAAAGAAGATACTAAATATCTAAACTATCTAAATATGATTAAAGATAATTTAACCTATGATACCTATCAAGATATTAATTATTCTAATAATTATCTTCATATTACTGAAGATGCAGATGAACTAATTAATCAGGTAAATATCATGATATCTCCAAGCAAAAACCTAATCCCACATTATGATGAAAATATCAAAGATAGTTTTTCTTATTTAAAAGCTTTATCTATTAAAGGACTAACTAAAAGATTAAATGGTAATGTTCCAAAAGAATACCAAGAAAGACTTCTTTATGAATTAAATGTTATAAATAAAATGAACTTTGTTGATTACTTTTTAATTGTTTATGATTACGTCAAATATTCAATTAAAAATAATATCTATGTTGGTCCCGGTAGAGGTTCTGCTGCTGGTTCTTTAGTTACATATTCACTGGGAATAACTGCAATTGACCCTTTAAAATATAATTTATTATTTGAAAGATTCTTAAATCCTGAACGAGTAACTATGCCAGATATTGACATCGACTTTGATGCCTCAAAAAGATATCTAGTAATCGACTATGTTAAAGAAAGATACGGTTCTAAAAGAGTAATGCCAATCATGACCTACGGAACTCTAGCTTCTAAACAAGTCCTATTAAACGTATCCAAAATATTGAATATTGATATTTCTAAAATTAATAAATTAATTGATCCTAAAAAAACATTAAAAGAAAATCTAACTGAAGAAATAATTAAGATTTTAAATACTGACAAAAAAATAAAACAAGTATATTATGAATCCTTAAAATTAGAAGGATTAAAAAAACATATCAGTACTCATGCTGCTGGCGTCGTAATTTCTAAAGAAGACTTAGATGATATAATCCCAATTACTAAAAGTGGAGAAGTATACCTTACTGGTTATACCATGAATTATTTAGAATCATTAGGCTTACTTAAAATGGACTTTTTAGCTATTAAAGATTTAACAACTATGGCTGGCATCATTGATAAATTACCAACTAAAATTAATATTAATAATATTGATTTAAATAATGAAGAAGTCCTAAATAGATTTAAAACTGCTAATACAACCGGTATTTTTCAATTTGAAAGTGCTGGTATGAAAAACTTTTTAAGAAAATTAAAACCTAATTCATTTAATGATTTAGTAGTAGCCTTAGCATTATTTAGACCAGGACCTATGCAAAATATTGATTCATTTATCAACAGAAAAGAAGGAAAAGAAAAAGTAGAGTACATTGTTCCTGCTTTAGAACCTATCTTAAAAGAAACATATGGTATTATCGTTTATCAAGAACAAATCATGCAAATCTTTAGAACCATTGCCTCATATAAAATGTCAGAAGCTGATTTAATCAGAAGAGCAATTTCTAAAAAGAAAGAAAAAATAATCATCGAGGAAAAAGAAAAATTTATTTTAAGAGCTGAAAAAAATGGTTACTCAAAAGAAATAAGTACTAAAATATATGACTTAATTTTAAAGTTTGCTAATTATGGTTTTAACAAATCCCATTCAGTAGCGTATGCTTTAGTTGGCTATCAAATGATGTATCTAAAAGTAATATATCCTAAAATATTTTATTCAAGTTTATTAAATATTAATATTGGCTCTGTTACTAAAACTAAAGAATATATTGATGAAGCAAAATCATTAAATATTAAAATAGTTAAACCAGATATTAATACAAGTTCTTATGATTATTATATAAATAATGATATAATCATGCCCTTTAGAGTAATTAAAAATATTGGAGATGTTGTCGCAAAAGAAATATATGAAGAAAGAAAAAAAACTCCATATCAAGATTTCTTTGACTTTGTTTCTAGAATTTACAATAAAAACATTAACACTAAAACTATTGAAACATTAATATATGCTGGTGCTTTAGATTCATTTAATCAAACTAGAAATACCTTATTAAATAATATTAAACAAGCATTAATATACGCAGAATTAGTTAGTGGTTTAGATAGTAATTTAGTAACAAAACCAAATTTAGAAATATATGAAGAATTGCCATCAAATGAATTAATGAATAAAGAATTAGAATTATATGGTTTCTATGTATCTAATCATCCTGCTAGTAAATATAATGAAATAAAAATTATGAATATAAAAAAATATTTTGATAAAACTATTACTACTGTAGGTTTATTAGAAAGTATTAAAACAATTAAAACTAAAAATAATGATACCATGGCTTTCTTAGAAATATCCGATGAAACTGGTTCATTAAGCTATACATTATTTCCTAATAAAATATCGTATGCTAATTTATTAAAAGTAGGGGACCTTTTAAAAATAATCGGACATGTTGAAAAAAGATATGATAAATATCAAATAATTGTTAATAAAATTGAAAAATTAAAATAATTTTTATAACTTGACTGAAACAGAACCATATTATATAATTTTAATAGGAAAATAGGTGGAGAAGATGAAAGAAAAATTTAGTTCTCTATTCAATTTAATCAAAAATAATAAAACTACTAGATATTTAGTGGTTTTATCTGTTTTGGTATTATTTGTTTTAGCACTAAATACAACTTACAGTGCTTTCACATCTAATAATACCAATAACTTAGCAAACGTAAAAGTAGCAGATTTATCATTTAATATTGCAATAAATGGTACAGTCAGAGATATAATAACTGCACCTGCCAATTCCGATGCTACTCAAAATATAAAGTTAACATCTCTTAATAATTTCGGTGTAAAATATGAAATTACCTATAAAGTATGTGAAACCAGTGCTTGTACCAGTTTTATTCCTTTACCAAGTGGTTTAAAAGTTAAATATTCTGACACTACGGCAGCTCCAGTCAATGGGATTCTTAGAGCCAATGCATCTAAAACGATTACATTAGTAACTGAAAATAGTTTATCAACAACATATTATATAAAAATATTTATCAATGCCGGATATGAAAATAATACATTAGCCTTAACCAATCAAATAAATGAATCAACAAATGATGAAGATATAAAAATAGTTACAACTGTCGATGGTACAACAACAAATACCCCGCCAACTAATGAAAACTATACCGTAACAACATCATGCAATGATACAGGAACAACATTAACATTTACCTGGAATGGTTCAAAGTGGGTAGGAACAGTAAGTGGCTTAAATAAAAGTGGTGTTATTTGTACTGCTGCATTTGTCTTTGACGATGCATCATTCCCTAAATATACCTATAATGGTTCTCTTCATTATACTGATGAAGGAAGTGGAAACTGGCATGTTAAATTTACAACTGGTGGAACTTTAACAATTGAAAAAGCTATGACCATAGATGTCTTCTTAGTTGGTGGCGGCTATGGTGGCGATGCTGGAACAGGTGGATACAGATGCTATGGTGGTAATGGTGGCCGTGGTGGAAACGTTTATACAGTATATAATCGCAAAATTCCTGCTGGAACCTATGCAATAGAAATTGGCTCAGGAGGCTCATCTGGTAGTGCTGGTAGTGCTACAAATGCTTTTTCATTATCATCATCAAGTGGTACAGCAGGTGCAGCAGGCGGAATTGGTGCATCAATTGCTGGAACAGATTCAGGCGCTATCACATATTCAACCGCTGGTTCAAATGGAGTATATGCCTTTGGCACATCAGATATAGATGGAGTTATGTATGCTGCCGGTGGCGGTGGAGCTGCTTGCGTAAATACAAAGTTTGTATGGACTAAAAACTTCGGTGGAGTATCACAACCAGGAGGAACAACTGGCGGAGGTCATGGAGCCGATGCCCAAGCCGATGGTAGTGCAGCAACCAATAATACTGGTTCTGGTGGCGGCGGCGGCGGAGCCGATGCTTCTGGAAACGGTGGCGGCGGCGCACACAGTTACTCAGGTGGCTATGGCGGTTCTGGTGTCATAATTATCAGAAATGCAAGATAAATAAAGACTTTTTAGTCTTTTTTTTGTATAATAGGTTTAGGTGATTAAAAATGTTTGAATATATGGGAGACAGAATATCAAATGCAATCAAAAACATTAAAGGAATGGGTAGAATTACAGAAGACAACATTCAAGATGCCATCAAAGAAATAAGAATGGCCCTTCTTGAAGCCGATGTAAACTATGAAGTAGTAAAAGAATTTACTAAAAACGTTAAAGAAAAAGCTTTAGGTCAAAACGTTGAAAAAAACTTAAAACCTGAAGAATTATTTATCAAAATCGTTAAAGATGAATTAATCTCGTTATTAGGAGAAAACTATTTACCACTAGAAACCACTAAAAATCCTACTATAATTATGTTAGTCGGATTACAAGGCTCAGGTAAAACCACAACATGCGGAAAAATAGCTAACCTAGTCAGAAAGAAAAATTCTAAGAAACCATTGTTGGTAGCTTGTGACATTTATAGACCAGCTGCCATCGATCAATTAGTTGAAATCGGAAAAACTTTAAATATTCCTGTTTATACAGAAGGAAAAACTGATCCAAGAACAATCGTAACTAACGCTTTAAAGTATGCAAAAGAAAATAATAACGACTATATCATCATCGATACAGCTGGACGTCTTCATATCGATGAAACCCTAATGGACGAATTAAAAGATATTTCTGATATCGTTAAACCACATGAAATAATCCTAGTAATTGATGCTATGATGGGACAAGATGCCATCAATGTTATTAAAGGATTTAATGAAAAATTAAATCTTACTGGAGCTATCCTTACTAAAATGGATGGAAACACCAAAGGTGGAGTAGCATTATCCGTAAGACATCTAACCAATATACCAATTAAATTTATTGGTGATTCTGAAAAATTAGATGGCTTAACTGAGTTCTATCCCGAAAGAATGGCCGAAAGAATTCTCGATATGGGAGATATTCTTTCAATTGCAGAAAAAGCATCAAATACAATTAGTGAAGAAGAAGCTAAAGACATGGCTAAGAAAATGAAAACCGGTAAATATGACCTTGAAGATTTTCTTGCCAATATGAAACAAATTCGTAAACTAGGACCACTTGAAAATATAATTAAAATGTTACCAGGAGCCCGTAATATGGGATTAAATAATATTAGTATTAATCCTAAAGACATGGCTCATGTCGAAGCAATAGTTTTATCCATGACCCCTTATGAAAGAAGACACCCAGAAGTTTTAAAAGCCTCAAGAAAACAAAGAATTGCTAAAGGATCAGGAAGAACTGTTGAAGAAGTAAATAGATTATTAAAACAATTTGAACAAATGAAATTAATGATGAAACAAATGAGTAATGGAAACTTAAAAATGCCATTTTAAAAAAAGGAGGAATTAAATGGATTTAGTTATCATGGCTGCCGGAATGGGTTCAAGATTCGGTGGTTTAAAACAAATTGAACCAATCGGACCAAATGGAGAATTTATTATAGATTATAATATCTATGATGCAATTCAAAATGGATTCGATAGAGTAGTTTTAATCATCAAGAAAGAACAAGAAGAAATTTTTAGAGAAACAATAGGTAAAAGATTAGAACATCACGTTAAAGTAGAGTATGTCTATCAAGAACCAAATATCCCTGGGGTAACTATTGAAAGAACTAAACCTTGGGGAACCGCTCAAGCAATATTATGTACTAAAGATACTGTTAAAGGACCATTTGCTGTTATTAATTCAGATGACTATTATGGTGCTGATTGCTTTAAAGTTTTACATGACTTTTTAGTTAATATTAAACCTAATGAATGTGGAACAGTAGGGTACAATGTTTTAAAAACAATTACTGAATCAGGAAGCGTTAAAAGAGGAGTAATTGAAGAAAAAGATAACATTGTAACTAAAATAACTGAATCATTAATTGAGAAGAAAGATAATAAAATATATGCTACTAAATTAGGAACTACAGAAACTATAGAAATACCATCAACTACAAGAGTTTCTATGAATGCCTTAGCATTTACGCAAGACATCTTTAAACATCTAGAAACAGGCTTAAAACACTTTATTGAAACAGCTAAAGATCTAACTAAAGATGAATATCTAATTCCCGAATTAATCGAAAGTAAAATAGAAACAAAAGAACTAACTTTAAAAATGATTAATACCACTGCTCAGTGGTTTGGGATGACCTATAAAGAAGATTTAGACATCGTTAAAGAAAAAATAAATAAATATATTAATGATGATTTATATCCAAATAATTTATGGCAATAAAAAAATAACCAAAAGGTTATTTTTTTTCTGCCTTACCCTTAAGAGCATCTAAAACTTCAATAGGTAAAGCAAAAATAATCGTATTAGATTGATCAGAAGAAATATCATTAATAGTAGATAAAGTTCTTAAATGTAAAGCCCCAGGTGTACTACTCATAATTTCTGCAGCCTTAGCTAAATTTTCACTAGCTTCAACTTCACCAGCAGACTTAGTAATAACTGCAGCTTTTTCTCTTTCAGCCTCAGCAACTTTAGCAATAACACGTTTCATTTCTTCAGGTAAAGCTACATCTTTAAGTTCAACATTTTCAACTTTAATACCCCAAGGATCAGTGGCTTCATCAACAATCTTACAAATCTCTTCAGAAATTTTATCTCTTTCTGCAAGAAGTTCATCTAAAGAAACAGCACCAACAGCATTACGCATAGTCGTTTGAGCAAGTTGAGCAACTGCATATCTATAATCTTCTACTGCAATGATAGCCTTGCTAGCATCAAAAATCTTATAATATAAAACCGCATTAATTCTAATAGAAACATTATCTTTAGTAATTGCATCTTGTTCAGGAACATCAACAGCCTTAGTTCTAATATCAACTTTTTTCATAGATTCAATAACTGGTAATATTAAATTCCATCCTGGATTAAGAATCTTTGTAAACTTACCAAATCTAAACTTAACACCGCGTTCATATTCATTAACTTGTCTAATAGATCTAAGTAAAATAATTACAACTATTATAATAATAAATATTAACATAAATTCCATGTATACTCCTTTCACCAATATAATATAATAATATGCTTAAATTATCAATAAAACCCTTTAATTAATTAAAAAGTTATAATATAATAACTAACCAAGGAGGTAAGAATATGCAAAAAATTACATTAGATGAATATAAAAGAATATTAAGTTTAAATGAAGTAGATATGTTCTATGTATCAGAACCAAATTCAAAACAAAAACAATATGTTGAAAAACATTATCAAGATGAAGAATTACAAGAAATAATAGCTAACACTTTAAATTTTATTAAAAGAATATTAATTGTACTTAAAAATCAAACACCAATAGATGAAGAAACAATATCTTATAAATTTGAATTACCATTAAATTCAATAAGTAAAATTTTAAATGGAAGTGATACTACAGCCGATGAACTATTCTACTTAGAAGGTAGCGAGAATCAAAAAATAAGTACTAAATTAATCCAATATTTATTTAGTAAGCAAAGTTATATATTTTTCTCTTTTTTAGAAGATAAAATTACTTATAAAGACTATACTTTATATATTCCCGTTTTATATATTATTGTTCCTGTTAGTAAAGTTTTAGAATTATCAAAAACTCAATCTCTAAACTTTAATTAATTGACAATTTTTCTAATATAAACTATTATTATTATAGGTGATAATATATGTTATTTAAAAGAAAAAAAGAAAGAACTAAAAAGAACAAAATTAATTTAATATGTAGTGCTATTTTACTATTAGTAGGTCTAGCAATGTTTATCCTACCTTGGATTAAAATTTTAGATCCTGTCAAAATATTATATGTAGTATTTAGTATTTATGCTTTAGTAAAATTAGTTGAATATTTCTTAACTAGAAATGGTAGTGACTTAGAAAATTTATACACCGCTATTGCTTCAGCTCTAGCAGCAATAAGTGGTTTTAGATTTATAAACTATGAACCAACAATGGTCTTAAGTATGACACTAGCATCTTGGGTAGCAGTCATGGCTATCATTAAATTAATTAAATTAGACTACTATCATGATCGTGAAAATGGTATGCTTTATGTTAATTTAATTACATTCTCATTATTTATCCTTTTAGGATTACTAACAAGTATTAATCTATATTTTAATGAAACAGTTCAATACATTATGTTAGCGTTCTTCTTTGTTGTAAATGGATTATTAATGCTTGCTGAAAACGGAATTAGAATCTTAGTAACAAGTAAAGCATTAGATATAAGTGATATTAATAAATAATCACTTTTTTTATGATAAAATATATATGTGATGTTTATGAAAACCAAAGAATTAAATTTATCCAAAAAAGAACTAATCAAAAAAATAAAACTATATAAAAGATTGATATATAGAAACACAATCTTTAAAACCAACTCTAAAGATATAGATATCCAAAGAATTATCAAAGGATTAAATATCAAAAATCGTAAAGAAAGAATAACATATGTCTTTGATGAATCATGTAAAATGTTAGATAATCAAACTAAAAATATCAATATCTGTGGTTTCGATAAGAATAAACAATGTATTGTTCAAAGAAATAATAAATCCAATCATATCTGTGGATGTTGTCGTCTTTGTGAATACGTTACCTTAAATGGATGCCCATCTAAAAATGTTGCTTGTAAATTATTTAACTGTTCAGAAGTAACTAAAAATTATAATACTCTTAAATACAAAGACCTTTATCTATTAAAACTTTTAAACTTTAAACAAAGACAAATTATTAAATCAAACTATTTTACAATCAGAGAAGAAGCCTTAAAAGATTTATATTCTTACAGTATTTTTTATTCATTCTATCGAATGATAAAAAGACAATTTAAAAGATTATTTAAAAAAAATAAATACTTATATTTAAATAAATGATAAAATGAAAAAGAGGTATATATGGAAACAATAAAAGATTTTAATGAATATGAAATATTAGCTATGAGTAATGGCTATAAATATGAAAGATGGAATAATATAACCCTAAAAAGACCAGATCCTGAAATAATTTGGCCAGATAATGAAAATATTAAAGTAGATGCTAGATACACTAGAAGTAATACAGGTGGTGGTATGTGGGAAAAATTAAGTAATATCCCAGACTCATGGCAAATCCACTATAAAGATTTAGTATTTAACTTAAAATTAATGGGCTTTAAACACACTGGTTTATTTCCAGAACAAGCTTATAACTGGGATTTAATAAGAAAAACCATCAAAAATTCCAATCGTAAATGCAAAGTATTAAATTTATTTGCTTACACCGGAGCTGCCAGTATTGCTGCTCTAAAAGAAGGAGCCGAAGTAGTACATGTTGATTCATCCAGAGGTATGATTGATTGGGCTAAAGAAAACGTTAAATCGAATCATCTAGAAAATGAAACCATTAGATTCTTAGTTGATGATGTTAAAAAATTCGTTAAAAGAGAACTAAGAAGAGGCAATAAATATGACATTATTTTAATGGATCCACCATCATTTGGTAGAGGAGCTAAAAACGAAGTATGGTCAATCGAAAAAGATCTATACAATCTAGTTGATGATTGTACCAAACTTTTATCAGACAAGCCATTATTATTTATTATTAATTCTTATACAACCGGTTTATCAAATACTGTAATAGAAAATATCCTTCATAAAACCCTAACTAAAGAAGGAACAATTACCTCAACCGAATTAGGAATTAAAGCTAAAAATAATTTAATCTTGCCATGTGGTAACACAACAAGATGGGAAGCAAATGCAACTAAATAATATAACTAAAAATTATAATAGTAAAACCATTTTAAATAATGTCTCATTTAACCTATCTCAAAACGAAGTAATTGGACTAGTTGGTCCTAACAGGAGTGGTAAAAGTACTCTTTTAAAAATAATTTCTGGCCAAATTCCTGCAGATAAAGGTAAAGTAAAGTTAAATAATGAAACTGCCTTTTATTTGAACCAGGAAATATCACCAGAGTTTTATAACCTTTCAGTTGTTGATTACCTAAAACAAATAACTAATTTAACAAACTTAGAAGCAATAATAAGTAATTTTGAACAACATCCAAATGAAGCAAATATAGAAGAATATGGCAACGCCTTAGAAGAATACTTAAAAAAAGATGGATATAATTTTGAAAGCAACTTGTCATTTATTTTAGCCGGTTTAAATTTTGATGAACCATTAGATAAAAAAATAAAAGAATTATCAGGTGGAGAAAAAATGAAAATACTTCTAGCTGCCATGCTTTTAAGCAATGATGATATTTTTCTTTTAGATGAACCAACCAATAATCTAGATATAGAAGCAATAACTTGGTTAGAAAAATATTTAAAAAGTTTAAATAAACAAATGATTATAGTAAGTCATGATGAAGAATTTTTAAATAACTTAACTACCAAAATAATTGAGTTAGATGGCGGTAAAATTAAAGAATACAATTTATCATATTATGCTTATGTTGAATATAAAGAGTTAGAATATACTCACGCTTTAGAAGCATATGAAAATGTCAAAGAAAAGAAATCAAAAATCAAGCAAGAAATAAATACTGCACAAAAATGGACTTCTAAAGGAATGAAGAAAAAATCTAGTGATAATGATAAAATTGCTGCCAATTATCAAAAAGAGCAAACAAAGAAAACCGCTGGAAAAATCTCTAGACTAAATAAAGAATTAGATGAAGTTGAAATTGATAGTGATTTCAGAAAAAAAGAAAAAATTACATTTTTTCTAAAACAAGATATATCAAAAGGCAATAAAGATATTAAACTTGAAGATTTAGTTTGTGGTTATGATTCATTTCATACAGATGCAGTTGATCTAACAATACCATTTGGGTCAAAAGTACTAATAGAAGGTTCAAATGGGGTTGGAAAAACAACCTTAATGAAAACTATTACTGGAGGACTAAAACCAATAAGTGGTAATGTAATTATAGGAAGTAGTGCTAAAATTGGTTATATATCTCAAAATACATACGATGACTTTTCTGAAGATGATACAATTTATACATTTTTAACCAAAGATAAAACCATAGATAAAGGTTACTTATTTACATTACTTGATAAATTTAACATAAGTTATGAAGATAAAGATAAAAAATATAAAGAATTATCTCCAGGCATGAGAACTAGAGTAAATCTAGCAAGATTAGCTTTAGAAGATATAAATATTTTATTATTAGATGAAGTTACAAACCATTTAGATATAGAAGCAATCAAAATAATAGAAGAAGTAATTGACACATTCAAAGGAACAATCATATGTATAACTCATAATCGTAGTTATAAATCAAAGTTAAATGCTGACTTAGTTATAAATATGCAAAAACCAAAACCTATTCAAAAATAATTCTATTTTTCTTCCATCACGAATATATTCTAATGGAGGCACAAATGGAAATATTAAAAGTATCCAGTAAGAGTAATCCTAGTAAAGTAGCTGGAGCAATTGCTAATGTCTTTCGTACCGATGGAATAGTTGAAATTCAAACTATTGGCGCCGGAAGTTTAAATCAAGCCATTAAAGCAATCGCTATAGCTAGAGGCTTTGTAGCTCCTAGTGGAAAAAATTTAGTTGTTGTTCCTGCATTTTCAGATATTCTAATAGATGGAGCAGAAAAAACAGCAATTAAATTAATCGTAGAGGCTGCCTAAGCCTTTTTTATATGCCAAATAAAGTCATAATAGACTTTATTTTTTTTATGATATATGCTAATATAAATGACCAAAAGAAGGATATCTATGGAAGTACTAAAAGAGTTAGATAAAATGAATTATACCTTTGTTAAATCTTATCCCTTAAGTCACGTAATCACCATGTCTGATGATGAAATTAGATTATGTGTTTATACAATTGTAGTAGACTATGAAACATTAACTAATCATTTTGATGAATTCTTAAGAGTAATTAAAATCCTAAAAGAAGAGGGAACAACCGTAATAAATTGTGAATCATATGATTGTGTTAAATTTATAAACGAACATTATAAAGAAAGATTCCCAATGATAATTAATGTCTTAGATGATTATCAAAATAAAGATCGTTCTGATATAAAACTTTCTGAACTAGATAAAACAATCATAACTATTCCCATTCCTCATCTAATGTGGGGTATTGACTTTGACAATCTAATTTATTTAAATTCTGTAACCTACAACCAAAACGCCTTGTTTTATAATGGTAATAAAGAAATATCATTAGATGATTTAAAAAGAATTAAAGATGTAGTTGAAACTCTAAAAGACGAAAATCTATCAGATGCTCAAAAACTCCTTGTTGTCTCAATTTATCTTCAAAGAAATGTCCAATATGTCGATAACACTCCAAATTTTAAAATCAATGGAGTAGAATATGAACTAGATGATCCATCCTTAACAAAAGAAATTCTTATTCCTGAAGTAGGTTTAATTGAAACTATTATTAATAAACACTATGGATTATGTATGGGTATTGCTAACACTACAACAGTTCTTTTAAATAATCCGGAAATGAACATTGATGCTAGAACCCTTGTTAATGAAAATCATGCTTGGAACATCATTAAAATAGATGGAAAATACTATTACTGTGATAATACTTGGGCTATAAGTAGAAGCCCTCATTTATTACCAAATGCTATCATGACTACTGAATTTTCTTCGACAAATTTATTATTTGGTCAAAGAAGTATGGACCACATGAAAGAACATAACCTAATTTGTTCAGATAATCCCAACTTAAAACATATAAGTTATACTGACTATAGATTAAAAAGAACAATAAAAAAATCAAAAGACTTAATTACTGGTTGCTATTCAAAATCTCCAGTCTTAACAATGCATAGAAAGGTCTAAAATGAAACAATATACTAAAGAAGATTTAAAAGAAATAAAAATGTTATTAAATGACTATGTTGTTCAAAATGATTTTGATTTTATCTATAACAATTTACATTTAATTGGATATACATGTGAAGCAATTAGAAAAATATCAAAACCATTTGCTAAATCAATGAATAATTCTGACAAAGAATATAAAAATTTTCCTGTATACACTGGTAAATTTAGATTAGATATCGTAAGAAAATATTTAAAAGAACATCAAATAGACCTTAATGTAGATGATCTATTTAATAGGGGAATAATCTGCTGTAATTGTAATACATATCCTGATGAAATTGCTAAAGAAAGAATTTATAAACCATATACAGGTGGAAGATGTCAATCTTATTTTGATGAACATAGAGTTGAATTACTAGTTCCCAATACTGGTTATATTTCTGATTCAGCAGTACTAGTTCATGAACTATCCCATTATCGCGAAGAAGAATATAAAAATTACACAACCGCATCAAGAGAGATTTTTACAGAAGCCTTAGCATATACCGAAGAATTTATTTTTTTGAAAGATAACGAAAAAGAATTTACCGAAATAGAATGTTTTATCAGAAACTTTTTATGTGGCTTAACCAATCTTGCTATTAAGATGGAAAGTATAATTGCAATTATTATCGTATTTGTAAATACCGGAGACATAGATCAAGAAGTATATAAATTATACTTTGGTACAGATGAAAACTATGAAGAAGATCTCCAAGAATTATTAGATGTCATTAATAGTGGTTCATTTAAATTATTAGAAAACATAAGATATGTAATCGCCCTTATACTATTTCCATACTTATATTACAGTTGTTTGCAAGAGCCAAACTTTATGAACAAACTTCAAGAATTACACAAAATAATTCTTAATGAAGATGTTTTAACTTGTTTAGATTACATTGGTATCAATACAATAACATTTGAAGAAATAGATAAAATTTCTGAATTTTTAAAATTATTATATTCAGAACACTTTACAGCAACTATTACTAAAGAACAAACTAAAACCCTAGATTAGTTATTTAACTAATCTTTTAATTTACTCCAAAATATTATAAAATATAAATATACGGAGGGTTTATGGCTTATAGAGAAAACAAAAAATTAAAATATGGCGAAATAATATTAAATTTAAGAGAAAAAAACAATTTAACTCAATCACAACTTGGTGAAAAAATTGGAGTTAATAGCAACGCTATTAGTAAATGGGAAAATGGCTTAACACTTCCTAATGAAGAAAATTTAGCTAAATTGAATCAGATTTTTAATACATCGATAGAAAAATTATTTAATAATGAAGTTGCTGATTTAAATAAAAATAATATACCATTAAAAAATAAAATAATATTCTCAACTGTTACAACAATTTTATTAATTCTAATATTATTTTTATCAGTATTTTTCATTAATAATTATAATAAATGCCAATATTATAGTATTGAGAGTAAAAATCAATCATATGGTCTTAATGGCAGTGTAATAAAATTTCCTGATAGAGTTAATATTTTTTTATCGAATATATACATTAATGATAAAGAAATCACTTCTAATGCATATCAATTATCATTATATATCGATGATATTTGTGTGTACGTTATTGGAAACCTAGATAATCCCGAAAAAGAAAAAATATCTATTAATCAATATTTACAAAAAATATCTCTTAACTTGTCAAATGAAGTAACAACATTAATTTCAAATAACTTGGAAGGAAAAAATATATATCTATCAATTGATTATAAAACAAAATCAAAAACGGGAAATGTCAGATTAGATTTTACCTTAAAAAAATCTTTTTCTAATAATAAATTAATATACAATTAGAAATGTTAAATCATTTCTTTTTTTGTTCCCATTTTATTCTTAAATATATAGTCATTGTTCCTAGTTTTCAACCAAGCAAGTTATTTAACTTAAATAATATTTTTTGTATATTAATGTCAAGAAAAGGAGTTTAAGTTTTAAATATGATGAGAAAAATAATAGTATTACTTATATTAATTATAGTAATAATGTCAAAAAATGTTTATGCAAGTAACCAATTCAAAAATCTAGGTTTTAATGAATTTGAAGTAAATAACTTCACTGAAGAAGAGTACTATGATAACAAGGGCTTAGTCGGCGAAATTGTTGAACAAAATATTAATTACTATAAAACAACTAATATACATGGAAATTTAACTACAGAAGAAATAACAGAACAAGAATATTTAATTAACGAAAATATCGATCTCTTAGGAACAATAGAAACAACTTATAAGAAAATGACTACAACAATAGTAAAAATAAATTCATATTATAGATATAAAGTAGATTTAGAATGGAAGAAAATGCCAAAATATAGAGGGTATGACATTATAGGTATTGGGATAGAAAGTAGTAAAGTTAAAATATCTTCAAATGAAAAGTTCAAAATTAATTATTGTTATACAAACGGAAATTGTAGTTCAAGTGTAGTGCATTATGTGAAACAAAATAGTAACGGTTCATCGGCCTTGTTTGAATTACCAACATCAACAAATATAAATAAAATTAGTGCATATTTATATTTTGATATTGATAAAAAAAATACAGGTACAATTAAAGATTTAACTGCATATGGTGATTATTCTCACAATATAAAAAAGATAAGCGCGGCAAATGCCAAAACTTATGAAATTAAAACAAATGGAATACATATAAATTCAAATTATGTTGAGTATTTTGATGAAATATCACCATCTATAGCAAATTGGAAAGGTACGTGGTAATAAATTAATAATCTATAAGAATTATTAATTATTATAAATAGAAAGGAGTAAAACTAGTATGAAAAAGAAAATATTGTTTGGATTATTTTTGTTTATGATGATAATTCCGATATATATTGTATCAGCTGCTAATCAAGAGCAAAATTTCTTTAACTACAAGATTGGATTAACAGTAGGTGTTACACAACAATATATGCAATTTACAACTAATGAAAGTGATGGCTACAAATATCAAAATGCCAATTTCACCGTAAGTAAAATACTAGCAGATAGTGGTGGTGACGGAAGCAATTGTACATTTTGTAAACTAGTAGTGACAGGGAAAAAGAAAAATTGGCTTGGAATATATACAAATTTAAAAAGTCCAGTAACAATAGCAACACCTAAAACAGGATATTACAAAGCGGCAAATTATGGAAATGTTGGTTATGGAACTTACAGACATTACATAAAAAATGAATCACATCAATCAAATTCAGGTATATTTAGAGTTAATGCACAAACATTCAGTTAGAATAAAATAAGCTAAAGGGTTTCCTTTAGTTTATTTTAAATTATATTTAAGATGGAGGAACTAATGAAGTTAGAACATATTTATAAAGAATATCGAAAATCAAATGAAACAATAAAAGTTTTAAATGACATAAATATAGAATTTAAGACTGGTAAATTTTATGCAATCATGGGAAGAAGTGGCAGTGGTAAAAGTACATTAATTAATATTTTAGGATTAATGGATGAACCAACATCAGGTAAATATTATTTTGAAAATGTCGATACAACAAGTATTACAGAAAATCAGAAATCAAATATAAGAGGATTAAAAATCGGTTTTATTTTTCAAACCTTTTATTTAAACAAAAACTTAACAGCTTATGAAAATGTCTCATTGCCATTATATATTAATAATAATATTAATTCTAAAGAAAGAGAAAAAATAATTTTAGACTTAATGAAAAAATTAAATATTGAAAATAGGAAAAATCATAAACCATCTGAATTATCAGGTGGCGAAGAACAAAGAGTGTGTATTGCAAGGGCATTAGTAAATGATCCTTCAATAATCATTGCTGATGAACCAACAGGTAATTTGGATTCAAAAACAGAAAAGGAAGTCTTTGAAATCTTAAAGAAGCTTACCAAAGAAAATAAAACAGTTATAGTAGTTAGCCATAATCCAATTATAAAACAATATTGTGATATCTTATATGAATTAAAAGATAGTTCTTTATTTGAGGTTAAGAATGAAAATAAATGATTTTTTAAAATTAACACTTCTTAACTTTAAAAGCAATAAGCATAAAAATTTATTAAACATTATAATCTATGCCTTATTTATGATTCTAATTTCTTGTTTCTTTACTTTTAAAACGTCATTTTTATCATTTATTGATAAATGGATGAATAGTGATTATAATTTTAAAATGATTCAAGTAGATTCTATTAACGGAACCGAAAACGAAGATTCAATTGTTTCAAAATTAAAAAATATAAATCAATCACATATAAGTAATATTTTTAAAAATAATGAATCCTTAAAATTTAGTGCAAAACTAGATAGTCAAAATATAGAAATATTTGGCAATTATAAAGGACTAATAAATGAAATAAATTATGGTAGAAATATCTTAAAAGACAATGAAATAATTTGTCCAGATTATATGGTTGGTGATGACTGGACTTCAAAACACAATACTGAAGAATTTATAAATATGAAAAATAAAATAGGTCAAAAACTTACAATGGAATTTAATAAACAATATGTTAAATCCATTAATGAGGTTACAACGTTAAAAACTTATAATTACGAATTTACTTTAGTTGGAACATATTCCACTGAAAATCAATTAGTTGGTTATAATTCATGTTACATAAATAAAAATATTTTTAACAAGCTTTTATCAGAAAGCCAAACCGAATATAGTAAAGAGTATCTAAATGCCGAGGACAACAATATTTTATCCGTTTTAGTACTTGTAGATGATTACAAAAATGTAAATAGTGTTCAAAAAGAAATTGAAAAATTAGGTTACAAAACTTATATACCAGAAATAGATTTTGGTTTTTATAATACCGTATTTAAAATATTCACAATAACTACTATTATCATAATATCTATTTCGATAATATGTGTTTATAACTTTATAAAAGGTACAATCGATGAATCTAAAAATCAAATAATACTATATAAACTAATAGGGTATAGCAATAAAAAAGTTACACTTTTATATATCTTTAAATACATATATTTATATCTTATCAGTTTTATTGCTTCTATTATAATTACTAATGTTATTATTTTGATAGTTCAAAATATTTTAAATAAAGATCCTAATTTTAGTGTTCTTAAATTAAAATATTCATTTACCGAAGTATTTATATATCTAATATTTTTAATCGTTATAACAATCATATTAATGACCATTTGGTTTAAGAAAAGAATAAGCAAACAATCATTAATCCGAGAAGCAAAGGAATAATAAAATGATACATTTAAAACTTTTATATAAAAAAACATATTTAAAATATTTTATAATTTTGTTTATTTTAATTACGTCTATAATTACATTGTTATGTTTAAAGGAAGATTTTAATTATAAAATATCAAAAGAAAAAAATAGTATTGATAATCGTACAATCTATGTTACATTTAATTTAGATTTTGATGAAAATATATTTGAGAAATCAAAATATATCGTTGATTTTACTATTGAAGATAATATTTATAAAATTATTTTAACAAGTCCAGATGAATACAACAAATTTAAACAAGATTATGAAAAAGAAATTAATACTATTACCAAACCTAATTTTGATACATCCAATTATAATCTTTCAAAAAAAATAATTAATTTAGTTCTTATAACTAATATTATAATTATACTAATTACATTTTATATGTTATTAATAAACTTAAAAAATAGCTTGAAAGAAGATATTAATTTATATAAATTAATAGGCTTTAATAATAAGAAAATCATTAGTATAGTTATAACATTTTTTATTACAATTATCTCAATAATATATATAATAAGTATATTTACTACAAAAGCAATAATATATATTTTAAATAAATCAAATTTAATTGTTGTAACTAAAATGATTAGTATAAAAAATATAATATTTATATATTTAATAGTTTTAATTATAGCTTGTATATCGTTTTTACCATTAATATATCAGATAATAAAACATAATCCTCTTAAATTTACTAATTGATTATGCTATAATAACTATTGGTGTTATTTATGAAATTAAATAAAGAATTTATTACAAAAGTTTCTAAATTAAAAAATGAACCAAAATGGATGCTTGAATTTCGTCTAAAATCATTTGAAAAATTTTTAGAATTAGATAATCCTAATTTTGGTCCTCATATTGATATAGATTTTGATAATATTAATTATTATAAAAAAGAATTAGATCTAACTGATGATTGGAATAAAGTAGATGATAAGTTAAGAACAACTTTTAAAAATCTTGGTGTTATTGATGCTGAAAACAATTATTTATGTGGTGTATCTAATCAAGTTGAAAGTGAAGTCTTTTATCATAAACTAAAAGATAATAACGGAGTTATCTTTCTAAGTACAGATGAAGCTTTAAAAGAATATCCTGAAATGTTTAAAGAATACTTTAATAGTTTAGTTAAGTATGATGAAAATAAATATACTGCTTTAAATGGTTGCTTGTGGAGTGGGGGTTCATTTATTTATATTCCTAAAGGAGTTAAATTAGATAGACCACTTCAGAGTTATTTTAGAATTAATAGTGTCACAATGGGTCAATTTGAAAGAACTATAATTATTGTTGAGGAAGGTGCCGAATTAAGTTATATTGAAGGTTGTACAGCTGAGTCACATTCTCAAAACTCATTACATGCTGGAGTAGTTGAAATCTTTGTTAAAAAAGACGCTAAATGTAAATACAGTACTATTCAAAACTGGAGTACTGATGTTTATAATTTAGTTACTAAAAGATGCATTGTTGATGAAAATGGCTATATGCAATGGATTGATGGCAACATTGGTAGTGGAGTAACAATGAAATACCCATCATGTATCTTAAAAGGAGATTATTCAAGAGCAAATTCAATAAGTATTGCTTATGCCAAAGAAAACCAAAGATTAGATGCTGGTGCTAAAATGATTCACTTAGGTAAACATACTAAAAGTAATATAGTATCAAAAAGTATTGCCTCTAATGGTGGTTTAGCTAACTATCGTGGTACTGTTAAAATATCTTCAAATGCCACAGATAGTGTTGCTTCAGTAAAATGTGATACCATACTTTTAGATAATCAATCTAAAAGTGATACTATCCCTAAAAATATTGTATTAAATGATTCATCAGTTTTAGAACATGAAGCCACCGTATCTAAAGTAAGTGAAGAAAAATTATTTTATCTAATGAGTAAAGGCTTATCAGAAGATGCTGCTAAAGAATTAATCATTTTAGGCTTTATCTCTGACTTTAAAAAAGAATTACCATTAGAATATGCAGTCGAATTAAATAGATTATTAAAAGAGAATTAAAATAAATTTTCTGCTAATCAAAAAATAAAATTTGTCCTAAATAAAAAATAAAAATCTGAGTGAGAAACCATTCAGATTTTTATTTTTAGCTTTTTGCTTAATAATTTAAAAGCTGATAAAAAGTAAAAAGAAAGGAGGAATTATGTACAATTCAGTATATTTAATAGGACGTTTAACAAAAGATCCAGAAATAAAAGAAACTGATAATAATAAGAAGGTATGTAATATAACTTTAGCTGTTCAACGATTATATAAGAACGCTGAAGGTATTTATGAAACTGACTTTATTAGATGTTCACTTTGGGAAGCAGTAGCCTCTAGAGCCTGTGAATTTTGTCATAAAGGAGACTTAATTGCTGTTAGAGGTCAACTTAGAACTTCATCCTATATAGCTGAAAATGAAGAAAAGAAATATACAACCGAAATCATTGTTGAAAAATTAGTTTTTCTAGCAACCAAAGTACCTGAAAAAGAAGAATAGTTATTAAACAAAAACATATATTTATATTGGTGAAAACATGAAAAAATTAAAATATACTTTAACTATAATTGCAATCATATTAAGCTTTTACTTTACTGACAAATTAATGATCTTAGTCGATAATAAAAATCCTCTAATGCAAACTATTATCAAAGAAGAAACAAATTATAATATTAAACCCGTAAACGCTGAAATTAAAGATAATACAATTATTCCAGGATTAAATGGTAAAAAAATAAATAGACATAAATCATTAATTAAAATGGAAGAATTTTCTAAATTTAATGAAATATATCTCGAATATGATGAAATAACTCCCGATATATCATTAAAAGATAATAAAGATAAAATAATAGTAAAAGGTAATAAACTAAAAAATAAAGTCGCGTTAATCGTAGAAGAAAATACCTTAATTGAAAATTATTTAAATAATAATAATATCAAATATTCATATATAACAAAATTAAATAGTGATCTTACTTTAAAAAGAGAATATATTAATGGTGAAAAAGAAGAGAAGAACTTTTCTAATTTAAATTCACTACTAAATAAAAATAAAATAAATTCAAAAATATGTCTCATAAATTATTCTAATATAGAAACTTGCAAATCCAAAAAATATTATATAGTAAATACTTCTCTCAAAATAAACAATGGTATAATAAATTCTTTAAATAAATTAAGTAGTGGAGATATTATTCTAATTAGTAGTTCTCTTTCTTTAGATAATTTAAAATTACTGTTAAATGAAATAAATAAACAAGACCTAAAAATTGATTACTTAAGTAAGGTCATAAACGAAAATATTGAAAATTAATTAAAAATCTGCTATAATTAATTCTGCTAAGCAATTCTTGTAATTAATTATAGAAAGAGTGATTTTAATGAGTAAAATAAAAATTTTTGGCATGGGTGGATTAGACGAAAATGGTAAAAACACCTATGTAGTTGAAGTAAATAACAAGATATTTGTTTTTGATGCTGGTTTAAAATATGCTACAGATACTATCTTTGGAATCGATTATATTATTCCAGATTATTCTTATTTAATAGATAATAAAGATCGTATTGAAGGTGTATTTATAACTCATGCACATCCTGAAAGTTATGGTGGAGTATCTGATTTAATTAGATTAATTCCTAACATCAAAATATATGCAACTAAGTATACAATTAATCAAATGAAATTAGAAGGTATTAATGAAGCAAATCTTCATTTAATAGAAGCTCACAAAAAACTATCATTTGATAAAGAATTAAGTATTTTCCCAATTAAAGTAAATCATTCAGTACCAGATAGTGTCATGTATGTTTTATATACCAATGATGGTGCTATTTGTTATACTGGAGACTTTATCATTGATCCATCTATGATGGGACCATATCATATGGATTTAGGTAAAATAGCCTATGTTGGCAAACAAGGTGTATTAGCATTATTATGTGAATCATCATTCTCTGAAAATATTGGTCATACAAGTCCTAGTCATCACATGGTATCATTTTTTAAGAACGTTATCAATAAAGCACCAGGAAGAGTAATATTTAGTGTTTTACCAATCCATCTATATACTATTGAAGGAATCTTTAATGCTGCTAAAAATACTCATCGTAAAATAGTTATTATGGGAAAAAAACTTCAAAATATTATTAATATGGCATTAGAAGAAAAATACATGACAGTAGATGATGGTATTATAGGTGATTTAAGTAATGTAAACGATTCGAATTCAATATTATTAGTTTGTGATGATCGTGCATTACCATACAATTCATTAGAAAAAATCCTAGCAGGAAATGATAAATTTATCAAATTTAATTCTAATGATACAGTATGTTTTGCTGAACCAAAATACGATGAAAACGAAAAACTATTTGTAAAAATAGAAAATGAATTAGCTTATATGGGAATTAATACTATAAGTATTCCAAAAGAAAAAGGCATCTCTCTTCATGCATCTTCAGAAGATTTAATGATCATGATGGATTTACTTAAACCAAAATACTTTATTCCTGTTAAAGGTGAATATCGATATATGGTAGGGAATGCTGATTTAGCAAGTAACTTAGGTTATGATAAAGATAATATAATTCTAAAACAAAATGGTGACGTTATAAACATAGTAGATAAAAAATTAATTGATAGTCCTGAACATATCTTTATAGATGATGTCTTAATTGATGGAACATCATCAGATGACGTTGGTGATCTAGTAATTAAAGATCGTGAAATGTTATCAGAAAATGGAATAGTTTTAGTAAGTGCTACTATCTCTAAAAAAGATAAAAGATTATTAGTAGGTCCCGAAGTAACAACAAGAGGCTTTATCTATGTTAAAGATTCTAAAGAAATGATTGAAGAAATCAAAAGAATATCTGAAGAAGTAATAGTTAACAATACCAATAATAATTATGTTGACTTTAATAATATTAAAACTGAAATAAGAGAAAAACTAAGCAAATACTTCTATGTTGAAACTGAATGTAAACCAATGATAATTGCTGTTATTCAAGAAGTCTAATCTGACTTCTTTTTTTCTTGCATAAAATGTCGAAAAGTTATATACTCGGTATAGAATAGTGAGGTATATATGAAACTTAAAACAAAAATGTCATTAATTTTAGGAATGACAATTCTAAGCATCACCCCAGTAATACAAGCAAAAGCAATTGATGTCTTAACATATGACGACATCAAATGTACAGAAACAAAAGCATGGAAGGAATACAAGAAATTATCTGCAAAAGACAGAAAAGGCACTGTTCCTCCAATCCAATGTGAAGAAATGAAAACAAAGTCTTCAAATATTAAAACAGTAGGAGCACCATTAATATCAAATGCCGGCAGTGTCACTAAATTTGATTTAAGAAATGTTAATGGCAAAAACTATACAACAAGTGTAAAAAATCAATATCAAACAGGATTAGATTGGGCATTTGCAACCGCATCATCTATTGAATCAAATTATTTAATAAATAATGGAACTGAATTAAATATTTCTGAATTACAAATGGGATATAGTACATCATATCAACTTAAGGATGGTATTAATCCATACGGCTTCAAGAATGCTATTGTAGCACCAGAAGGTCGAGATACAGTTGCTGCTGGTGGTGGCGATATGTACATTGCCGCTAATTATTTAACACAAAGACATGGAGTAGTTACGGAAAAAAAATCTAGTCTTGTTTTAAACGATGATAATTATAAAACAATAAAAGATTCATCATCTGGGAAATTGAGCGATACAAGTTTAAATGAATATAACGTAAATGATATAATTTTTTATATGCCTATGGCAAAATGTTATGACAATGATTCTGAAGCTTTAAAAGTAATTAAACAAATGGTTGCCTCTTATGGAAGCGTATTAGCTGGAATTCGCAAATCAAATAATATTTTAACAGTATCAGAAACTGAATATCAGAATAATCCAAATATTTATGCTAAATCATCTTCATGGTTTGATCAATATGTATCAATTATAGGTTGGGATGATAATTATTCTGCGAGTAAATTTAAGGATAGTGAAGGTAAATCTCCTGTTGGTGATGGTGCATGGATTGTAAAAAATTCATACGGAACTGAATATTATGCCAACAAAAATAACGTATTATCACCTACTAAGGATAGCGAGTATACTATACCTGTAAAAATGGGAGATAAAGGTTATTATTATGTTTCATACTATGATGGCAATATTTGTTCTGAAGTAATGGCGGTAGATAATGTAACACCAACCCTTGATACCAACAGTTATTCATATACTAAACCAACGGATTCAAAACTTGATGCACCAAAAAAAGCACTATTAATGTCAAAATATAAAAAACAAAAAAAAGATACAGAAATATTAGAATCATTTAATATTTATACATTAGGAACTGATGATAACGTTAAGATATACTATGGAACTACAACAGATTTTTCTAAAGCAACCCTTATAGCAGAAACAACCACAGGATTTAATGGTTATCAAAATATTAAAGCTTCTAAAAAAATAGCAGTGGCAGATGAATACTATATTTTTATAGATTATTCAAAAAAAGATACATATGAATTTCCAACAAATATAGTATATACTACTTCTTCATCTGAATACTACAAAATTTTTACTCTTGATGAAAAGCCCCAAAAAGGAGTCTCATTCTATAGTTTAGACGAAGGTAAGACTTGGATTGATTCAATTGGAGATGGAATTGATATGACGGAGGTTGCAGGCTCATCAGATAAAATACTAATAAACTTCTATGCACCTATCTCAGTTTTCACTACAACTAAAGATTATGACTTATCAATTTCATCATCTACTGATGAACCAATCAGTGCAGAAAAGGGTGGTACAGTAAGTGTAACCCTTGAATTAAAAAATGTTACTGGTGACATTACTACTAAAATCTATAATTCAAATAAACAAGATGTAACAAATAAATTTAAAGTAACCAAAGATAGTAATAAATATACAATTGCTGGAATTGTTGGAACAACAACAGCAGGCACATATACTGCTGAATTCACTTATAAAGATGCTGTAGCAACAAAAACATTTAAAGTTATTTCAACCGCACCATCAAATGTTTTAGTTGAAAAAATTACAATTGATGGTAAAAATGAAGTAATTACTGGTGGATACTTAGTATTAGATGCTACTGTAACTCCAAAAGACGCTACAAATAAAGTATTAACTTGGTCAAGCAGTGATAAAAAAGTTGCAACAGTAGATCAAGAAGGTATCGTTAAAGCTGTAAATGAAGGAACTGCAACAATAACAGCTGAAGCTACAGATGGTTCAAAAGTAAAAGGAACAATCAAAATTAAAGTAATAGGTAAAAAAGTTGAACAAACAAATAATGATCCAAAAGAGGATGAAAATAACACTAAGAAGAGTCCAGAAACTGGTTTAACATCAATTACAACAGCTTTACTTATCACAGTATTAATATGCGTTATTGCTTATGTAGTATTCAAAAAGAAAAATTTATTTAAGAGAGTTTAGTTTTTAAGCTCTTTTTTTGTTGTGTAAATTGTCGAAAAGATATATACTCATTATAGAGTAGTGAGGTACATATATGAAACTTAAAACAAAAATGTCATTAATTTTAGGAATGATAATTCTAAGCGTTACCCCAGTAATGCAAGCAAAAGCACTTGATATCATAACTTCTAAAGATATCAAGTGTACAGAAACAAAAGCGTGGAAAAATTACCAAAAATTATCTGAAAAAGACAAAAAAGGTATTATTCCTCCAGTACAATGCGAAGAAACAACAAAATTATCATCCAACTTAAAAGTTAAAGGAGCACCACTAATTAGTAATCCTGAAAATGCCAAGACATTCGACTTAAGAAATGTTAATGGTAAGAACTATGTAACACCGGTAAAAAATCAGTATCAAACAGGTTTATGTTGGGCATTTGCAACCGCCTCAATCATTGAGTCTAATTATCTAATTAATAATAATGAACAATTAGATATATCAGAGTTACATATGGGTTATAGTACATCATATCAACTTAAGGATGGAGTAAATCCTTATGGGCTAAGTATTGGTAACAAAGCATATGACTCAGTGTCATCGGGCGGCTATCCTGAAACCAGTTCAAGATATTTAACAAATAGGCAAGGAACTGTAACTGAATCAACATCTAAGTTATCTTTCGATAAAACAAATGTGGCATTAATTAAGGATTCCTCTTCTGGAACTTTAGAATCAGCAAAAAGAAATAATGAATACAATGTTAATGAGATAATAACTTATACAACAAATAAAAATTGTACATATAATAATAATGAAGCTATAAAAAAAATCAAAACATTGGTAGCTACTTATGGTGGTGTAAAATCATCAGTACTATTTAATGATACAACAATAGATTATACTAAAACTTCAGATACTGAAGCAAAATATGGCAACAGTTTATACTCAACAAGTACTGCAGCTAACCATGCAGTGACAATAGTAGGTTGGGATGATGACTATCCAGCATCTAATTTTAAAGCTTACAATTCATCAACACCAGCTGGAAATGGTGCTTGGATAATAAAAAATTCCTATGGTGAAATAAGCTATTATGATAAAAATGCAAAACCTCTTATTGATGAAGAAGGAGCAGTGTATAAAACTATCATTGGAGACAAGGGATATCATTATGTTTCATATTATGATAATTTAATTTGTAATAGTATAATGGCAGTTAACAATGTAGAAAAAAATGAAAAAGATACAAATGACTATACATATACAACAATATCAAGAATTGATAATGTTATCACAATAAAACCAGATTATGCATTGCTTGCATCAAAATACACTAAAAAAACTGATGATACTGAGATTATAGATTCAGTTACAATTAACTTAGCATCAGAGTCAGATAAATATGAAATCTATTATGCAACAGATTTAAATTTAGATAATGCAGTGCTTTTAGTATCAGGAACAGCAAGTATTACAGGTTTTCAAAATATAAAAGTCAAGAAAAATGTTCAACTATCAGCTAAAGAATATTATATTATTGTAAAATATACTCCGGGTACGGATAATAAAGATAAAATAATTCCTACAAACATAATAGATACAGGAAATGATAATGATTATTATAAAGACATCCTTTTGAAACCACAAGAGCCTCATACTGGTGTATCATTCTATAGTTTGGATGAAGGTAAAACTTGGACTGATTCAATAAGTGCTGGCGTTGATTTAGGAGAAAAACAGGGAAATAAAAAAATAAATTTCTATTCAGATATTTCAGTATTCACTGTATCTAGAAATTACAACTTATCAATCTCAACATCTACAGACGATACAATTAGTGCTGAAGATGGAGGCTCAGTAAGTGTAACCCTTGATTTAAAAAATGTTACTGGTGATATTACTACCAAAATCTATAATTCGAATAAACAAGATGTAACAAATAAATTTAAATTAACTAAAGATAGTAATAAATATACAATTGCTGGTATTGTTGGAACAACAACAGCAGGAACATATACCGCTGAATTTACATATAAAGATGCTGTAGCAGAAAAAACATTCAAAGTTACCTCAAAAGCACCATCAAATGTTTTGGTTGAAAAAATTACTATTGATGGTAAAACTGAAGTAGTTGCAGGTGGATACTTAGTATTAGACGCAACTGTAACTCCAAAAGATGCTACAAACAAAGTCTTAACTTGGTCAAGTAGTGATAGAAAAGTAGCAACAGTAGATCAAGAAGGTATCGTTAAAGCTGTAAATAAAGGAACTGCAACAATAACAGCTGAAGCTACAGATGGTTCAAAAGTAAAAGGAACAATCAAAATTAAAGTAATAGGTAAAAAAGTTGAACAAACAAATAATGATCCAAAAGAGGATGAAAATAACACTAAGAAGAGTCCAGAAACTGGTTTAACATCAATTACAACAGCTTTACTTATCACAGTATTAATATGCGTTATTGCTTATGTAGTATTCAAAAAGAAAAATTTATTTAAGAGAGTTTAATTTTTAAACTCTTTTTTCTTGCAATAAAATAATATAATAGTTAAAATATAAATTGAAAAGAAGGTGTTTGATTATGCGTAAAATAAGTTTACTTCCTGCTGACTCATATACAGTTATAAATAAAACACTTCTAACCGACTTAGATAAAAAGAATTTAATTAATCTTTATGAACCAATCATTGGCTGTCTTGCTATTAGTCTTTATTTAACCCTTTGGAGCGATTTAGACAAGACTGAAACAATTAGTAAAGATTTTACTCATCATCACCTAATGACCTTCCTAAAAGCTAAATTAGACTATATTAAAGAAGCCAGAGAATCCTTAGAAGCAGTTGGTTTAATTAAAACCTATATTAAACAAGATAAAGATATTAACCATTATATCTATGAATTATATTCCCCAATTAGTGCCTATGATTTCTTTAACCATCCAGTTTTAAATATTGTCCTATATAATAACATTGGTGAAAACGAATATAAAACTCTAGTAAAATCATATCGTAAAATAACCACTAAATATGATGATTATGAAGATATCTCATGTAAATTAAATGAAACCTTTAAAAGTACTTTAGGTAATGGTTTTAATGCAGAAGAAATTAAGGCAAAAGAAGAAGCTAAGATCAATATTGATTCACTAATTGACTTTGATTTATTAAGAGAATCAATACCTAATAATATCTTAAATGATAAAGCCTTAAATAAACGTAGCAAAGAACTAATCAATTCCTTAGCGTTTGTTTACAACTTAGACACCATAAAACTAAGTGAAATATTAAGATTAACCATAGATGAAAGTGGTATGATTAATAAAGATTCTCTAGTTAAAGAAGTTAGAAAGTATTATGAATATAATAATGGTGGATCACTACCAACTTTAATCTATCGAATCCAACCAGATTATTTAAAATCTCCAGAAGGTAACTTATCTAACAAGGGAAAAATGATTTATATTTTTGAAAACACTTCTCCATATGATTTCTTAAGAAGTAAATATAAGAATAATAATCCAGCTCCTCGAGATTTAAAACTACTTGAATATTTAGCAATAGATTTAAATATGACTCCCGCTGTTATTAACGTCTTAATAGATTATGTCTTAAGAATTAACGATAATAAATTAACTAAATCTTATGTTGAAACTATTGCTGGGCAATGGACAAGACTTGGTATTAAAACTGCCACTGGAGCCATGACCCAAGCAGAAAAAGAATATAAGAAAACCCCTAAAAAAGAAATAAAGAAAGAAGTAAAAGTACCAGTCTGGTTTAATAATCAACCAGAGCAAGAAGAAGAGTTACCAGATGAAGAAAAGAAAGCTTTAGAATCACTTCTAGGAAGGTTTGAATAATGGAAAATATTAATGAATCATTTACAAAATATACAAGATCAAACTTAGACGCTATGCTAAAAAAAGATTATGCCACAGCCGTAAAAAATCCTGAATTTAAAAAATTAGTAAACACCTTAAAAATTAAAGAAAATGTCGCATATAAATATACATCAAAATTAGAAAGAACAGTTTGTGAACTAAATAATTGTTCCAATTGTAAAAGCCTTCATACTTGTCAAAATAAAGTAGAGGGAATGGTTTACTATCCAACTATTAAGGGTGAAAAACTAGAATTTAATTATGTTGCTTGTAAATATAAAAAGAAAGATATTAAACAAAAAGAAGAAATAAAATCCAAATTCTTTGAAATGCCATATGACATTAAAATGGCTAAAATGTCTAACATTGAAATAAATTCAACCAGAGCTAAAATAATTAAATGGATTAATAAGTTCTATGATGATTTTAAATCAGGTAAACAAACTAAAGGTCTTTATCTAAGTGGATCATTTGGTAGTGGTAAAACATATATCTTAAGTGCTCTTTTAAATGAATTATCTAAACTTAATTATTCTTGTATAATTGTTTATTATCCGGAACTATTAAGAAGCATAAAAGAATCATTTAATAGTGATGATTACAATGAAAGAATAAATGAAATCAAAAAATGTGATTTATTGCTTTTAGATGATATTGGTGCTGAAACAACAACACCATGGAATAGAGACGAAATTCTAGGCACAATTCTTCAATATCGTATGGATAATAAAAAAGCCACATTCTTTACTTCAAACTTAAATCTTAAAGAATTAGAAAATCACTTTATCGTAAATAACAAAGATGAAGAAGTAATTAAAGCAAGAAGAATTATGGAAAGAGTTAAATATTTAACTGATGCACTAGAATTAATTGGCGAAAATAAACGAAAATAAGCGGTATTTTCGCTTTTTTTATTGAAAGATTAATGATCCTGTATTACAATGAAAAAAGAATAGGTGAGCAAATGAAGAAAATATTATTAATCTTAATTTTATTATTTCCTTGTCTAACTTATGCTGATAGTACTTTATTAAAAGATAACCCTAAAGCTAAAATAGATTGTTATAACACTGAAAATAATAATGAAAATATTTCACTTGCTACTAAAGGTATCTATTATGAATGCGTAGCCATCATTTGTGAAAATGACAAAAACAAAGAATTTATTAAAAACGAATTTACCCAAAATATAACTTGTCAAAACAATAATAAACCAACATATAACTTAGAAATTCCTAATAATCTTTATCCCATCAATTCATCATGCCAGCAAAGTAGTACAGTAGATGAGGAAACCAAAGGTTATGCCTTTATAATTAAAAAATACACTTATGATTGTGATGCCTCAATTAAAAGTCCCGATACTGGGGTAAATAACTATTATTTGGTCCTAGGTATTTTAATTGGTGTATTTACCATAGTCTTATCAATAATTAATAAGAAAAATGCATTTAAAAAGATTTGAATATTAATGATTATGTGATATTATTAATATAGATCTTGGTCTAAAATAATACCCGGATGGTATTATTTTTTTGAAAGAGGTTAATTATGAAAAAATTAAAATATTTATTAATAGTAACTTTATTATTTCCTATTACTGTTTTTGCTACCAATCAAAATACTAATGTAGGAACAAATATGTCTTGGGATCAATGTATTGCCAATACCGATACCGCCTTTAGTAGTAATGGTCATGGCTATTACTCACAATGTAAAAAAATATCTTGTTTAACTGGAACCTATACTCAAGAATATTTATTTTCAAGTAAGTTAGTAACTTGTACTAATGGAAATAAAGATATGTATACAAGATTAATTAGAACCGGTTGTGGAGGTTATCAAGGATCTTGTACCCCAACTGTTGATGTTAAATATTGTAGTTATGTTATGTATTTTGATTGTACATTAACAAGTAATGGAAGCACCTATATAGGAAAAACTACCATAACTCCAACTGTAACTACGACAACAACTACTAGAAGACATACAACTACCAGAAGAACAACCACAACAAGAAGACATACAACAACCAGAAGAGCCACAACAACAACTCCAAGAAAAACTACTAAACCTGCAGGTACAACACCTACAACAACAACTACAACCACGACAGTTAAAAATAATAATGCTTACTTACAATCATTAAAATTAACACCAGGAGAAATACAATTTAATAAAGAAACATTAGAGTATACAATATCAGTTGATAAAAACGTTAAAGATATTATAGTCGAAGCTATTCCAGAATCAGCTACAGCAACTGTTAAAATCAAAAATAATGAAAAAATAAGCTCTAAAAAGCCAATATACGTTATCGTAACAGCCGAAGATGGAATAACTAAACTAGAATATAAAATAAATATTAAACTAACAGATAATGGTCCCAAATTATCGTCAAATAGTAAACTATCATCATTAACTATAAAAGGATATAATCTTAATTTTAAACCAGCTGTTAAAGAATATAAATTAAAAATAGATAAAGATGTTAATGCCTTAGATATAGAAGTAACTCCAGAAGACTCAAAAGCCAAATATGAAATAACTGGTAATGAACAATTAAAAAATAAAAGTAAAATAACTATTAAAGTAACTGCTGAAGATGAAACCACGACAGAATACATCATCACAATAAAAAAAGGTGGAAGTAACATAATTGTTATTATTCTAATTATTATTGTTCTAGGCATTGCCGGAGTGGTTGGATTTAAATTAATAAGAAACCTAATCCCAGCAAAGGAAGATGAAAATTATGACTACGAATAAAAAATCAACTCTAATAATTATCTTATTATTTATATTAAGCATTACATCTTTTACTATCAGTAAAGATTTAAATAATAAAGAAATTAAAAATATAACCAATGAAACAATTGCAATAACCTTAGATGAATATGCCCCAGAAAATAAAAAAATTAAAATGTTAGCCGATAAAGATAATACTGAACCTGTCGCATCAAACTTTTGTGAAGATGTTCAACCAACTTTAAGAATAATGTATTATGTCATAATTGTCTTAAAAATAATGGTTCCTCTTGGAATAATCTTTATGGGTTCCTTTGACTTTTATAATGCTGTAACTGGTGGTAATGCTGATAATCTAAAAAAAGAAGCAATTATCCTCGGAAAAAGATGCCTTACTGGTCTAATAATCTTCTTTGCCCCAACCCTAATTAATTTAGTAATTAATGCAGCTGACCCAAGTCCAAGTGATTATAAGAAATGTACTGACTGTATTTTTGATGGAACTTGTGATAATACCAGCTTTAATACTAACATGCAAACCAAAACAACGACACAAAAACACAATTCATCAAGTGGAAAATTTTAAAAGTATCAAATGATACTTTTTTTATTGATTACCCTAAAAAAATGATATATAATAAATGTATATTACGATAGGAGGAATGTAGAATATGAAAGAAGCATCAGGTGAATTAAGTATGACTGCAGTAGCAGTAGTTGCTATCGCTGCAATAGGAGTAGTATTTACTACCCTTATTTGGCCAGCAATTAAAAATAATATTACAAGAAGTACAAATTGTACTCAAGCATTTGATTGCAATAATTGTTCAGGCAATATGTGTAGTTGTAAATACATTGATGAAACTGGCGCAACTAAAACAGTACAATGTCCGCAAAAATAGGTGATTAAGAATGAGAGAGGCAATAGGTGGAACATGGTTGTTTACTATTGTTATAGTATTTATTGTCTTGTTTTCTAGTTATTTAGCTATTTCGGTTAATTATTCAAAAGCATTTAAAGTAAAAAATGGAATAGTAGATTTAATAGAACAAAACGAGGGTTTGAGTTCTGAAACTCAAACCCAAATTTCTAACTATCTAGATAAAACAGGATACTTTGTTTATGGCGAATGCAATTCAAAAGCTGGTGAAAAAGGTTATGAATCAAAAGGTGCTGGTAACAATTATAAATACTGCGTAGTAAAAACAAATGCAGCTAATGAAGAGTTGGTTGCAGGATCAACCGTAGAAAGAGCATATTATAAAGTAAAAGTATTCTTTAGATTAGACTTACCAGTTCTAGGTGATATATTTACATTCCCAGTTACTGGCCAAACTAAAGCTATATACTATGCAAAAGATTAAGAGGATGATGATATGAACATAATAATAAAAAACAGAAATAGGGTAATAGATAATGCACAAATCGAGGTGCTAAAAACCTTAACTGGGGAATTTGAGAGAAAAGACTTAGAAGAACAACTAGTTAATCTAACTTTCAATAAAGTTATTATCGATATTACAGCTATTAAAAATTATTATGACCCTACATCACTTTTCTATTTCTTATCATATTTTGATGTAAATAAAGTAATATTACTTTTAGATGATAGTCCTTTAGTAAATAGTAATGAATTCTTAACATCATTAATAGATAAAGGCTATTATAACTTTACCAGAAATACTTCAGGAATAAACTATCTAATAGATCATCCAAACAGATATGAAGATGTAGTAAAATATAAACAAGTAACAATTCAAAGTGCATTTAATCCCATCGCTGGAAACTTAAATGAAATAAAACCTTCATCATCTACTGAGCAAGTAAATTATCAAAAAAGCAAAAATCAAAAAGTAATTGGAATCCAAAATCTAACTGAACATGCTGGATCAACAACACTAATGTATATGATGGTAAAACATCTATCACCAAATTATAAAGTAAAAGGCATTGAAATGATGAAACAAGATTCACTTTACTTTAGAGATAATAATATACTTTACGCAACATCCTTAGAAGATCTAAAAATGCGTTTATCTTCCATAAAAGATTTAGACGTCATCATTATAGATTTAAATGATATAGATGGTAGAGATATCTGCGATGAAATATTATTTCTTGTTGACCCCGGAATCGTAAAATTAAATAAATTACTTAAAGGTGGTTCAATCGTTTACGAAAGAATTCAAAATGGTAAAGTAGTACTTAATCGAAGTGCTATCTTACAACAAGAAGTAAATACCTTTGAATATGAAACAAAATTAAAAGTATTTTTAAACATTCCTAATATTAACGATCGTAAAGATAATAATGCCTCAATAAATGCATTATTAGTTAAATTAGGTTTTAATAAACAATCAGGTCATGGATTATTTAGTTCATTTAAATAATTAATTGACAATAATAATAAAATAATATAAAATTAAAAGAGAAGTAAGGAGAGATATAAAAATGAGTTCAATTTGTACAAAAGCCAGCGATGTTTTGGCATTTGCCGGATGGATTTTAACATTCTTTAAAATTGCTATACCTTTATTAATAATTGGTTTAGGTATGTTTGATTTTGGAAAAGCTGTCGTTGCAAGTAAAGATGATGAAATTAAAAAATCAGCTAAAACATTAATGTACCGTGCAATTGCTGGTGTTATAATATTCTTTGTACCATCATTAGTAGTATGGCTATTTGGTACTATTAGTGACTTTAATACAGCTGCAGACGAAACCAACTTTAAAACATGTAAAGAGTGTATTTTAAGTCCATGGAGCTGTCCTAAAAGTAGTAATTAAAAGCTAAAAACAACTTTACTGTTGTTTTTTTTTATGATATAATTTTGAATGGTATATTATATAGAGAATTAGGTGAATATTCTATGAAAAAAATAAAAACTTTTATGTATATTACTATAATTTATTTATTAAAAGCTAATTATGTTTTAGCTGCTCAAAAACCAACTAGCAATGCTAATGATTGTTCTGGCGTTTTAGCTGGTTTAAAACCAGATTTAGATAATATATTTAAAGCTATGAAGATAATCGGACCAATTATTGTATTCGGTTTAACTGTTTATGAATATGCCATGGCAATCTTCTCTAAAGATGCTGAAGGATTAAAAAAATGTAATAGTAGATTAACAACTCGTTTAATTCTTATAGCGATATTGGTATTTTTACCAACATTAATAAACTTATTACTAGGACTTTTAGATCCTAGTTATGAAACATGTGTAGTTGGGTAGGTGATAAATATGATGAACAAAATACTATTAACAGGATCAATATTTGATGGTATTGGTGAAGTGTTTTTAAAATTATTATACTTTTTAATGCTAACTATAGATTCAGTTGTATTTTGGTTTATAAAATTAATTAGTCAAGTTTTCTTTTTGGTAGTCGATACAAATATGGAAGGACAGGCCATTACCAGTAAAATAAATGAACTTATGGATCGTATCTATATCATTTTGGGTGTTGGAATGCTTTTCTTTGTTGCTTATAAAATTATATGTTTAATGACTGACCCAGACAAAATTAGTAACGACGGTGCAGATTCAATGCAAGGAATTGTTAAAAATGTAGTTTTATCTGTAATTATGTTATCACTGATACCAACCGCGTTTAATTATTTAATGCAATTTCAATCAAGAGTCGTTAGTACTAATGTTATCGGTTCTATCATTTTAGGAACATCAAATAATTCATCGGATGACAATAATATTAGAAAAACCGGTGCAAAGGTAGCTTTATCTATCTATTCCTCTTTCTATTATCCAGTAGATGAAAATGGTAAAATATATACCTACTATGACTGCGGTGGAAGGTATCCAGAAGCTCCAAAAACTCCAAGCGGGGTACCAGATATTTGCGAAACATATGTTAAAAAATATGACGATGCAATGAACAGTGATGGAATTAAAGAATTTATCATTGATGAAGAATTAAATCAAGCTCTTGTAGATGGAGAAATGGAACACATTGCTATTATTCCAGTATTAGCTGGAGCATATGCAGTATGGCTATATTTAGTATTTACTTTGGATATTGCAACTAGAGCAATTAAGTTATTATTCTATAGATTAATTGCTCCAATCCCAGTAATGATGAGAATTACTAAGCCCGTAGGTGGAGCGTTTACTAAATGGATAAATGATGTTATCAAAACTTACCTATCATTATTTATAAGATTAATAATTATTAACTTCTCACTCTTTACAATAAATCTTATTGTATCATTAGATTTGAGTGAATTATTTCCAAGTTCTACCACTGCAACTGGATTAGCCGTTCTACTTGCTAAAGTAGCCGTTCTACTTGGAATCTTACAATTTGCTAAAGATGCACCAAAAATGGTTGAAGAATTATTCGGCGTTGAACACATTGATACAAGCGTAGCAGGTATGAAAAATAGACTTAACGAAAATGAATATGCAAAAAGGGCCGCTGTTGCAGGTGGAGCTTTAGGCTTAGGCGGCGCTAGAGCAGGTTGGAATGCAATTCAAGGTAGATTTAACAAAAAATCAGCTCAATATGCTGAAAGGCAAAAAAGAAAACAAGAAAGAAATGCTTATAATGATAGAAGAAGACAATATCGTGAAGGTTTAAGCAGTGCTGGAAGAGTTGCAGATAGTGTAGCACACGGAGTTAGCACAGCTTTTGGTGCCGTTGGAGCAGCTGGAAGAGCAGCGGCCAGAACAGTAGGCACTGCTGGAAGAGGACTAGCTGCTGGCAATGTAGATATTAATGAAATAGGAAATGCAATTGCTGGTCAAGTTGAGGCAAACGAACAAAGATATGCTAACCAAGATCAAAAAAGAGCACAAAAAAGACAACGTGCTATTAAAAACAAATTTAATACCGGTTCATATTTCTTTCCATCTGTTCAAGGAGCAGTTGGAAATCTAATTGATAGTATTCCAGATGTCGAAGTTAGCGGAGGTAATGTTGTTAGAGAGGGACAACAAACTAAAAAAGATATAGGTGCATGGTTAACAGGAAAGGTTAATAAAGCATTAGGAACAACCAGTTCAGCCGCTGCATCAGCTGATAAAGCTGTTATATCAGCCGCAAGTGAAAATATTTCAAGAATCACAGAATTACCATCAATGAAAGGTAAGGACACTGAATTAAATGTTGAAAAAGATTCAAGAAGAAATGCAACTATAAGTAATGCACAGGAAGCAAAACTTGCAGAAAGAACTAGTTATGATGCTAAAGTTGGTGAGTTACTTGCACCAATTGCTCAGCAAAAAAGTGCAGTAGTTTCTACTATGTCATCTAAGTATAGTCAATTGGTAAGGGATGATGCAACACGTGCTACTCATGAAATAGATAACAACGCTAATTTATCTGCCGAACAAAAAACAGAAGCTAAGCAAAAAATTCAAACAAAAATGCAAAGACAACTTGATGCTCTAAGTACTAATGACTTAAAAGCTGTAACTCAAGTCATTAAAGACCATCAAACAGCTGTAGTTGCCAACATTAATAATGATACAAGTTTATCTGCTGCAGAAAAGCAAAGAAGAATTGAAGTTGTAACTAATGCTTCAAATACTAATATTCAAACAATAACCACCCAATGCGAACAACTTGATCAAAGCGTAGCTCCTCAAAAAGCAGCTCTTGATGCTGAATATAAAAGTGCAATTGCTAAGATAAGTGCATCTGAAAATGCAGAATTGACAGCTATAGATGCTGATATCAAACAGAAAAAAATGGATGCTAAAGTTAAAGCATTGAAAAATGATGCTGAAGTTTTAAAAATAGCTGGTAATGTTGAAACAGAAAAGAGTTTTATGGATAGTATTAACAAGATGAGCAGAGAATCACAAAGCGCTATCTATAGTCCAAAAATGGCTGAAACATTAGGTTTGGCAGCAGCAGATGCAACTCCTGAAAATATTCAAAGAGAAATAAGAAGAACATTTTCTGATTTAAGAGCAGGTAATGTTAGTGAACAAACTGTTTTAACAATCGAACAATTAAAGAAATCATTAGAAACCGCAAAAAGAATTTCTGATTTAGCAGCAGTAAATTCTGGTAAAAAAGAAAACGGTGGTGACAAGAAATAATGACAAATGAAGCACAATTTTGTGAAGATTATACGGTTAGATTTATTTTAATGTATAACATAATTGATAAAGACGAGCTAGAAGAAATAGAAAGCGTAAAAGCTATGAAAGAAGATAGTATTTATCAAATGATGCTTACACCGGAAAAAGAAAAACCTATGTTAGAAGAAGCAGAAAAGGAATATGAAGAATCTATAGGTAAATTACTTGATGAAATCAGACACAATTATCCAGGTGTTATCAATGAAACAATAATGCAATTAAATGGATTATTAATTCAAAATCCTCAAGTAGCAGCTAAGTTAGGCTTGAGAGTACCACAAAGTATTTCTCAAGGCCTACCTAGTTTAGATTATTATAATAATTATAAAAAATGTTTCGATAACCTTCAAAAATTAGAAATATTAGGAATGAAATAAAAAGGAGGAATAAAAAGTGAATGAATATTTAATTCCCGCAAACTCCAAAAAGTCAATGTTGATTTTAGGAATGTTTAATAGAGGGGATTTAATTATCTTTGGAGCTGGATTAGGGGCGACTGTATTAATGATGCTTACAATGTCTGCTAATTCGTTAAAACAAATATTCTTTATATTATCACCTGCATTAATATGTTCTTTCTTAGTTGTGCCAATTCCTAATCAACATAATATAAGAACATTAATACAGAATATATATTTATATTTTACAGGCCGAAGAACTTACTATTGGAAAGGTTGGTGTGGTGGTTATGGCAAAGACGACACAAAGTAAATATACTGAGGATTGGGTTCCTATTAAGTCAATCCAAAATGGAATGATTCAACTTAATAATAATTACTATGTAACTGGTATTAAAGTTGAACCTAAAAATATTTTTATCTTAGATTATCAAACTCAGAATAATATCATATTTAATTTTAGAAATTTTTATAATACAATTGATTATGAATTCTGGCTAATAGTAGCAGATAGACCTGTTGATATTAAATTATATATGTCTCAACTTCAATTACAATATGATAATGCTCAAAATCAAGCAATTAGAAAGCTTATTGGTCAAGATATTAGTAAAGCTGAAGATTTTGCTGGTACAGCAATGAATGTCGTTGATACAGAGTATTACATCTTATTTAGAGATAAAAAATTAGAAATTGTTCAAAAGAGAATTCAAAACCTTATTGGAAATTTAGCACAACTTGGATTAAATTCAAGTCAAACAAGTGATGATGATTTAAAATTCTTGCTTCAAAATTTCTTAAATGGTGGAGCAAAGAATGAATATGGGACGGTGATGACTGATGTCTAATGTATTTAAAAGTGAAATAGCTCCTAAGGGCATGAACTTTAATATAAATGATTTTATGATTAGTGATAAATATGCAACTATCTTAACAATTATAAGTTATCCTAAAATGATAGGGCCAGGTTTCTTAGCATCAGTTACTAATTTACCGGGTATTAAAGTTGTAGTTAAACATATTCCAATTAACTTCTCAGAAATGAGTAAGATGATTAACAAAGAGATTGTTGATTTAAAGCAAAGATATCAAAAAGAAAATGATCGTACTCTTCAAGAAAGATATCGTCAAGATTATGAATCATTAGAGTCTTTTATTCAAATGCTTGCTGCAACTCAATCAAAAATCTTTGATTTTCAAATGCATATTATGATTACTGCTGATTCAAAAGAAGAATTAGAAAATAAAAAAATTCAAATTAGAAACTACTTAGATGCGATGGGAATGCGTGGTATTCCAATGATGTTTGAACAAGAAAAAGTTCTTAAATCAATGTTACCAATTTTCCCAAAACAAGATATCGAAGATCGAGTTGGTATTCCAATTCCAAGTCCTACTATCGCAGCAATGTATCCATTCGTTTTTGATAGTATTAAAGATCCAGGTTCTGCTACTTTATTAGGTGTAGATTTCTCTGGTGGAGTTGTCTTATTTAACCAATTTTTATATCAAATTAAAAAAGAATTTAATAGAAATAATGCTAATATCATTATCTTAGGTACATCTGGTTCAGGTAAAAGTACTGCCGCTAAATTATTATTAAGAACTCATATTCGTAATAATTGTAAAATAATTGCTATTGACCCTGAAGGTGAACTTGAAGATATGACAAGAAACTATGGTGGTGACTTTATCGATTTAGGTAAAGGTGGCCAATATGGTTTAATCAATCCATTAGAAGTTATCTTTGATGCTGATGAAGAAGAATTAAAAGAAGGTTTAGGTCATTCAGTATTAACCAGAACTCTTCAATCATTAAAAGCATTTATGAAATATTATTATCCTTCAATTGAAGATGATGTATTACAAATGTTTAGTGAAATATGTCAAGAAACATATAAGAGATTTAATATAGATTTTAATACTGACTTTAGTTCATTTACATCAACTGATTATCCAACATTTGATGATGTTTACTCAACAATTAAAGGTAAATTATTATCAATGCCAGAAGCAACTAGAGAAAAAGATGTAATGGAACGTTTAGAGTTACGTGTAAGACCATTTACAAATGAATTAAGATTCTATTTTAATGGTCATACAACCCTACAAATGAAAAGTAATTTCATTGTATTTAATATTAGAGAACTTATGAATAGTGATGAAAATATTCGTAATGCTTTATTCTTTAATGTTTTAAAATATGCATGGGGCTTATGTTTAGATAAAAGTATTAATACCGTAATGTATGTTGATGAAGCCCATGTCTTATTATCATCAAGAAATGAACTAGGTGCTGAATTTTTAGCCCAAGTTCAAAGACGTAGTCGTAAATATAACACTGGAACAATTATTATTACTCAACAACCAACTGACTTTGCTGCAGCAAATGTATTTGTTCATGGTAAAGCAATTTTCGATAATGCTTCTTATTATCTAGTAATGGGATTAAGAAAACAAGCTGTTGAAGATTTAGCTAGATTAATCGACTTAAATGATAATGAAAAAGAAAGTATTAAAACATACAGTCAAGGAGAAGCCTTATTCGTATGTGGAAATAGACGTATGAGAATTAATGTTGTTCTTACTCAAGATGAGTTAGATTCATTTGGTTCTGGTGGCGGCCTATAGTATAAAAGGTGGTGTATCTATTTATGACAATTGATACTAATAATATAAATAGGATATTCAAAAAAATGATATTAACTATATCAATTTTTTTGATATTCTTTTTTACTTTTACTCCCGTAAAAGCTGCATCTTTTAAATATTCAGAATTTAATTGGGATAAGTTTGCTGAAAAAAATAAAAATTATTGGTTTTCTTCTTGTGAAACTACTGATAATGTTAAAAAGTGTGAAGATATGATTATAAGCCAACAAAAGAAGTTTTATACCAAACTTTATAAATTATTAGGTCAATATGAAAAAAAAGGTGTAGTAGGCTTAAATGACAATGTAATTCTAGCAACAATATTCTTTGAAATACCATTAGGATACGTTGTTGATGATGATGGAAAAAATAAAGATGATTATGCTAAAATAACCAATAGTTCAGCATCATCTTATAATAATGATAATGAAAATATTGATGAATATGATGTCACATCTGATGATTCGGAAGCTCTATCACGTGGAACAGATACCTTAAAACTATTAGTTAAAAGTATGGTAGGTTATCGTGCTTCATGTTATGGTATTAGTGATAAAGAATCAACTCCATCATCTGATGGAACAACTGAAAATATTTGTCCTAGTGGTAGTGAAGAAACTTCTTCTGGTAAATGTCGCACCTTATTAAGTACTGGAGAACGCCATTTAGGATTCTGGGAAAAGGCCTTAGAGCATTTACAAAGCTTCTTTGGATTAACTAGTGATAAAGCATCAAAATGTGCCTCTGAAGCTGCAAAACAAAATTATGGTAGCTATGATTATGTTGTATCAGATGATTTAGAAAAAGCTGAAGATAAATATTGGGATTTCTTAACTAATAGTAATTACTTAGATGGCATTGAACATTTGAAATATCGTTTTGAAAATAAATTGAAGAAAACCAAAAAAGACAGTCTGACTGAAGAAGACAAAATTGAAGTAAGAACTCAAATTGTTAAAGAAATGAAAGAATTAGTTAAAATATATGAAAGTTCAGATAGTATGTATAACGCCAACTATGAAGAAGTAACTGAATATAACTATTTTTTTCCAATAGGTAGTGTTGAAACCGAGGAAATTGACGGTCATATATATGCTAAAAAAGATCCAAAATCTGTAACTATTATTTCTAAATTTGGTGAAATCAGATCTACTGATGGCAGTAAAATTAAAAAGAATTTTGGTATTGATATTGGTGAATTAGGCAATTCTGGAGAAACTTATGTTATTGCTGTAGATCGTGGTACAGTTTCTTCTATAAAAAGTGAATGTAAAGAAAATGAAGAAGATTCTAAAAAATGTAACAGTGGTTATGGTAATACCATAATGATTAAACATACAGATGGAAATACAACAGTTTATTCATTCTTATCTCCTGATTCAATTTTAGTTGAAGAAGGTGATGTTGTAGAACAAGGACAAGTAATCGCTAAAGCTGGTAAAACCGGTGATACTGACATTGTTTCCTTGCATTTTGAAATTAGAACTGGAACTAGTGCTTCTACTGCCGTTGATCCACTAGATTACTTGGATTTATCCAACCCAAGACCAACAGCTAGTACCAAAATAGCCGCCTTTTTAGAAAAATTTGAAGGAACCGGACCAATGAGAGGGGACAATTATCTAGTATATTGTAATTCAGGTGATATTCCTACCGTTGGGCATGGTATCACCCTTCAATATAACGTTTCTGAATTAGCTCAATTTGGAATTAACGTTTCCTCACCATATTCACAATACTGTGGAAAAGAATTTCCTAAAGCCGCAGTTGATAAGGTATTTGGTGCAGTTTTAAAAAGATTTCAAGATAATGTTCGAAACAGTCTTGCTAGAAATAGTATATCCAATTTAGCTAATCATCAAATAGATGCTTTAACAAGTTTAATGTATAATACCGGAAATTTAGATGGTTTTCCAAATGCATATCGATCTTATGGAAGCACTGAAAGTTTATGTACAGGTTATTGGAATAATCACTATGTAATGACTGGAAGTCAATTTGAAAATGGTTTAAGAAGAAGAAGAAAAGCTGAATGTCAGATGTTTGTAAACGCTGACTATGGATTAGAAGGGTAATAATTTATGGGCTTAAAAAAAGATAAATACGATAGTAAAGATAATAGTTTAAAACAATTATTAATAATTCTAGCAGTAATTCTTTTAATCTTAGGTATTATTAGTATTGTTAAAAAATCTAAAAATAATGATACCAATACTGAAACAGAAATAAAATTAGAAACTGTAAAAGATTATTCAACATTCTTTACAGTTGAAAATTGTATTAATAAATACATAAATGCTTTATCAACCTCTAATGGTGAAGATGCATTTAATTTATTAACAAATGAATATAAAAATTTAGCAAGTATTAATAAAGATAACATTGATGATAAATTAGTTTACTTAGATGGTAATTATGTTTATGAAGCACGTAACATCTTTGTTAAAAATATCGACAATAATACAAAAGAATATTATGTTTATGGTTTATTAAAAGAAGATGTTTTAGGTGGATATGATACTGGTAAAGATTCATATTATCAAGTTATCATTGAAGATGAATCATATACATTTACACTAAGACCTTACACTATAGAAGAATATAGAAAGGCGATTCAATGAAAACAATAGATTATATAAAAGAACATAAAAGTTTAATTATCATCATTACTATTTTAATCGCAGCCTTTATTTTAATTGGGGTATTAATTTTTAATGGTAATGAAGATCAAAACTACAAACGTAAATATGATGAATCAAAAACAAAATATAAAATTAATGAAGTAGTTCCTATATATGTTAATCAAGAACAAATGGCTAAAAAATATTTATCTGAGTATGTTAATTTAATTGTTTTTGATGAAGAAAAAGCTTTTGAATTATTAGATGAAAGCTTTAGTCAAAGATACTTTAGTGGTGACTTTGATGCCTTTTCAAAATATATTAATTCCTTAAAAACTAAACAATTTGTTCAAGCCAAAGTTACTGGTTATGACATCAGAAAAATTGAAGGCAAAACTTATTACTATGTAAAAGATTTAGATGGCAATCAATTTTTATTTAAAGAATCAGAAATTAGAAATTATACAGTAGTAATAGATTAGATAAGCATTCAAAGCCACCTAGATGTAAGTGGCAAAATAAGTAAAGGAGGTAAATTATGGCAAGTAATAATAGTTATAAATCATTTAATGATAGTAACAATCATAATAAAATAAATGGATATAATAATCCATATGATAACAATTATTATGACGATCGACCATTAATCGAAGATGAAGATGATGATTTCGAAGAATATGATGACTATGATGAAGAAGAGCCATCCTATCAAAACGGATATGAAGAAGAACCAAGCAATGAATCGTCTTCACCAGAAACAGGTGGAGAGAATCAAGGTACTGATAGCTCAGAAAATGAAGATAATGGTGAAAATCCTAATGAACCTCAAACCTTAAAAGAAAAATATGATGCGGCAAAACAAAAATTTGAAGACACTAAAGAAAAAGCTCATCAAACTGCCGAAAATATTAAAAATGCCCCACAGAATATTAAAAATAAAGCAAATCAAGTAGCAACCAATGTTAAAAATGCTCCTGAAAATGTTCGAAATCGCTTAAATCAAGCCAAAACAAATATTCAAAATGCTCCTCAGAACATTAAAAATGGGATTAAAAATGCTCCTCAAAAAGCTAAAGAAGGAGCTATTAACCAAGTTAAGAAAACTAAAGAATCAATTAATAAAAAAATTAAAGCTAAAAAAGAAGATGTTAAAAAGAAAATTAAAAAAATAAAAGCATCTATAAAAGTTTTAGGTGTAGTTGGCGGTTTTCTTTTAGGCTTTGCAGCATTAATGTTTCCTGTTATTTTAATAGCCGCTTTATATGAAGCTTTATTTGGTTTAACCGCTAGTGGAGAAGGTAGAAGTCATTCAAATGCATCAAGTCAGTATTCTATTTCTGAAATTGAAAAGAAAATGATTTACATCGGTGATTCAAGAACTAATGGTTTAAAATCCGCGTTAACCGATAGTACTATATCCTTTATTGCTAAAGATGGTTCTGGATATAGTTGGTATGTATCAGACGCTAAAAAAGAATTAGAAAGTAAAATTGAAAACGATAAGCTTAAATTTGTTGTTTTAGCATTTGGAGTAAACGATTTACATAATATAGATAATTATATAAATGCTTATAATTCATTAATAAGTGAACATGATAAAGTTAATTTCTTCGTCATGTCCGTAAACCCCGTTGATGAAACCGTAGCTAAATCTTATGGGTATACAGTAAGTAATGAATCTATTAAAAATTTTAATGATAAATTACAAAATGCTTTTGGTAACAAATATATTGATGTATATTCTCAAATTAAAGGACAAATAAGTACTGTAGATGGTTTACATTACAAATCAGAAAGTTACTTAAAAGTTCATGATATTGTAGTTAATTATATTCAAAAAAATAGTTATCGCTCTGGTGGTGATATTGCTAATGCCACCTATTTAGAAGGAGGATTACCAATCCCAATCATTTATCAAGGTGACTATCCAGATGTGTATTTATACCCAAGTGACACAAGCAAAACTGTAAAATGTTGTGGTTGTGGTTTTACATCCGCCTCAATGATAGTTTCATACTTAACTGATGAATTAATAACCCCAAGAGAATTCGTTGATGACTGGTCACGAAAATACTATGTATATGGACAAGGAATGTCTGGAAGCTTACCAGCAGCAGCAGCAGCCCATTATGGTTTAGGAGAAGTAAGAACAACAACAAGTATTAAAGAAGTTGTTACTGCTCTTCAAGAAGGACACCCAGTTATGTCATCGCAAGGATCTGGTTTATTTACCAGTGGCGGTCATCTAATCGTTTTAAGAGGCGTAACTGAAGACGGAAAAATCTTAGTAAACGATCCGAATGCCTATAATGCCGTAAATAAAAATTATAATAATCGAGCATTTACTCAAGGGGAAATTGCACAATCAGCTGGAACTTATTATATCTTCCCAGCTAAAGAATAAAAGGAGCAAAAATGAAAATAAAAAAAATAACCTTATTATTATTTTTAGTATTTTTCATCTGTGGGTGTACTGCTAAGTATGATTTAGATATTAAAGAAACTAGCTTTACTGAAAACTTAGAAATAAGTGCAACCTCAAATGAAACTTTATATAAATATTATATTAAAACAACCGGCAAAACTGACTTTTATGACATTGAAAATGATTTTCAAACTAAAAAAGATGGTGAAGTCTATTACGATGTTAATTTAGTCAAAGAAAACAATGTCGATAAATTAAAATACAACTATGAATTTATGGGACAAGATCTTTCTCAATCAAATTTTATTAATAGTTCATTTACAAATGTTTCTTTTGGAAATAATGATAGTATAATTGATACATCAACAAAACATTTATTACTATCAGATTTTAACGGTTTTACTTTATTTAAAAAATTAACAGAAGTAGAAATAAATATTAATTGTCCATATGAAGTTACTTCAAATAATGCTGATAAAGTTAAGAATAATACTTATACTTGGATAATTAATAAAGATAATATGAAAAATGCATCAATTGAATTAGTATATAATGAAGGTGTTAAAGCCAAACCCAAAGCAGATAATATCAATAATATAATAAACACTTGTCTAATTGCTATTGGTGGTATCGTAGTCCTTGGAGCTATAATAATTGGTATTAAAGTATTAAAATCTAATAAATAATTATAGAAAAATTATTTATTCTATTATATAATCAATAAATGAAGGAGTGATATTATGAAATTTAAAGTAACTGCTAAAGACTTTACTATCTTTATAATCTTTTGCGTTGTTTTATTTATATTTTCATCATTAGCAGTAGTAAATATTTCATCACTTTTATCAACTGGAAAATTTTATGGTTTTAACTTTTTTGCTGGCTTAGGGCCATCTTATATAGTTCCTACTTTAATATTATTTTTCGCCGTTTTAGTTGGCGTATTTATGAGTGTATCATCATCTATCTTTGAACATGAAAAAGGTTCTGGTATAGGTCTTAAATTTGGTGAAAAAGATGAAAAAGGTTATAGTCGTTGGGCTAAACCAGAAGAAATAAAAAAATCTGAAGGAGTTGAAAAAGTATTAATTAAAGATCAAGATATTAAAGCAGCTGGTATTCCTTTAATTAATAATGGTAAAGAAATATGGGTAGATAACGGCGATTATCATACCCTAGTTATCGGAGCTACCGGTTCTGGTAAGACTAAATGTTTAGTAGACCCTCAAGTTCAAACTTTAGCTCGTAAAGGCGAAAGTATGATTTTAACTGACCCTAAAGGTGAGTTATATCGTGACCATTCAGAAATGTTACGTGCTAAAGGTTATAAAATTGTAGTTTTAAACTTCCGTGATCCTCAAATGGGAAATGCATGGAATCCTTTAACATTACCATATCAATTATATAAAGCTGGTAATACTGATAAAGCCACTGAACTTTTAGAAGACGTAGCTTTAAATATTATTTATGACCCAGAAAATAAAAACGATCCATTCTGGGAAAAATCAGCATCAGATTTTTTCTGTGCCTTAGCTTTAGGTTTATTTGAAGATGCTAAAGAAGAACAAATAAATTTAAATTCAATTAACTATATGTCAAGTGTTGGTGAGGATAGTTTTGCGACATCAAACTATACTAAAGAATATTTTACTTTAAAAGGTGAAAAACATCCAGCTTATATCTTTGCTTCAAACACAATTAATGCTCCAACTGATACTAAAGGATCAATCCTTTCTGTATTTAGACAAAAAATCAGACTATTTGCCCGTGGTGGAGAATTATCAGAAATGCTTTCTTATAGTGACTTCAACATGAGAGAAATAGGTACTCAAAAAACTGCAATCTTCATGATTATTCATGATGAAAAAACAACGTATCATGCTTTAGCAACAATCTTCTTAAAACAAGCATATGAAACATTAATTGATGTTGCACAGCATTGTCCTAAAGGAAAATTACCATTTAGAACCAATTTCATCTTAGATGAGTTTGCAAATATGCCACCATTAAAAGATGTTACAACCATGGTTACAGCCGCTCGTTCAAGAGCTATTAGATTTACCTTTATTATTCAGAACTTTGCCCAATTAAATGATGTATACGGTAAAGAAACTGCTGAAACAATTCGAAGTAACTGTGGAAATCTTATTTACTTAATGACTACTGAATTATCAGCTTTAGAAGAGATTAGTAAATTATGTGGAGAAGTTAAATCAAAAGAAAAAGATAAAACTGCATCAACTCCATTAATTACTGTATCAGACTTACAAAAACTTAAGTTATTTGAAGTAGTTATTCTAAGAAGTAGAGAAAATCCATTTAGAACTAAATTAACTCCAAGTTTTGAAATAGATTGGGGTACTCAAGGCTATGGAGAAGGTAAGTTAGTTAGCCGTGAAAAAAGAGAAATTGATCAATTTGATATTAAAGAATTTGTTAAAGTTAAAAAGAGAAATAAATTGTTTGAAGCTTTAGACAACAACCCAGTTGGCACAGCTCCTAAAACTGAACCAGCTAATCCGACTGGTGGAGCTCCTATATTTGAAGCAATTCCTAAAGCTGAAAATAATACAGCTCCGGCATCTCCTACATCATTTACAGAACCAACAACTTATGACTTTAATGCCTTAAATCCATTTAATATGGCTAGTCCAGTAAATGAAGTAAAAGAAGAAAAAGAAGCATCAGAACCAAAGAACGATAATTTAAATACATTATTTGGAAAATTGCCACCAGTCGAAGAACCATCTCATGATGATTCAAATACAATTACCGCAATTAAACCAACTCAAAATACTGAATTAACTTCAAAATTTGATATAGATAGTTTAATTAAACGAATAGATGCCAAAATTGCTGAAAAAGAAGCAATCATGCAAAAAGAGGGGAAAACAACTAATGTTCCTCCAATTGAATCTATTCCAACTATTGAACCACCAAAACAAGATGAAAAAATTGAAAATTTAGAAGAAGTATCTCAATCTGATGATTATGACAAATTAGACGCTACCGTAGTTGAAAGATTTGATGATTTTATGAAAAATACTGATGATAAGAAAGAAACTAAACCATCAGACCCCGTAATTAACATTGATAATGATAGCTTAGTAGTAGGCGATGTTACGGATGATGAATTCTATGATGACTTCTTCCATGATGATAATGAATAGAAAAATTGCAAAAAATGCAATTTTTTTGTTTAAATATATATTGCATTTGGTAAATTCATCTGCTATAATTTATATGACAACTAAGGATATTAGTTGTTATGTCAATATCAAAACAGCTAGTGTTTATGTAACTGTTTATCATCTTTTAGGAAAATTATCCTACAAGCTTATATTTATTATGAATATACTATAATATGAAAACAATTTATAGGAAGGATTATCAGAACGACGGTGTTCTAATTAATTTAGATACCCAGTTCATACCATTTGATAATCTGTTAAATAATCATAATAAATATTTAAATAAAAATAATAAATATTATTTTTATTGTAAGACGGGTAAGAAGGCTAAAAAAGTGGCATCTATTCTAGAAGCATATGGATATAACACTACACTAGTGCTGTAAAAAAAAGGACTTTTAATTAAGTCCTTTTTGTTTTATAATAAAAACATGAATATATTAGAATTTATTGATACAATTGTAACTAATTTAATGAACGACATCGGAGTACTTGCTCCTATTTTAGCGTGTCTTCTTATTATAATAGAATCAATGCTTCCCATCTTACCACTTGCTTTATTTATTACCATAAATTTTTATTATATGGGATCTTTAGTAGGATTCTTAGTAAGTTGGATTTTAACTATAGTAGGTTGTTATTTATCATATCGATTATGTCGTAATAAATTAAAATCACACTTTGATAACATGTTAGATAAAAAAGAACATAAAAAATTACATCATTTAATGAGAAGAATCGATAAACTTTCATTAGAACAATTAACAATTTTAATTGCCATTCCATTTACACCAGCCTTTATGGTTAATATAGCCGCTGGCTTATCAAATATGGATACTAAAAAATATCTTATCTCAATTATTATAGGTAAAATATTTTTAGTATATTTCTGGGGATTTATTGGTACTAGTTTAATTGAAAGTATCTCTAATCCTAAAATATTAATTGAAATTGGAATAATGATGCTTATTGCCTTCATTTTAAGTAGAATAGTAAATAAAAAATATAGAATAGAGTAGGGATTTTATGGAAATATTAGAATATATAATTATAGGACTTTTAGTAATAATAATCATTTTTTTAATAGTCTTATTATCAAAAAAGACTAATAATGATGACATAACCGAAAAACTAGGAAAATTTGAAACTGACTTAGTTAGATCACTAGGTGACTTTAAATATGAATTTAGTAAAAATATTGAAAAAGACTTTAAAGAAACTAATGAAGTAATTGAAAAACGCTTAAATTATATTAATGATAAAGTGAATGAAAGATTAGATTCTAACTTTGAAAAAACCAATAAAACTTTCTCATCTATTTTAGAAAGAATTAGTAAAATTGATGAAGCTCAAAAGAAAATCGATGGCTTATCAAATGATATTATTGGTCTTCAATCAGTCTTAACTGATAAAAAAACTAGAGGTATCTTTGGTGAAACTAACTTAAATTATATCTTTAATAGTGTCTTTGGTATTAATGATAAAATTTATAAAACTCAAGTTACTATGTCTAATGGCTACATTGCTGATGCCATTCTTTATGCTCCGGAACCTCTTGGAACAATTGCAATTGATTCAAAATTTCCTTTAGAGCATTATCAAATTATGACTGATCAAAAGAAAGATAAATTAGAAAGAGAATTAGCCACTAAAGCATTTAAACAAGATGTTAAAAAACATATTGATGCCATTAAAAATAAATATATCATTCCTGGTGAAACCGCTAGTGAAGCTATTATGTTCTTACCAGCTGAAGCTATCTTTGCCGAAATAAATGCTTATCATCCTGATTTAATTGAATACTCTTATAAATCAAAAGTCTGGATTTGTAGTCCGACAACTTTAATGAGTACTTTAACCATTATAAGTATGATATTAAAAAATATTGAAAGAGATAAATATGCAAAAGTTATTCATGAAGAATTAACTAAATTAGGTGTTGAATTCTCTCGTTATCGTGAACGTTGGGATAAATTATCAAGAAGCATCAATACAGTCTCTAAAGACGTTGAAGATATTCATACCACAACCGAAAAAATAACTAAACGTTTTGTTTCTATCAGTAACGTTAACTTAATTCCGGAGGATACCAATGACAAATAAAGACTTATTAGAAAAATCTGCCATTGGTTATCACCATCTATTAGAGTTTACTAAAGATCATGATTCCAAACATTTACCATATTTAAAAACTTACTATGAACAAATAGTAACATTTATGCTTTTATGTTACTACCAAAGTAATATAGATATTGTTGATATTAAAAATAAAAAAACTCTAGAAGATGTATTTACTATGAAATCATTTGAAAGAGTAAATAGTGGTTATAGTTATGAAAATAGTAAATATATGGAATATGGGATTGGTATTGTTACTGAAAATTCTGCCATTCCTTATGAAACTCAAGTTAGATATATTCGAAACGCCTTAGCTCATAAAAGTTTCGACATTACTGAAGATGGTAACTTTCATATTCAAACTCCATATTATGAAGCATTTGTTGATCCTAAATGGTTAGAAGCTTTATTATTTAGTGTTCTATCAGATACTAGAAGTGATTTTAAAAAAGGTATGAGTGAAAGTGTAACTTTTAACTATCGCTCAGATAAACCTCTTACTCCTAGTGATTTTCGTTCTTATATTGCTAAAGGTTATATTAGTTTAATTGATATTGAACTAGGAACTGGTAGTAAAGATAAAGTTAAACAAGCTTTAGGGTTAAGAGAAGATGCTCCTATTGAAGAATTTAATGATATTTATCAGTTAATGAGACAAGTTATTATACAAGGTTTAAATGATCGTATAACGGATCAAGATGGACCTGAAGAACATATAACTAAAATTAAGAAGTTCATTAAAGACCTAAATAAAGACCTAGATGGCGCAATTATTTTATCTCATAGGCATTTAGACTACCAAGACTTTGAAGACCTCATAAACAGCCCTTTATTTGCTAAATTAAAGACATATGATAATCAAGTAAGACATATGTATAACCATTATATAACCTCTAAAAATGAAGATGTAAATAATACTTTATCATATTGTTGTTTAAAACATGTTTTATTTAAAATATATAATAATGAAGAATTAACTCCAGAAGATTATTTATACCTAGAAGAATCTCTTGGGTTTATTGCTAAAGCATATGGCAACTTAGTAGTTAACAATATTTGTTCAACTGCCGACTTTAGAGAAAATAGTTACCTAGTTGGTAAATTATTTAAACAAGATATGAACATTGATTTTGGTTATGCTAAAAACTATTATAAAGAAGCTATTAAACAATTAATTACATCATTAGAACAAATCAAAGAATATCCTCATGATGAAGAAATATCAGACCAAGAAAAGTCAATTAAATACACATTAAATAGATATAATCGTAGGCTATATCAAATAAGTCAAGGTGTTTATCCATCATTTCATATTCAAATGCGAAATATGTTAGCTCATGGGTATTTAAAATGTCATCAAGATCAAATTCATTTATATGAAAAAGCTAAAGCTATAACCATTCCTAGATATTCTAATAAAAAAAAGAAATGGAATACTAAAGACTTAAAAACACCCGTTATTTATAATGTTGATATGTCCCTAGAAACTTATAATAATATGTTAACATCTTTAAGCTTAAAGTACGGAATTGATCCACTAAAAACAGTTGATTTTAGTAAGTCAGATTTCCAAATGTAATATAAATTTAATGTAAAATCCACTTATTACCAAAACTTAAGTGGTTTTTTTATGTTATAATTTATATATAAGGTGGTATATCATATGGAATTTATAGAAATAAAAGATGTTTATAAAGTATATAAAAATGGTGTAACAGGCTTAGCAGGAGTTAACCTAAAAATTAAAAAAGGTGACTTTGTTTTCATCATTGGGCACACAGCTAGTGGTAAAAGTACTTTAATTAAACTCTTATATCGTGAAGAAAAACCAACCAAAGGTAGTGTTACAGTTGGTGGTATCAATGTAGCTAAATTAAGAAATAGTAAAATATATAAATTAAGAAGAAAAATAGGTATTGTTTTTCAGGATTATAAACTTTTACCTAAATTAACTGTCTATGAAAATGTAGCTTATCCTTTAGAAAGTTATGGGCTAAGTTCAGCAGAAATAAGACCTTTAGTTTTAGCTGCTCTCGAACAAGTTGGCTTATCCCATAAAGTTAGAAGTTTCCCTTATGAACTATCAGGTGGAGAACAACAAAGAGTATGTATTGCAAGAGCAATTGTTAATAAGCCAAAATTACTTCTTTGTGATGAACCAACTGGAAACTTAGACCCCGATACATCTAAAGAAATAATGGATGTAATTAATAAGATTAATAAAGAACTAGGAACAACCGTTGTAATGGCTACTCATGATAAAGATATCGTAAATAGAATGAAGAAGAGAGTAGTAGTTATTAAAGATGGTTTAATAGAAGGAGATTATTTGAAAGGAAGTTATAAAGTAAATGAGAATATTTAGAATAATTGGTCGAAGCTTTATTAACGCATGTAAAAGTATTGCTCGTAACTTTAGTTTAAGTATCGCTTCAATAACCTGTACAATCATAACTTTAATATTAGTATCAATTGGTTTCTTAATCTCATATAACGTTAATAATATTACAAAAGAAATCGAACAAGAACTAACCATCGTAGTTTTTATGGATAAAAATGTAACCAAAGAAGAACTAAGTAATACCAAAGAACTACTTGAAAAAACTGACAATATTAAAAAAGTAACATATAAATCTAAAGAAGATATTAAAAATCAAATGGCTAACGAAAATGAAACATTTGCTAAAATAATCGCAACCTGGGATGAAAATGAAAATCCCTTACAAGATTCCTATATTATCGAAGTAAAAGATGTTAAAGATATTAATGAAACTGTAACAACAATTAAAAATATTGATAAAGTAGATATCGTTAAATATGGTGAATCAATGGTAAATGAATTAATTAAAGTATTTGATTATGTTAAAAATGGAACTATTATCTTAGTAGTAGGACTTATTTTAGTAACTGTATTCTTAATAAATAATACAATTAAAATAACTATCTTTAGTCGTAAAAAAGAAATTGATATTATGCGTTTAGTAGGAACAAGTAACACTGTAATAAAATTACCATTCCTAATTGAAGGATTCTTAATTGGAATGATAGGATCAATAATACCTATTTTAGTAACAATATTTGGTTATAGCTTTGCTTATAATGCATTAGATATTGCTGGATTATCAAATATCATGAGTGTTATAAAATTAGTTAATCCTAATGATGTTGTATATATGACATCATTACTAATCTTTATTATCGGATCAGTAGTAGGTATGTTTGGTAGCGTTAAAGCTGTTAGAAAGTACTTAACAATATGAGAAAGAAACTAACTAAATATTTAATCTTTGCTCTTTCCTTAATGCTATTTATTATGCCAACAGTTAATGCTAGTGACGCTAATACTTTAGCTGAATTAAGAAAAGAACTAACTGCTTTAAAAAATAAAAAGAAAACTCAAGATAACGCTAAAAGACAAACTAAAAACCAAATAAGTAGTGCTAAAAATAATATTTTCTCATCACAACAAGCTATTGAAACTGGCAAAAAACAAATCGAAGCATCAAAAAAAGAAATTGAAACGTTAACTGATGAAATAAATTCAACCAAAGGAAGCATTAAAAAATTAATGAACTCTTACCAGGTAATGGAAGGAGAAAACATCTATTTAGATTATGTTTTTAATGCTGATAGTTATGCTGATTTAGTATATAGATATTCACTAGTAAAACAAATCTTAAACTATAATAATGGTCAAATTGAAGACTGGGAATCAAAAGTTCAATATAATGAAGATTTACAAAAAGACTTAGCAAATAAAGAAATACAGCTTAATAACAGTATTGCACATCTAGAAAATCAATTAGACTCTCTCGGAACTCAGTTAGATGAAATTACGGAAATATCAATGGATATTCAAGAACAAATAGATGGTGTTGCCGATCTAATTAAATATTATGAAAGTCTAGGATGTAAAGAAAACGAGAATCTAGATCAATGTGTTAGTGTTAAAGGTGACACCAGATTTAGAAAACCATTAACTAAAGGAACAATTACAAGTTATTATGGTTATCGTTTTCATCCAATTTATAATTATAAAAAATTCCATAGTGGAGTAGATATTGGTGGCAATAAAGAAGGAACTAATGTCTATGCAACCGCTAATGGTCAAGTAGGGATGATTATTGATAAAACCTATAAAAAGATTTGTGGAGGTCGTCAAGTTTATATTTATCATACAATTAATGGTAAAAAATATACCTCAGCATACTTACATTTATTATCTATAAATGTTAAAGTAGGAGACAGTGTTACAAGTAATACCGTAATTGGTAAAGTAGGCGGAGGTAAACAAACGAAAAGTTGGGAAAAATGTTCAACTGGAGCTCACTTACACTTTACTTTAGCTGAAGGATGGTATGGAAGAACATATTCATCTTATAGTACTTTCCTAGCTAAAACATTTGACCCCCAAAAAACCTTAAAATTACCAAATAAAAATAAATATTGGTATAGTAGGTAATAAGCAGTAGATAAATAATTCTATTGCTTTTTTATTACTCATCTGCTAAACTAATAATAGAATAAAGGGATGACAAAAATGGATAAATTAAGAAATATTTTAGATACAATTTATAATACCGAACATGGAATGTTATATTTTTACTTAATCTTAGGAGTAATAGCGTTAATCTTTGTTGTATTAATTATTATCACTATAGTTAAAGCTAAAAAAGAAGATAAAATCTTACAAGAAGTTGAAAAAAATAATCCAGCTTTAAAAAGTGAACCACAAGAAGAAGTAAAAGAACCTGTAAAAGTAGAGCTTAAAGAAGAATCAAAAGAAGAAATTAAAGAAGAACCGGAAGAAGAATATGAACCAGAATATTTTTCAGAAACTCAAATCTTTAATAAAGTATTAATGGATACTAATAATTATAATAACAATGAAGATTTAACTCCAAGTCCAGTTCAAAATGAAGAAATTCCATTAACTATTCCAGAAACAAATGAATTAAATAAATCAGAAACAAACGATTCAGTATATCTAGAACCAGTTAAAGAAGATCATGAAGATAAATCAATTGGTGAATTATTTACTGAAGAATTACCAGTTGTATATCCAAAAATGACTGAAGAAGAATTAAATAAAGAAGAATCAAAAGAAGAAATTAAAGAAGAATCAAAAGAATTAAATAAAGAAGAAATTAAAGAAGAAGTTAAAGAAGAAACAACACTTCTTACAGATACTCCTGTAGTTCTAGCTGAACCAAAAGAAGAAAATAAAGAATTAACTAATACTCAAAGTATTCATATTTCAAATGATGAAATAAAAGCTCGTTTAGCTAAACTAAAAAATCTTAAAAAAGAAGAAACAGCACCTGCTGAAAAAGAAATACCTCTAGAACAATCAGATACAGGTTTAATAAATATTATGAGTAATGCTGGTATTAATGATGATATGGAACTTCCAGCTATCAAAGCCCATAATACCGAAGAAATTGACACAAATAAGACAATATAATTTGTCTTTTTTTTGTACTTTTGATATACTTAACAAAGGTGATACTTGATGGTAAAATACGATGAAAGTTCAATTACAATATTAGAAGGATTAGAAGCCGTAAGAAAAAGACCTGGTATGTACATTGGTAGTACCGATAAAAGAGGCTTACATCATCTAGTATGGGAAATAATTGATAACTCAGTAGATGAAATAATAAATGGTTATGGTAATAAAATAACTGTAAGAATAAATAAAGATGGAAGTATAACTATCGCTGATAATGGACGTGGTGTTCCCACTGGAATGCATAAAAGTGGTAAAAGTACCCCAGAAGTAATTTATACAATACTTCATGCTGGTGGTAAATTTGAAACCAATGGTTATAAAGTATCAGGTGGTCTTCACGGAGTAGGTGCCTCAGTAGTTAATGCTTTAAGTGATTGGATGGAAGTAACAATTTTAAGAGATGGAGCTATTCATCAAATTAAATTTAAAGAAGGTGGCAAAGTAGATGTTCCTCTAAAGAAAATTGGTACAACCAATAAAACCGGAACAATCGTAACCTTTAAACCAAATGCCGAAATATTTAAAAATCTAAGCTTTAGTTACACAACCATCTGTGAAAGAATGCAAGAAAGTGCTTTCTTACTTAAAGAATTAACTTGTGAAATAGAAGACGTTCTTGATAATAAAAAAGTTTCATACCATTATGAAAATGGTTTAATCTCATTTGTTGATTACATTAATGAAGATAAAAAAGTCTTACATAAAGTAGTTCCTATTCATGGTACTAAAAATAATATTGAAGTAGATATCGCTCTTCAATATACAGACTCTTATAATGAAAGTATAATTTCTTTTGTTAATAATGTTAAAACCATTGATGGTGGAACTCATGAAGTTGGATTTAAAACTGGTATAACTAAAGCCTTTAATGATTATGCTAGAAATAATAATCTTCTTAAAGTTAAAGATGCTAACTTTGAAGGTAGTGATGTTCGTGAAGGACTAACTGCTGTTATAAATTTAAAAATTCCCGAAAATCTATTACAATTTGAAGGACAAACAAAAGGTAAGTTAGGTACTCCAGAAGCAAGACCTGTCGTTGAATCAATAGTTTATGACAGCTTAAAATACTATTTAGAAGAAAATAGAGAAATCTCTGTTACAATCATTGATAAAATGAGTAAAAGTAAAATAGCTCGTGAAGCTGCCAGAAAAGCTAGAGAAGAAGCTCGTAACGGTAAAAGTAAAAAGAATGAAGCACGTAATTTAAGTGGTAAATTAACCCCTCCACAAGCTCGAAATCCTAAAATAAACGAATTATTCATCGTCGAAGGAAATTCAGCCGGAGGAACTGCTAAAAAAGCTCGTAACCGTAAATTCCAAGCCATCTTACCATTAAGAGGTAAAATAATTAATACTGAAAAAGCTTCAACTTCAGATATCTTCAAAAACGAAGAAATAAATACTATGATTCATTGTATTGGTGCAGGGTATGGACCAGACTTTGATATTAAAGATATAAATTATGACAAAGTCGTAATCATGACCGATGCCGATGATGATGGTGCTCATATTCAATGCTTACTATTAACATTTTTCTATCGCTTCATGAAACCCTTAATTGAACATGGTCACTTATATATTGCTATGCCACCTCTATATAAAGTAGAGTATGGTAATAAACATGAATATTGCTGGACCAATGAAGAATTAAAAGATTGTACTAAAAACAAAACAAATTATAAAGTTCAAAGATATAAAGGTTTAGGTGAAATGAATCCAACCCCATTATGGGAAACAACAATGGACCCTGAACATCGTAACTTAATTAAAGTCGATATCTCTGATGCCGTTTTAGCCGAAAAAAGAGTAAGTGTTCTAATGGGAGATGAAGTTGAACCTCGTAAAGATTGGATTAATGAAAACGTTGAATTCTCCTTAGAAGATGATTACCAAATTGAAACTAAAAGATAAAAAAAGAGAGCACTAAATCTCTCTCATAAGATCCTTATTTTTATAAGGATTTTTTTTATCAATTTTATCAACAAATAAGATACCATCTAAATGATCTAATTCATGTTGAAAAGCAACTGCCATATCTTCACGAACTCTAATGTCATAAAGATCACCATTTTCATCATAAGCTTCTACAGTTATTCTTGCATGTCTAGGCACAATACCTTCAACCTCACGGTTAACACTTAAACAGCCTTCACCCTCACCAACATAAATTAATTCTTCACTCATACTTTTAACACGAGGATTAATTACAACATATCTATTAAATTTACCTTCTTCAATCTCTTCAGACACTACAAATATTCTTTTTAAAATACCTATTTGCACAAAAGATAAACCCATACCTGGTCTTAAATCATACTTTTCACTATATTCTTCAATTTGACTCATCTCTAAATAAGTTAAAGAATCATCAATTAACTTTTTAGTTTCTTCATCTAATGGGAAAGTAACATTACTAGATTTCTTATGTAATATCTTATTAGATTCATCTAAAATCTTAATATTTGGTAATTCCATAAAATAAGCACCCCTCTCAATAACGTATATAGTTTAACAAAAAAGTTTAAAAAAATAAAGAGTAAACTCTCTTATATCTTTAAAACATCCCCAATTTTATAGTTTTTAGCCCCAAATTTAGGTAATTCTAACGTATGCTTAGATTTCCTCAAAAAAATAATTTTATTTGGAGAAACATTAAAATAAACCTCTCTAACAACCATATTCTTATCTAAGCCGACAATATCTATCGACTCCTTCATAAAAAAAGTATGAATAGAGTTAACATTCCTAAAAAATAAACCATAATCAATATGTTCTTTCCCCATAAAACCAATAAGTTTATCTTTAAACGTTTTAGCTTCAACAATCCTTAACATTTACTCACCACTATAATTATATAATATAATTGACAAATTAACAAAAAAATATGATAATAAGAATAGGTGAACGCTAATGAAAAGATTAAACCGCAAGGGACAAGCCCTAGTCGAATATGTAGTAATCATTGGAGTTGTAACAGTACTAATAATCGCATTAGTAAATTATTTTGGTGGTTTCTTAAAAGATGCTATAACTAAAACCTCATGCCCAATTGTTGGTCAAGAATATGTTCCTGGAGATAAACCGGGAGAAGGTAAGTGTGAATTAGTAAAAGATAAATCTATATTTGATTAAAAAATACTAAATTAGTATTTTTTTTATTGACTAAAAATCTATAATTTGTTAAAATTAAAGTCCACATCTAAAGTATAAGTATACACAAATTTGACAAAAACTCTTAATTATGCTATAATGTAGGCACATTAAGGGTTTAGGGGGTTATTATTATGAAAGGATTTATTCTAGATTATATTAACGAAAATGAATATAAAAAGTTAGAAAGAGCATTAAAGAAATATAACATGCTTGCTTTTAAGAAATTAAACTTTGAATATTATCCATCGTTAAGAAATGGTAAGTTTTTAGGAGAACTTATTTCTAAAAACAAAAAAGACAATACAGAAACTTATGAATTAAAATTACCAAGTGACCATATGTTTAGTCAAGTTCATGGTGATATTAAATTACATTATATTGTTTATAAAAAAGAAAATGTAGTTATGCTAGATACAATTTCACCTTCAGATATTTTATTAGAAGGTCATATGGCTGAATTAACTACATATAAAGGTGTTATGATTAGTAAAGCTAACGCTGAAAAAGATATGTTTAAAATTGATTTATTAAATATGTTACAAAATAAATAGTAATGAGTTTATTCATTACTATTTTTTTAATTCTATAAAACATCATTTTTATCAATAAAAAAACTTGCCTAAGCAAGTTAATTATCAG
>OJAW01000115.1_pt1 | contig 62706 bp, 65 predicted proteins | sample 1589151 | NCBI WGS metagenome assembly OJAW01 (sample SAMN03283290) | human gut metagenome | biome: human-associated habitat; material: feces | host: Homo sapiens | place: Peru | collected 2012
AACAAAACATAACGTGTCTTTAAGGCGTGGTTCAGGTGCTTTATCGACAGTCTGGCAATTTAATGCGTGAATTTTTTTCTTTTTTATTGTTAACAAAAAATAAGAAATAATCATAAGAAATATTGGAATTCAGACTGAAAAAGTGTATAATTAAATAAATTTTTAAATTATTGTCATGAAGGGGGGCGGGGAAAGGTTTATGAAGCTGAAAAACAGAAAAACAGATAAAATCTGGACGGAGCATGAGAGCTATATCAGAAGGCTGTGTTCGTATAAACTTGAAAGCAGACCCGAATATATTGACGACTGCGTTCAGGAGATATTCCTTGCCCTGTCCGAAGCTTTGCATAATGAAAAACGTATAGATTGCCCCAAGGCGTGGCTTACGAAGGTTGCGTATAACAAAATTTCGGATATATACGAAAAAATAAAGAAGGAGGACGAGCTTTTCGTTCCTTTTAATACGGACGTTATCGACGAAACGTATTCGCTGTCCGTTCGAATTGATACGGATAAAGAGAGAGAAACGGAGCTTGTAATGAACAGAGTTCTCGTTTCGCTTGATTCGGACGAAAGAAAGCTGTTATGTGACCGGTATGAGCTTGAAAAAAGCATATCGGAAATAGCCTGCGAGAGCGGTATAACGGAAAATGCCGTATATCAACGGCTGTACAGGCTTAGAATTAAGACAAAAATGCTCGCTAAAGATTGCTTTGACGAGTGAAAGTGTGAATTTTCTGTAAACTATAGGTTTTTTGTGTAAGAAACATAAAAAACGGCGGACTATATTAACGGAGGATGATTTGCAGTGCTAACTGATAAAAAATTAGAAAAATTCCTCAAGGATGAGTCTTTCAGCGAAATTTCAAAAGAACAGCTCGATAAAATCATTGACGACGAAATGAAAAAGCCTGAGTCCGAAATCGATACCGGGCTTATAGAATACTGCCTTAATCTTATGGATGGCATTGATAAAAAGACCCAATCCGACGATATTAATAAGAATGGTTCGGGTGATAAGAATGTAAAGACGTTAAAATTCAGTTTCAGGCATATAGCTGCTCTTGCCGCGGTAATTTCGATAGTAATTGTCGCCGCAGTCTCGGGTTCTGCGTCGGTATCGCATTATAAAATGTACGATGGCGCAATTGAGGTTGACGGGAACAGCGTTTTTCCCGATTTGTCGGGATTTTACGGCGAATCTCAGTCAACCGACATGCCGGACGACGCACTTATTAAGGAGCTTTCGGACAACGGTGTTTCGGGTGTTCTTCTTCCGCGCGCGCTGCTGTCGGGGGCGATTGAAGTTACAAATATTGAATATAATATTGATGAATGGCGTGACGGCGCATACATAGAGTTCACATACGACGACAAGTACGGAAATATATCAATTGAAATTGAAAAATATGATTATGACGACAGAACCGAAAACTGGGAATTTCTGCAAGTTTCCAGTGTTGTTGAAATGGTAAAGACGGACAAAGCGACTGCGTTCTGTTTTTCGCAGTTCAAAAATGAGTTTACTACAATAATTTACAGGAGCGGTAAGGCTTTGTATGCCATACAAATACCTGTTGAACTGGACGAGGCTGTTCAAATAGCAAAAACTATAAATTAAGAGGAGTATATACAATGAAAAAAATAATTTCAATTTTATCTGCCGTTATCACGGTTTTCAGCTTTTTTTCCTTTAACGCTTACGCGCAGACGCCGGAAATAAATCAGGATGCGGTTATAAATTCGGACGTTGATGTCGTATACGGTATTTATGATACTGACGAAAATTCCGATATAAGTACATGTGCGTCCAACCTTATAATTGCAAAAAGCATAAGTCTTAGGAAATCGGGAAACATATTAATATTGGAAGCGACAACAAAGGGTAGTTCCGAAGTTACAAAATGCGGATTTACATACATCAAGGTTCAGCGTTTGATTAATAATGTATGGACTGATTTTGGTACGTTTTGCTATAAGGACCAGTATTCCGATTCAAATTCTATGACTTTTACATCAAATGTTTACGGTCCCAAGGGATATACATACCGTGCGATATGCGAACACTATGCGGAGAAAAAGGTTTTACTTGGTTTAAAGTCAAAAGAGACAGCATATAACGTTACGACAACGATGTATTTCAGCTGATAAAAACTGAAAATATTACATATTTTATATTCTGTTTGTTTTTTTGTGCTGTCTATTTTCTGTAGTTAGGTGTAATTTTAGGCTTTTTATTGCATTTGCATAAAAAAACAATCAAAAAGCTCGTGCAACGTTTTTTTGTAAGAAAACGCAGAATCTCGGACTATATATATGAGAGGATTTTTTTAATATCCGAGATGTTTTTCTGACGTGCATCCTCCCGCAGTCTGCGGAGTTTCCTCCGAAATAAGGCTTATGAACGATACAAACCGCAAAAAACTCCGCAGACTATTTTTATAAATAAGGACGTGATAAGTAATTATTTGATGTTTTTAACCCCGGCATATCACAATAAACTCGAAAGGATTAAAAAATCAATGAAAAAAATATTTAAAACAATCGCCGTAATGCTTAGTTTACTTACGGTAATGAATATAATGACCCCCGGCATATACGCCGCCGCTGCGGACACTGCCGATACTGCGCCGAGTACAGCCGGCGAGGAAGTCAATTTGGTTTACGGTTATCACAGCGTTACCGCCGGCAGAGCGGGCACTGTTAAGGTAAACGACTTTACATTAAAACCCTCTGCCGAATTCGGGCTTCTTTCCATCGACGGAAATCTGGCTCCTGTTTCGCTTTCCATGCGTTACAATTCAAAAGCGTATGATTATCTTTCGTCAAACTTTTCGTATGACGCGGATTCATTCGGCGCAAAGGTTTTGACGTCGTACAGCGCATTTATCAAAAAGACGACGGTAAACGGCGCGGAACGTCTTGCACTTTTATCTCCTAATGACAATATAATAATGTTTAAGGAGGAAAGTACGGACGAGGACGGCAGCGTTGTTTGGAGCGCAGTGAGCGAATCATATTCAGATTGGAGTCTCTGTGAATTTGATTATGATTCGGCTGTGCGAGATGACATTTCCCTAAACGGCGTATATTTGGGGTATTCTCTTTTTAATGAAAGCCTGAATTCGGGTTATGCGTTTGACCGTTACGGCAGAATGATTGCGTTTATCCCGCCGTATCCTAAGGAGAATGACGAAATCGAGGACTATATGCCCCCGTGTGTATATATCGAATATGCCGACCCTTCGGGTGCGGATTATGAAAAAATTTCAAAAATCACAGACGCCGTAGGCAACGAGTACCGTTTTATCTACGCGGATTCACTGCTTACTAAGGTTAAATGCTATTCATCCGACGGCGAAGCAATAATCGCCGGTACCGGTGAAAACGCCGCACCTCTTGAGGCAAGTTTAGGATATATGAACGGCTGTCTGTCATCCGTAACATTCCCCGACGGCAATTCTGTATTTTATACATATAATTCAGCCGGACTGCTTACCGGCGCGGTCAATATCGATTCGTATAAAATAGAGCTTGAGTACACAAACGACCGCGTTTCGCGTGTGGGCGAGTATGCTCTCGGTGAGGACGGAGAATACATCGAGGGAAATTACTTTACAATAGTATGTTCGGGAAATTACAGAACGTTCACGGACAATAACGGCAATGTTATCACAAAGCGTTTTGACTCGTTCGGAAATATAATATTCGTTAAGGATAAGGACGGCAATTATATTTACGGCGCCGGCAGTAACGAAGAGGAATCCACTGCGGAAGAAACGACACAGCCCGTTTCGGAGTCCGTTTCGGAACCTGTTTCGGAGCCTGAAACAACTGCGGATGAGGATGTTACCCATGAGGAGGAGTCTATGTTTTTCTCCGTCTGCCCGTGCGAAGAGTGCATTCAGATATTCTGTGAGTGCGCATGCGAGGACGAGGAAAGCTGTACGTGCATACAGTGTAAACGCAGAGAGTCGTCAACCGAGGACGAATTCGGCAACGTACTTTCCGACAGCCGTTTTGACGGAGTTAAAACAATGATGTCGTCGAATACTTATACCCCCGACGGCAATCATATTGCATCCTCTACGGACGAGGCGGGCAATACCGTATATTATGTATATGATAACGAGACGGGATTCCTTGACCGCATTTCGGGCGGTGAAACCGTTGTCGACATGGAGTACGACTCCGTAGGCAACCTGATGCGTTTTGTTCAGCAGGTCGGCGGACTGTCGAACGGTACGGAAATGTCGAATGCGTACACGTATGAAAACGACAGAATCGTTTCGATAACCCATAACGGATTTTCATATAACTTTACATATGACGAGTGGGGCAACAGAACGAGCATTAAGATAAACGAAACCGAGATAGTCACGAGCTCGTATGATGAAAACAGCCGGTTAACATCGGTTTCATACGCAAACGGACAATCTGTATCGTACGTGTACAACGATAACGGCAGCATCAGGGGCGTGTCGTTTGACGGCGGAGAAACGCTTGAGTATGAGTATACATATTCCGAAAGCGGAACGCTTACGTCATGCATTGACAGAAATTCAGGATTCGTAACCTTATACGACGAAACCAAGACGGAAATGCGTGATCTTAGTACAAACAGTTTAATCTATTCAACCTCTTCGAATAATGACGGCAGCCGGAATCAGACGGTTTTCAACAAAACGATTGTTTACGAGTATGACAGTGACAGCAATCAGACGACGGGTAAAACAACGTCGAGCATTTCGTTTAACGATACATTCACAACTAAAAAGAATGACGAAACGGTCACCGCACAGCTCGACTATATTAACACGGTTACAAAGGACTGGTTTGACAGAACGGAATCTAAGTCGTTTACATCGGCTCTGACTCTTTCCGACGGCACGTCGTCGACGGTAAACGGACAGTACGGATATACATACGACGATACCGCAGATACGGCTTCGCCGAGAATCCTTTCTCATTCGTCCTCGTTTACGAACGGTTCGACCGGCGTGTCGCGCACCGACGGCTACGAATACGACAACAGGGGCAACATCACCGGAATATTCCGCACCGAGAACGGCGAAAAGGTTTATCATTATTCTTACGAATACGACGAGGCAAACCAGGTAACGCGCGAGAATAATTTGGATTACAACCGCACGATTGTCTATGTCTATGACAAGGGCGGAAACATGACTCAGAAAACGTCATACGCATATACGCTCGGAGATATAACCCCCGAAACAGCGATGAAGAACAAAGCCGTATATGTTTACTCCGACCCTGTTTGGAAGGATAAGCTTACGTCATTTGAGTATACTGATTATGAGGACAGCAGTAACAGCTTTGTTTCCGCAGTTGAGTACGATAACGCCGGAAATATAACGTACTTCAACGGCTCGCACTATACATGGACGGCGGGCAGACAGTTAAAGAGCGTTACAGACTCCGACGGTATCAGAATTGATTATACGTACAACGAAAACGGTTTCATGACAACGCAGACGGAGTATAAGAACGGCGAGTATGAATCAACAGCTGCATATATCTGGGATTCGGATACTTTGGTCGAGAGACGTTTTTATAATAAGAACGATCCCGAAAGCTTTACTTCGTCGCGAATCGTTTATGACTCCGACGGCGAACCGCAGGCACTCGTTGTCACCAGCGGAAGAAACGGCATTTTCAGTGGCGAAGTCGGCGAGCTTGTACTTTATTACCGCCGTAATCTTCAAGGGGATATTACCGGACTGGTTGACTCGGAAGGCAGGCCGTGGGGCGAGTTTATCTACGACGCGTTCGGAAACTTTACGTTCGCAACAGAAACCGAGGGAATCGGCGCAGTATTTGAAATGTTAATTTCGTTTGCGCTTACGCCGATATCGTACAGGGGCTATGTGTATACGTCGCTTGACAGCAAACACTGTTATTACTATCTCGGCTCGAGATTCTATTCTCCGCTGTTGTCGAGATTCATGAATGCGGACTCTATGGCTGATACCGGCACCGGCGTGGTCGGTACGAATATGTTTGCGTACTGTAATAATAACCCAATTGAATTTATAGACCCGAATGGGCATTCTATTCAATCAGCATTCAAATCAATGCAAGTAGTGTTTTCAAAAATTATATGTTTTCTCGGGTATTTTGTAAAAAAAACACCGCCAAGTAAGGTTTATAATTCAGTTTTTGCTTTGGTTAATTATAATTTTAATATAGGAATTGAAAAAGGATATGAAAAAAGTATTATATATGGACAGGGGTGGTCGCCATATAATGAATTTAGAATTGGTGCATCTACAGTGAGTGAATCCGGGTGTGAGGTTGTTGCAGTGTATAATGCTCTTCTATTTTTAAATAAACCACTTACACTTAGTCGAATTATTTATGATTTTGAGTATAATGGATGGACTTTTCCTTCCGGTGTGCTTGGCTCTAATCCTGACCAAATAAATAAATTTTTTAAAAAATATAATATAGAGTACAGAAAATATAATAACTTAAAAAATTATAAAAAAAGTATAAAGAGGGGTGATATGGGTATTATTTCTTTTTGGAATGAAGATCCAATACATGAAGGGTTGCATACTGTATTTTTTATTTACACAGGAAAAACATTTTTGGTGTATAATTATACTAATTTTAGTGTCGATTATGTAAGAATATCCACAGTAAGTGAAATTATTCTTGATGACGGTAAGTTTATTGTCGGTTATATACTATAAATATAGATTTTTAGGAGTGTCTAAATGAAGAAAAAAATAGCTCTTATTTTATCTGTTATACCGATTATTCTCATTGCATTTTATCTTGCAAAATGTTATGAATACTCGAGAATTGTTTCATATTATCCGCAGATTGAAATAAAAACCGTTGCGCCCGAAAAAGAGCGTCTTGTCAGCGCAGAAGTAAACGGATGTATATATCACTATTTAAACGCCGGGAAATCGCGCGGATTCGTCAAAGAGACAGACGGCGAAGCAGAATTATTATTTAAAACGGGTAAGGTTTTATCCGTTGCTTCCGCAGGTGATATTATTGCAGTTATGACAAAGAACAATATTTATTTTTATGACTGCAAAAATGAAAACCTTACCGTTATGAATGACGAGGATAAGACAAATCTGCTCGGTGCTGTTTCACAGCCGTCTTTTCAGCAGGAGAATTTTATTTTTGCAGAGTCAAACCGTATTATGTTTTCATTCTCATTTGAACACGGCAGTAAACGTTCAAACATCTGTATATATCCCGAAATGAATATTCAGGATATATATAATAAAGTTGAACAGGTCAGTAATAAAGAAATTGTTGACGGACTGTGTGTAAACGACGGCGGATATAAAGAGTATTCGGACGGTACGGTATATATAAAAACCAATGAAGTGAACGGTGCCAAGCTGATAAATAACGTTAAAAACGAGCTATATATCCGTAACACAACAGACGACTCTGAATCCTGTATTTATAAGACGGGAAAGAATCAGCAGATTGTTTATGCGGACTGCAAAAAATATATAATTCTCGATTATAACGAAAAGGCTTATTTTCTGCGTTATGTCGGAGCGGAGGAATCGGTATTTTTGAAAAATTGCAATCTAAAGCATTTTGATTCTTATACTTTTGAACGTCCCGGAAATGATACTATATTGGTTTTTGATAAATATTACCGCATTGTTGATACGATAGATACAAATATCATTTTGCAAAAATAACAAACAACATTTTAAATATATAATTAAATTCTTTTCTGTTATATAAGTTGTTTTACTCATGCATATATTTTCACCGGTCTGCGGGAATCTGTCTATTTAGTTTTCAATTCAATATTAACGCATTATATCAGATTCCCGCAGACATTGAAACTTTACGTTTGAAACCGAAACCGAGGGAATCGGCGCTGTATTTGAAATGTTAATTTCATTCGTGCTTACGCCGATATCGTACAGGGGCTATGTGTATACGTCGCTTGACAGCAAACACTGTTATTACTATCTCGGCTCGAGATTCTATTCTCCGCTGTTGTCGAGATTCATGAATGCGGACTCTATGGCTGATACCGGCACCGGCGTGGTCGGTACGAATATGTTTGCGTACTGTAATAACAGTCCGGTTGTGCTTGTTGATCCGGACGGAAAAAAACCTTTTTCTATTTCTAAAATAATGAAGCGAGTAGTTTCGCTTTTATCTGCTTTAATAGAGTTCGTATATGGGCTCAAGAAAAATATAGTTATGATTGTATATAATCGTCCGGAACACGACTTTTGTGACTAAGCTGATTGGATGCAGAAAAATAATTATAGTATTAGCAAAGTTATTAAAAAATATGTTATTACAAAAGATGATTTTGCTGATTTTTACGGATTGGGATATAAGACCGTTTACTATTATTCTAGCAGCAAAATGAATAGAGATTCAATATATTCGGTGAGGAAGTTTAAGAGACTATGTATAAAGTAAATATTTTTTACATATTGAAGCATATGAAACTACATCCGGGGATGCTTATACGAAGACCGTCTATATATTATCTAGAAACTTTCTTTAATGGATATTTATGCGGAATTCATGATGACTGTGAACATTTCCTTTTTGAGAATTTGGACGAATTTTATAATTTTCATTATATAAATTCTTTGAGTTTAAGCATTAATTACGCTAATTATCTCATGAGAATTACGGATGATGAGGAAAAAGCATTCAAGGCATTTTTTGATAACCTTAAAACTTTTTATTATGAGTGCAGAAATACTGCTGAATCCATGAGGATAATTCTTGAAAAGATTGATAAGGATTTTCCCGATAAAAGTATATCTTTTGATGACAATTATAAGAAATTATATAAATATGATAAAATTTTTGAGGAAAAACAGTCGTTTTATCGGATGGAATATTTGATTGATAAATATGATACACAAATAAACTTTTCGAAAAAAACGAAAATTGAAAGTTTTTATGTGTTTGTAAAAGACCGGCTTTGCTTGATGAATGATATAATATCAAATATGCAAACGGTTTTCTAACGCATGTTTTCTCACCGTCTGTGGGAATCTGTCTTTTAAAAAATTCCAACTCTATATTAACGCACTATCAGATTCCCGCAGACATTTATTGCTTATAGACGGTTTTAAGTTAAAAAAGAATAAAAACATCGAAATTTAAGCTGTTTTGTAAATTTGCATAAAAATAACGCAAAAAGTTTGTACAGTATTTTTATGTAAGAAATTGCGATTTTCCGGACTATATATATGGGAGGAATTTTGACACGCATCCTCTCACGGTCTGCGGGGATCATTTGTCTGTACCCTCGGCGGGGTAACTTTCAAACATGTTAACGCATTAATGATTCCCGCAGGCGAAAGTAAAAATGTTTTTCAATTAATATGTCATTTTTACTTTAAAGGAGTTTGGGTATGAAAAAAACAACATTATCTTTAAAGAAAAAACTGATTTTATGTATTTGTTCGTTATTTGTCATAGCTGTAGTTGTATTTGGAGTTTTGCCTAAGATTGAATTTAAACTAAACTTTCAGTACGTTTGTACAATCCCGAAGGGTGAAAATGAAAATCTTGACCCTTATGATAATGTATGGGCTGCAATAAACGATGAGAAAAATGAATCTTGATTCTACATTTAAGGGATTGTTTGATGATACGTTTATATACGATGATGCACAAAACGATTATATTTGTCATAGAACATATGGGAGCATCAAACCCGTTTTACCGGAGTTTTAAAATTTCATTTGTTTTAAAAGTATAATATAGAATTATTCAATTAAGAAGGAGCAATACAGAATGAAACGAATATTAGTATTTATTACTGTTATTGTTGTTATTACTGCAAGTTTCTCTATTTATATTTTTAATGATATAAAAAAAACTTACACTCCATATCAAATTGAATATTCAGATGACTCTGTTTTAAAATCTGACGGGTTCCCTCATGTTTATCACAATTTGTTTGGCGATTATTATTCAATTACTCCGTATGGTTTGATATCATATAAAGATATTGCTATAAATAATGGCTGGAGTGTTGTGCCTAAATCGGAAGATGGAAAAGTGTTATATAAAAAACATGAAATTTTTGCAGGAAATGTTAAGAAATATAATTTGACAGATGACATTCTTTTTGTTGAATTGGAAATATGTAAAAATACAACTCCTTTTCAAGGAGCAAATAATCCTGAAAAATGTAAATATATTTCTGCAAAAAATTCCATTGATTTAACTAACGGAAAAACTGTTTTTATTAAAATTGACACTAATTCAAATGAGGTTACATTTTACAAAACAAAAAAACTTATGTTTTCGGACAATTCAGAAATGGATATAAAACTGAAAAAACCGGAAAAAACATGATATGTTTTTTTAATCTCTGACTTTATATCAACGCAGTATCAGATTCCCGCAGATTGTTGCTTATAAGGGTGATATATTTATGAAAAATCTAAAAAAAGTATACATAGCGATTCTATCTGTCTTTTTTATACTCTTTTTGGTATTAAATATTTTTTCATTTATCCCGTACAAAGAATTAAAAAACGACAGCTATTCATTTGAAGAACTGTTTCCGAATTACAGTGATGTTATTTTTGCCGGAGCCGAAAACGAAACGTTAAAAAATGAACTCGAAAACTCAACATTTCATCCGGTAAAAAAAGATGTTTTTAAAAAAGTTACGGATGATATTTCTGTTGACGCTGTTCAGCTGAGCGTGATATGCACGAATAAAGATTTTCAATTTATATTCGGTCATATTGTGAATTACCACGGCGATTATTATTTGGTGTTTACCGCAAAAACCAAATTCCGCGGAGTTCACTGCATGTTCCTGATAGAATCGGGCGATAAAGAAGCCGACAATTTTGCGGATGTTTTTAACGGGAATGGGTGTATATACGGTATGTATCCGAGCGGAGGTATGGTTATAAGTTTCAGCGGTTTCCTAGATGGTATTTTTAAATACAACGTTAAACGTAACTTGTTGTTTTTATTGCCTGTCGTTTGTGTAACGGTAATATATTTTGTTATTTCGAAAAAAGATCGAAGAAACTGCAAATCGGCTTAAAGAGATGATAAAATAACCTGTGCATTTATCACACGCGGATGTATGTGAAAACTTTTTAACGCACGTTTTCTCCCGGTCTGCGGGAATCTGCCTTTTAAAAATTTCAACTCTATATTAACGCATTATCAGATTCCCGCAGACAAAAAACAGCTGCAATTTTTGACGGATTTATTCTATGCCGTAGGAGGTAAAAAATGTTATCAGCAACATGTGTTTATTCAGATTTTAAAAAAGCTGTATATGTTGATATTTCTCCGACGGAAAAATATGCTGTTGTCGCTTACCGTGTTTACACAATGTTTTATGACAATGCAGCAAAAACAGAGCATAAAATTGAAATCGGAAATTGCACTTCTGCCTTTTTTACACCGAATGAATTGTATCTGATTTTGTTTACGCAGACGACTATGTTTATTTACAGCATTTCAACGGATGAAATAATCGGCAGTGAGAGTAAAGGTGCACTTGTGTGCAAACCTGTCATTTATAATGATACGGTGTTTTTCTGTGTTAGGAGAAAGTATAATCACACGCTTTTTCAATATGAAATATTAAACGGAACATTGATAACTAGATTTAGAAACTCATACAACTGCGGCAGACCCTATGAATCTCTTTGGGGGGATGAAAATAAGGGAATTGTTCAGACGTGGACAACACCTACACTAAACGGAGTCTGTATTGATGAAACTGACCGTGACAAGTATCCTATGGTAATAGGACATTCGGAGCTTTCATTTGATAAATTCGTCAATTATTGTCTTGTTCCGTTTGATGAACGCGTGTATGCTGTATCCGAACGGAAGGACGGATGGTATTCTTTTTGTTATAAAGTTCTTCCGCGTCGTTCGTTTTACGGTTTTAAATTTCCGGAGGGAACGGATAAACTCATAGCAATAGACCATTCTGACGATAACATTTTCTTTGCAATGCAAAACGCCGTATATATATGTGAAAAAGATATCGCAGATGTCCTTTTCAAAATCGACACAAAAAAATGCACACGTTTTTCAGTCTGTTCTAATGTTGATTATTTTATGATAAAAGATAATGATAAATTAAAGCTGTATAGGATTGATAATTGAGCATTTAACGAAACGACAGTAAATTTAAAGCATTTGTAAAAAAAAATTGTTCTCGCCGTCTGCGGGAATCTGTCTTTTAAAAAATGCCAACTCTATAATAACGCATTATCAGATTCCCGCAGACGAAAGTAAAAACAGTTTATATAACTTATTTTGTGTAAATTGACTGTATGTTACAGAGATAATTTACAGATGATTATTATTCCGGAAAGGACAGAGAATGAAAAAAATACTGAAACCTTCTGTAAGAAAAATATATATTTTGTTTTCCGTTTTGTTTTTAATACTCTTTTTCAGGGCTGCCGTTTTGCCGAAATTTGAATTTACACTAAATCCTCAATATATGTGTACAATTCCGCCGATTGACGATTATAGTTTTGACCCCTATGTGACTTACTGGGCAACGATAAAGGATGATAAATACGAATCATGGTACAGCGAATACGGTTCAAAATTGATACTTGACTATATGGAACAGAACGGTTTGAATCCCGATACGTCAAAGTATACATATATCGTCGTTTATCAATATGATCTTGATTCCATGACCTACAGCTTCGGTCGGATGAATTACGCATATACTCAGTTTGTCGGACGTGCTTATTTATCAAATTATGAAGAGGGCAAGACAAATATTTACCGTATCAGAAAAATGAACCTTGATTCAACGTATAAGGAAATATATGTTGACTCCGTTATTGACGGTGAGCCTCAAACCAATTAAGTCGGACAGAAAACGGACTGATTATTTGTCTCAGGCGGACGAATGTCGGTGCCGTTTAGAGAAATTTCGAAATAATTGATTTATAAACTATCGAATTCTTCTATCGGTGAGGGGATTTTTTCTGACGCGCATCCTCTCATTGTCTGCGGGAATCCTTTATTCGGGTAGGACTCCTAAAAAATATTAACGCTTCGGATTCCCGCAGACTGTTTTCAAAAGATTTGAATTTCTGACTTGCAAATATTAAAAAAGTTATGATTATACCAACTTGATGCGAAAGGGAAAAATGATATGAAAAAAAAGTTACTTCGAATTATTATCATTCTGTCGGCAGTTGTCGTTGTATGCGTTTGCGCCGTAAAAATTCTTACAAAAATTGAGTTCAAGCTCTCACCCGAGTATGTGTGTTCAATATCGGAGGAACTACCGGATTATTCATATGTTGCAGAACGTCGGTGGTTTACAATAAAAGATGAAAAATACGACTCATGGGCATATTATTGGGGAGATGAATATTCAGAAATCGAACAATATTTAAAGGAAAATGTACAGGATTTCGATACTTCAAAATATACTTATATTATAGTATATGAATACAGTCTTGATTCATTGAGTTACAGCTTCGGGCGGATGTTTAATGCATATACGCAGTTTGTTGGAAAGGCAAATCTTGTAAACTATGAAAAACATGTTATCAATGTTTATCGAATAAAAAAGTTGAATATTGATTCCGTGTTTAAGCCTTATAAAGTCGTTTACACTTATATTGACGGCAGTCCGTTGACGCAGACATTTTGATAAAAGACCGGAGACAGGATGATTATGTCTAAAACATTAATTAATTTGAATTATGATTATCTGATTCAAAACGAATATGATGTTATTGATTACGCTATGAAACACAGTGATACATTTTCAGTCTGTGTTATAAAGAAAAAACCGTATTCAGCTCGTCCGCCTGTTTTTGATTTCAGCGAGTACATTGTTCCGTATGCCGTGGATTACATATTTGAAAAATCAAGCCGCCCCGTCAAGTTTCTCGGAGGAAATGACCCGATGATTATCTGTAAAGTTGACAGGAACAGCAGAAGGTCGCTTCATGAACTGCTCGGCTGGTTTGAACCCATAGAAAAAAATATGCCTACGGATATCTGTTTTTACAGAAGAGGACGCGTTTGGTTCGCAACGATTTCGCACGAAAGAATGGCACAGATTTATGAACCGACGGATGAGGATGTTAAATTCTTTAAAGATTGCGGTACGCCGTTGATTTTTAATGAGACAATAAAGAAGCGTTGACCGATAAATTTAACTTATAATGAGTGTATTTAATTCGCCGCGGCGGAAAATTTTAATAAATAACAAAATAACAGTTGACAAATTAACTGACTTTTGATAGAATGTTTTAGCGGTATCGATACGGAGCCTTTTCCGTTTGATATCCGAATTGAATATACAGAGACGTATCGAATCGGTCATAATGGGACTGACTCGAAATTTTTCGAAAGGTTGGCAGTTTGCTCCCCACGGTTTCCCCATAAACGCTGAGTTCTTGCTCGGTTCGAAAATTAAATATTTTGTTGTTCTTTCCGTCAGTTCCTGCGAAAAGTTTTTTGAACGAAACGGAATAACATATACGGAGAGTTGTCCGAGAGGTCGAAGGTGCAGCACTCGAAATGCTGTGTTCCCAAAAGGAACCTAGGGTTCGAATCCCTAACTCTCCGCCACAAAAAGGGGCTGTTTTTTTACAGCCCCCGTTTTGTTGTTTTGATTTTAATAACCTCTCATAGCTTTGAGGTCGCGGTAGTTTATTAATTTGATTCCCAGTGAATCGATGTGCTGTTTCGTCTTGGGGTCGGAGAAAAGCTTGTACTCCCAGACTCTGCGGTTCCATGTTCCGGTGATGTTCTTAATTTCTTCGCATTCGACGGCGGGGTGGATATACGTCTCTGTAACTCCCGGCTCGAACGAGCGGTAAAGCTCATAAATATATTCTCTGAAATTATCATAGCTTTCAGCCTGCGGGCCGTTCCAGTCGCCGGGCATGAGGTAGTCGAGCAGTGCTACTTTGTGTGCCTTTCCGAGCAGTTCAAACTTAGCGAAAAGCTGTTCGACCGTTTCCTTGGGAACCTTGATGTCGAGCATGGCGTTGTCGAACATTGCGTCCGTTATTTTTGTCGGGAATCTGAAGGGGAGTCCGTATTTTCCGACAGCCTCGATAGTAGCTGCGAGAAGCTCGAATCTGCCGGTTTCGATGCCGTAGAGGGAGCCCATGTGGTTGTCCGCGTGCGACGGTTCTACGCCGAGCTTACGCATTTTTTCAATCTGCGCGATGATTTCGCCCGCTGCTTCATTGATATCGGCGGCTTTTTCAAATTCGTCGGATTCATGATAGAAATAACCCTGTTCGTCTCTTAATGAATCGGTATTCGACGTGTTTACGGGCGCCCAGCGGTAACGGCTCCACTCCGAAGTTGTCGTCAGATGTACGCCGATTGCGAACTGCGGATTTTCCTTTGCAAACTGCACGGCTTCAAGAGCCCATGCGCAGGGAGTCATTATTGTTGCGGAAGTGATGCCCCCGCTTTTTAATAAGTCCATAGTCGCAACGTTGTGGGCGTGGCACATGCCGAAATCGTCGGCGTTGATTATGAGATACTTATCCATGTGTTTTTTATCCTTTCAAGTATGTATTTGTTTTATGCTTGTTGTTTATTCGTTCTTATGTTCGTCGGAAATTATATAATCCCGTACGAGGTTTAAAAATCCCGAGTCGAGAACCGCGTCAATCATAATTCCGTCGGGCGTATATTCCTCGCTTATCAGCTCGCCGTCGTTCCGGATTCTCGATATTAAATTTCCGTCCGAATACGGAATGTTAAGTCTGACTCTTCGTCTTGTATTTTCGAGCATTGAGGCGATTTTTTCAAGCAGAGCGGGAAGTCCCTCGCCGGTTTTTGCCGAAATTCTGACCGTGTTTCTGTCAAGAGAAAAGAAGTGAAGATTTTTCGTAAGGTCGCATTTATTAAACACCGTAAGGACGGGCTTGTCCGAAGCTCCGAGTTCCTTTATTGTGTCGAGAGTAACGTCGATCTGCTGTTCGTAGTCGGGATTCGACGCGTCGCATACGTTTAAGATGAGGTCTGCGTAAACAACTTCTTCGAGCGTGGATTTGAACGATTCGACGAGAGAGTGGGGCAGTCTTGAAATAAATCCTACCGTGTCTACGAGTATGACCGATCTGCCGTCGGGAAGCTTCAGCGCACGTGAAGTCGGATCAAGCGTTGCGAAAAGTTTATTTTCCGTCAGCACGCCCGCGTCTGTCAGCGCATTTAAAAGAGTCGATTTTCCCGCATTCGTATATCCTACGATTGCAACTGTCGTAACTCCCGTTTTCTCTCTTCGCTTATGGAGAAGCGTTCGTCTTTTTACTACGTTTTCAAGAGAATCTTCGAGCGATTTGATTCGTCTTCTTATGTGTCTCCTGTCGCTTTCAAGTTTGCTCTCGCCCGGACCCCTCGTTCCGATACCGCCGCCGAGTCTCGACATCGACGTTCCCTTGCCGGAAAGGCGCGGAAGCATATATTTAAGCTGTGCGAGTTCGACCTGAAGCTTGCCCTCGCCTGTTCTCGCATTCAGAGCGAAAATGTCGAGGATCAGCGTTGTTCTGTCAATGGTTCTGACATCCGTAAAATATTCAATATTTCTCTGCTGTGACGGGGTAAGCTCTCCGTCAAAAATCAGCAGGTCTATTTCCGCCGATTTACACATATCGCGCAGCTCGTACAGTTTGCCCTCGCCGATGTACGTTGTATTTTCGGGCTTGTCACGCTTTTGTATCATTTTGCCGTAAATTTCGGCTCCCGCGGTTTCGGCGAGCTGTTCAAGCTCGTTTATCGAAAGCTCCGCGTCAAAATAACCCGTGTCGACGCTTACGAGTATACATCTCTCTTTTTCGTCGGAATTATGATGAAATTCTGTCATAAAAAATGCCTCTTGTGTCTTTGTACGTTACATTTTACCATAATAAACGCGTATGTTCAAGTTATATTTATTTAAAAAAGAGTATACAAACCCGTTTTAAACGTGTTATAATTAACATGAATTTTAATATGTAAGGTGTTTATTATGTCGAATAAACAATTAACCAAGAAGAAAGTGTATGATGTCCTTATAGTCGGAAGCGGTGTTGCGGGCAAATACGGCGCGCTTCAGTTTGATGAAAATACGGATGTGCTTCTTCTTTGCAAATATGATAAAATAACGTCCAACAGCAATCTTGCCCAGGGCGGAGTCGCGGCAGTTCTGGATTTAAAATACGACAGCTACGAGGAGCATTTCAACGATACCATGATTGCCGGACGTCAGGCAAACGACCCTGAGGCTGTTGATCTGCTTGTTCATGAGGGACCCAAGGCTGTTACGGATATTATGGAGAACATGGGCGTCGACTTTGACAAAAAGCCGGACGGAACTCTTGATAAAACGCTCGAGGGCGGACATTCTAAACGCCGTATCATGCATCATAAGGACACGACGGGCGCTGAAATTGTCAAAAAGCTGAACGAACAAGTCGAAATGCATAAAAATATAGAGCAGTGCGAGAATTCGGCGCTGTACAGGCTTGTAAGAGTAAAGAGCGGATTCAGAGCCGATATTATTACGAACGACGTTCTTCACAGCGTATTCTGCTCGTACTGCATTCTCTGCACGGGAGGCATAGGCAGGATTTATAAATACACGACAAACCCAAAGACGGCAACAGGCGACGGAATCAGAATTGCATACGAATTAGGCGCATCGATTAAGAATTTAAGCTACGTTCAGTTTCATCCTACGGCGTTTGATTCCGATGACGGCGAACAGTTCCTTATAAGCGAATCCGTAAGAGGCGAGGGTGCGTATCTTAAAAACGTCAGCAAAGAGCGTTTTATGGACAGATATGACAAGCGTCTGGAGCTTGCCCCCAGAGATGTTGTTTCAAGGTCGATAATTCTTGAATCGAGACGAACGGGAAGCAATCATTTCTATCTTGATATAACGCACGAGGACAGCGAATTCCTTAAAAAGAGATTTCCCGGAATATACGCGGGATGCCTCGAACACGGGGTCGATATGACTAAGGATATGATACCGATATTCCCCTGTCAGCATTATTTAATGGGCGGAATTGAGACTGATCTCGACGCGAGAACTACAGTTTCGAGACTTTATGCGGCGGGCGAATGTGCAAACACGGGCGTTCACGGCAAGAACAGACTTGCCAGCAACTCGCTTTTAGAGGCTCTTGTATTCTCAAAACGGGCAGCCGATGATATCAAACGCTGTATGACGGCGGGATTCCCGAAGGTTGAGGAGCATCCGTATTCGTACGACGCGTCGGGCGCGCCCGTTCCGGCTTCGATAAAGACTGATATACGTTCGATAATGCAGAGAGCATATTTTGTTTTTCCCGACCAGGCGGCGGTAAGACAGGGACTTTTCCGGATTGACGATATTCTGAAAAGACTGCGCGGCGGAAAGTATGCGATAACAACAGAATTCTGCGAGACGCTGAGCATGGCAGTCTGCGCGAGAATTGTATTAAAGGAGGTTGAGGAGCAGTGATACTGCCTAAATTCTACGTCGACGATGTTATAAAGAATGCGATAAAAGAGGATATAAATTATCTTGATATTTCGTCCGCATACGTTCTTGACGAAAATGAGAGGGTAAATGCTTATTTTGTTTCAAAGGCGGACGGGATTCTGTGCGGAATCGACGTTGCAATGAGAGTTTTCGAGCTTCTCGACGATACATTCGAATATAAAAAGCTCAAAAATGACGGCGATGAAATAAAAAAAGGCGATGTTATCGTTAATTTTTCCGGCAAAGGCGTTCTGCTGCTTCAGGGCGAGCGTACCGCGCTCAATTTAATACAGCACATGTCGGGTATTGCGGCGATGACGAACCGTGCTGTTAAGGCTGTCGAGGGTACGGGCGCGTCGATTGCCGACACGAGAAAAACGCTTCCCGGACTGCGCGCTTTACAGAAATACGCAGTAACGTGCGGAGGGGGCAGAAATCACCGTTTTAATCTCTCCGACGCGGCTATGCTTAAGGACAATCATATAGACGCGGGCGGCGGAATCGAAAAGACTGTCGGTATGTTAAGACGGAAAATCGGTCATACGGTGAAAATCGAGGTCGAAACAAGAGATCTTGACGAAGTAAAAGAAGCGGTCAAAGCCGGCGCAGATATTATAATGCTTGATAATATGGGCGTCGAAACCATGCGGGAAGCGGTTAAGATAATAGACAAACGCGCGCTGACCGAAGCGAGCGGAAACGTAACTTTAGACAATATAGCCGAGGTAGGAAAAGCCGGAGTCGATATTATATCGATGGGTGCGCTCACGCATTCCGTAAAAGCTTTCGATATCTCGATGAAAATAGCGAAATGAACGGAGAGGGTTTTACATCATTTCAAAAGGCCGTCGAGGAGATAACGGTCGGTTTGGGAAATACGCAGGAAAATATCGAAAAAACGACGTCTTTTTTTGAAAAGCTCTGGGAACAGATAAAGGATTATCTTGCTTCTGCCGGCATAAATCTGATTGTCGGTCTTGTTATTCTCGTAATCGGCTGGAGACTTATAAACATATGCGTTAATAAATTCAAAAAGTCAAAGGCATATTCGCGAATTGACCCGACTATGGCTTCGTTTATGAAGAGCGTCGTTTCGATAGGTCTTAAAATACTGCTCGTGATAGTCGTCGCTTCAATCCTCGGAGTCCCGATGGCTTCAATGATAACGATAATCGGCTCCTGCGGTCTTGCCGTCGGACTCGCGCTGCAGGGCAGTCTGAGCAACATAGCGGGAGGATTTATAATAGCCGTTATGAAACCGTTTAAGGTCGGCGATTTTATCACGTCGGGACAGTATTCCGGTACGGTCAAGTCGATAAATATTTTCTATACGAAAATAATAACGTCCGACAACAGTATGGTGTTAATTCCTAACAGTGAGATTTCGAATACGGCAATAACCGACTGCAACGCATTCGATACAAGAAAACTGATACTTGATATTTCGGTTGATTATTCCGCCGACGCTCAGACGGTCAAGAATCTTTTAATGAAAGCCGCACAGGACAACGAGCTCGTTCTCGATACTCCGGAATGTGAGGCGGTTCTTACAAACTACGGCGACAGCGCGCTTGATTTCCAACTGCGCGTATGGTGCAGGTCGGAGAATTACTGGAAGACCAAGTTTGCTCTTTTGGAGCAGATAAAAGAATTGCTTGACTTGCATTCGATAGGTATTCCGTACCCGCAGATGGATGTTCATATCGATAATAAAAAATAAAAAGAATAAATAATAAACCCGTACCGTTTCGTAAATTTACGACTGACGGTGCGGGCTTTTGTTCTGTAATTAATTAATTCAATTGTTGTTCTGAGGTTTTTTGCGTCTGACCTTTTCCTTTGTCCCGTCCGGGCGGACTATATACGAATTGCTCAGCACTCCGTGAAGCGAGGCTTTGTACGCGTCGATGTATTCGCGTCTTAATTTCTGCTGTTCGTCCTTTTCCTCGTCGGTAAGCTCTCGTTCCTTCGCCGACTTTGCGAGGGCGTTTAATCTGTCTATGTTTTTCTGTTCCATTATAATCACCGGGGATATTTTACTACATAATACGGCAAAATTCAATATTTTTGATTATGTACTTGTAAAGAAATATTAATTTAAGTATAATATAAAAAGAAATGAGGTTGGTATATATGACAGTATATGAAGCGGTTGCTTCTCTTGTAAATTACGGATTGGAAAAGGAGCTTATCAAACCCGCCGACTGCGTTTATGTGAGGAATCTTATCTTAGACGTTATCGGCTCGGATGATTATGAAGAGTGTGAAGTTCAAAAGGACGCTCAGCTTGAGGATATTCTGAAGGTTCTGCTTGACTTTGCGGTTAAAAACGGCGTGTGCGAGGATTCGGTTACATACAGGGATTTGCTCGACACTAAAATTATGAATTGTCTTATGCCCCGTCCGAGCGAGGTTATCGCCGGGTTTAAATCGAGATATGAAAAGGACAGAGTTTCGGCGACGGATTATTACTATTCGCTTTCGAGAAATTCCGACTATATCAGAACATACAGAGTTAAAAAGGATATGAAGTGGATTGCTCATACCCCGTACGGCGATATGGATATTACGATAAATCTTTCAAAGCCCGAAAAGGACCCCAAGGCTATTGCCGCAGCTGCCAAGGCAAAGACGGCTTCTTATCCCAAATGCATGCTGTGCCGTGAAAACGAGGGCTATGCGGGCAGAGTAAACCATCCCGCGAGGGAGAATCACAGAATCATTCCCGTTGATATCTGCGGGGAGAACTGGTTTATGCAGTACTCGCCATATGTTTATTATAATGAGCATTGTATTGTATTTAACGGCAGTCACACGCCGATGAAGATTGACGAAAATGCTTTCAGAAAGCTTTTTGCATTCGTTAAATTTCTGCCCCATTATTTCGTAGGCTCTAACGCCGATCTGCCGATAGTCGGCGGTTCGATTCTTGCTCACGAGCATTTCCAGGGCGGAAGGTATGATTTCGCAATGGCTAAGGCTCATGTCGAGAGAGAACTTAATTTTGACGGATTTCCGGACGTATCCGCGGGCGTGGTAAAATGGCCGATGACCGTTATCAGATTAAGCGGTAATGACACCGACAGAATATGCGCTCTCGGCGGGAAAATTCTGTCCGCATGGCGAGAATACACAGACCCCGACGCATTTATATTCGCCCGGACCGACGGCGTACCGCATAACACGATAACCCCTATAGCAAGAAAACGCGGGGAAAACTATGAGCTCGACCTCGTTTTGAGAAATAATATAACGACTGACCGGTACCCCGACGGCGTATATCATCCGCATCCCGAGTACCATCATATAAAGAAGGAGAATATCGGACTTATAGAGGTCATGGGGCTTGCCGTTCTTCCTGCGAGACTCAAGAATGAAATGGCGTCGCTGAGAGAGGCAATACTTTCCGGCGAGGATTTCTCAAAGAACGAGACAATAGGCAAGCACTATGAGTGGGCTATGAGCTTTAAGAAAAAGTATGATAAAATAGATGAAAGCAGCGTCGACGATATAATTAAAAACGAAATCGGCATTGTTTACAGCTCGATTCTCGAGCAGTGCGGAGTATTTGCCCGAAATGAAAAGGGTATGGCTCAAATAGATAGATTCGCTGAACATGTAAATAAACTTATAATGTAATGTGAATAAATTTTTAATAAAAGTATTGACATTCGCCGTACGATATGGTATTATTCAGATGTAAGGAGGTGACAGTAATGAATATCGATCTGATTAATACCGATTTTGAAGAGATAGATCCCGAAATGGGTGTTAACCCCTTTTTCCTCACAAGGTTAGTTAATTTTATTCAGGAATTAATCGCTAAGCTCAGAGAGAAGTTTATTAAACCCATTGGCTGATGAAATAATAACTGAACAATAAAACCGCACTGTGATTGTTATGACTTACAGTGCGTTTTTTTGTATAAAAAAACGTTCTGCCGTATGAACAGCAAAACGAAAATAAACAAAGACTATATTCCGTATTCTGCATTAAAATTACATGCTTTACGGAATATAGTCCATTTTTTATGGGAAATTAATCTTGTTCTGTTTATATACCGCAGATAAGCTCCGAAAGATCCGTGTAGAATTTGAAGAAGCCGTCAAGAGAACCGAAAGCTTTTTCATCCGCAGCATTGCAGAAGTCATAGTGATCGACTCCGTAGAGCGTCGGCATTACATTCCAAACTCCCGGAATCAAGGTTCTTGACTCGTCATATGTAACGTGATCCTCGTTAAAAGGATAAAGCGCGCTCTTGAGGGGAACTATTCCGTCGTTCGCACTCCAGCCCTTGTCAATGAATTTTCCGCCGATAAACATATTGACGGAATTACAAATGAGAGGAGAGGATATTTTAAACGGGGCAAATGCGTCGTATTCCTTATTAAGCTTGGAATAACCGAATTTTGCGTCCTCGGTTATGCATGCCGAATATGAAAAATAATATGCGGATTTTACCGTTTTAATTTTCTTATTGAGCTTCTCCGCGCCCTGAACCGTCAAATCATAGCCGCAGTGGTCTTTTGAATATCCGAGCTTAAGACATGCAAAGGGCTTGAGTCCGGCTTTTTCTCCGCTTATCGGGTCTTTGGAAATGCCCCATTGATCGAGCATGAGGTCAAATGTCGATTTGCCGGAAACGCATTTTGAATGAAGAATAAAAATCATCAAAACCGCAGGGAGAACAGGATCGGAAAGATAATTTGCCGCAGTTGAACCGTTGTGCGGAGAAGAAATTGTCGTTATGGAATGAATACCCTTTTCGTGACCGCCTTTAAAAAGCTCGGAGCAGTCGTCGGGCGAGGCCTTAGCTTCCGTCTCGTCACCGTAGGCAAGAAGAGAAGCCATAAGACGTATCGTTTCGCCTCCGAACGAGTGTCCTACAAAATTAAGAGGGCTTTCAAGATCCCACGGTTCGCCCATTGACGCTCTGCCTGTATAATCGCGTCCGTAACGTGCATGACCGCACTCCTTTGAATGCGCTTCGCCGTAATCGACGACCGTGCCGGTAAGCTGTGCATAAAGCTCGCAGGCTCTGTCCCATGCGCTGCTGAAGCCGCCGACGGACGGGTTATATACCTTGTAGCCCCGGTCACGGAGATATGTTATCACGTTGTTCTGAGGCTGAGTTCCCCAATACGGGCTTTCGGCTTCCTTTGCGGAATCCTCACCCCAGCCGTACATTCCGTGAACGTAGATGAACGGGTAGTCGGTTTTCTTTTCGCTGTCGGCAAAGCTCACGGCAGAAAACGATATGAGCATGCAAAGGCAAAGTAAAATGCTGATTGCTGATTTGATTAATTTTATTTTCATGTGAATTCTCCCATCCGGTTGACCTGGGAATTGCGGTTTTATCAATAAATAATCATATTTAACGACAGCTATCGGAAAACAGTTCTTCAATATGGTTAATGTGGTTGATATACGGTTTATTCTTTTTGAATTTTCCTTATAAGCATAGGATAGAAAACCGAAAATCGCATTTATGACGAAGGTTCAACAGATTTAAAAAATAATACAACAAAAAAGATTGCCGTATCCTTTTTTAATAAAAAAACGGCAATTCTTTAATTCAGATAAAAAATTACTTGCTTGTGCTTTCCTCGGGAACAATATCTTTTATAAGTCCGAAAAGCTTTTTAAGGAATTCAAAAATAACCTTGAGAAGAGCAATAAGTTTATCAATTGTCATGATTAATACACCTCACAAATAAATTAAAAAACATGGATTACTTTGTACCGTCTTCACGCTTGGTGAGTCCGAGAACAATGAACAACTCTTTGAGGAATTTGTAGATAATTGTGAAGAACTCAACGATTTTATCCATTAAAATACACCTCCCGTACTTAGCTTATATTAATAATATCATAACTGCTTTTTTTACGCAATCATATTTTAACAAATTATGAATTGTTTACATTTCCGCAATATTTATATCACATTAAAAAGAATTGTTTACATTAAACTGCGCCTGTGGTAAAATATACTGGAATTCTTATTATAGAGGTAATATATGAACGGAAGATTAAGTTTTAATAAGGACGGTAAATTTATCATTTTGCAGGTCAGCGACGCGCAGGATTTGCAGTTTGCCCGTCCGGCTATGAAGAAAATGCTCGATATCGCGTACGATGAGGTCAAGCCCGACCTTGTTGTTTTAACGGGAGACAATATCCTCGGCAATCATTTATGTGACGCGCGTTTCGGCTCGAGAAAGGTAATTAAGACAAAAGAGGGCGAGTATGAGGCTATGAAAAAAGCTGTCGCTCACGTTGTTGAGCCGATTGAAAAACGCGGTATTCCGTTTGCGATGATATACGGAAATCACGACGACAGAAATATGATAACAAAGGAGGAGCAGGCGGATATTTACAGAGCGTATCCACACAATGTCGGACTCGACGACCCGAAGGAGGGTATAGACTGCGACACGTACAATATCCCGATATATGCCTCCGATTCTGATAAGATAAAATATAATATCTGGATGTTCGACTCCGCAGGATACGACAAACAGTCAGACAAGTGTTACGAATATGTAAGCAAGAATGCAGTCGACTGGTACGTTAAAAAGAGCGATGAGTTGAAGGAGCTTAACGGCGGAAAGGCTGTCGACTCTCTTTTGTTCCAGCATGTTCCGTTTCCGGAGACCGCCCGTCTTGTCGTTGAATGTGACGAAAACGACCCGGACGTTATACCGTTTTGCGGAAATACGAGAGACGGCAGGCGTTTTAAGGTTGACAGAACCAAGGTTCATCACGGCGTTATGGGCGAATATCCCGCGTGCTGTGAGGAAAATTTCGGTCAGTTCGACGCTATAAAGAAGCAGGGCGACGTGCGGGCGGCAGTATTCGGTCACGATCATCTCAATAATTTTGAGGCGGTGCTCGACGGCATTGACATTATCGGAACTCCGTGCGCCTCGTTCAGATGCTACGGTGACAGAAACAGGGGAGTCAGAGTATTCATTATTGACGAAAACGACACGTCGAAATACGAGACTTACGTACTTACATACAAGGCTCTGTGCGGAGACGGACTCGGCGCCCAGATCAGATACATTTGGGACGCGGACGGAATGTTTAAGTCAAAATGCGCGCTTATCGCGGGGGCTTCGGCTGCCGTAATCTCTGCGGGACTGCTGACTGCGTGCATTATTAAAAAGAGACGGGAGAAAAGGTAATGGATATTAAATTTAACAATCCTCTGTCCGAATCGTGGTACGCTGACCCCGAGGCAAGATTTTACGAGGGCAAATACTGCATATACGTCACGCGCAGTCTGCCGTATGACGAACAGCTCAATCATGATATGTTCGTCTCCGACGACCTCGAACACTGGGAGATTAAAAAGGATATTATAGATATGTCCGGCTTTCCGTGGGTAAAACGCGCGGTGTGGGCTCCGACGATTATTGAAAAGAATTCGAAATACTATTATATCTTCGCTTCGAACGATATACATGCCGATAACGAGGGGGGCGGACTCGAAATTGCCGTGTCAGATTCTCCGTTCGGACCGTTTAAAGCCTATCTCGGCAGACCGCTTATTTCTACGTTTATAAACGGCGCTCAGCCTATTGACGCGCATTTATTTAAAGACGACGACGGTACGGTTTATCTTTACTACGGCGGATGGAAGCACTGCAATGTATGTAAGATGAATGATGACATGACGGGATTTGTACCGTTTGACGACGGCGAGACTTATAAAGAGGTCACGCCTGAAAATTACGTCGAGGGACCGTGTATGATGAAGCGCGGGGATAAGTATTATTTCATGTGGTCGCACGGCGGATGGACACAGGGAACGTACAGCGCAGACTATTCGATATCCGATTCGCCCGTAGGTCCGTTTGTATCGAGAGGTACGATTCTTTCCTCACAGCCCTCTGTTGCGGAGGGACCCGGACATAACGGATTTTTTCAGCTTGAAAACGGCGAAACGCTTATGGTATACCACAGACGGCGTTATGATATGAAAGACTCAAATGCGAGATTTTTATGCATTGATAAAATGGAATTCGACGGGGAAAAAATTAAACCTGTTATAATGACTTGACGAAATAAAATGAACGGCTCGGCGAATAAAATCGCAAAGCCGTAATTTTGTATTGAATTTGAATTATTCAGCCTTTGCCTCAGCTTCTTTTTTTTCCTCTTTCTTCTTGCTGAAAAGAAGCTTGTCAACGGGGAAGTAGAGGAAGAACTGGAGCGCGGAGCAGACAGCCGTTGCGATGTTCGCCGCGAGAACGTCGGACATGTCCTTGTTTACAAGAAAATCCTTGAGCGTGGGGTTAAGCCATGCGGAGAATACGATAAGCGCGATGGTGAAAACTATGTAAATGGGAAGAGTTACGGCGATGTTTGCGCTTGAATTGAAAGTTTTTTCACGGTTTACGAAGAACGAAACGATCTGTGCCGCTATATTCGCGGTGTTGTTGACTATGAAATAGCCGAGACCGCCCGCGGCGGCTTCGCATGTAAATATCCACCAGTGGAAATCCTGTGAGTAAAGCTCATGGATAAAGGGTATGAATTTAAGAACGTTAAGAAGCGTAAACTGAACTATGCACGCAAGCAGACTTACGACTATGAATTTAACGAACTGCCACAGTGTTTTTACTCCCGAGCCTTTAGCTTCCGCGCCGGCGTCGATATCTTTTAATTTTGACATTAAGTATCACTCCCGAATTTTTCTGAAAATCAGTATATCATACCGTAAAGAGGGTTTTCATTAATAAAATGTTAATTTTACTTATTTGATTCGCTTCTCGTCTCATGCGCGGGGAGAAGAATCTTTATTTTTTTGCCTATTTTGTATTCAAGAGTGTTGTTTGAATCCTTGAGCGTGAACGAAGCCTTGTTTCCGTCGTTGTCAACCTCGTACTTAGGCGTAGATTCAAATTTGATTTTAAGATAATCGGTGCTGAACGCGACTGTAAATTCCTTATACTGTCTGAGGTCTATATCATCCTTTAAATATTGTATAAAAATCTCCTTAATAAGCTTCGAAGACAGACTTTTAACGAACACGGCTTCGAACTTTCCGTCGTTCATGTCTACGTCCTTGAATACGTTGACTCCGCCCGTTCCTTTGGAGTTTAATATGCAAGCCATTATACATTCGCATTCTTCCTCAACGCCGTCGTGCTCGTATGTTAATTTAATCTTATTCTGCTTTGACGCGAGGACGGGAACCGCCGATACGACGTACGCCGCGTGACCGAGTACCTTTTTTAATTTATTGTTTACAAGATAGGGAATCGGAGCGACGAATCCGAATGCCGAAACGTACGAAACGGGCTCTCCGTTTACCGTAAACGAATCCATCATCGCCTCATGTCCGCCGTCTGCCAGGAGATCGACGCTTTTTATCGCATCCTTACGGCTTAAACCGAAATTGTTCGCCATATCATTCGTTGTTCCCGTCGAAATATGGGCGTAAACGCTGTGCTGTTCTATCTCATAGAACGCTCTGAAAGCCTCGTTTACCGTGCCGTCTCCGCCTACGGTGATAAGCAGGTCGGAATCGGGGTCAAGCTGTTTTATAAGTTCGATAACGTGACCTGAATATCGGCTCTTTTCAACCTTGTGAAGCGTCATTCCTTTAGAAACGAAACGGCATATAATATGCTCGATAATGCTCATTTTAAACTTTGTCGAAATGGGGTTATAGATGATACTGAATGTTTTTAGCATGTATTGTAATGCTCCTTTGCTGTCTTTTTTAGACTGATGTGTGATTAGAGTTTATCATCAGTCAAACGTTTTGTCAATCGGGACTTGCAATATCTTCCGTTTTATTTCATATCAATTACGGGAGGCGATATATAAATGTCGTTTTTAATGTTTGAACGTATGCTCGGAGATCTTATTTTTCTTGCGCTTCATCTTGATTCAAAGAGCGTATTTCCCCCGCCGCTGTCAAAATCGGAAGAGGAGAGGCTCATTAAATTAAAATGCGGGGGCGACAAAGAGGCTAGAAACAAGCTCGTCGAACACAATATGAGACTCGTCGTTCACGTTATTAAAAAATATTATTCCTCCGGGTGTGACCAGGACGATCTGATATCGGTCGGTACGGTCGGGCTTATCAAGGGTATAAACAGTTTTGACCCGTCAAAGGGCGCAAGGCTTGCAACATACGCGGCGCGGTGCGTGGAAAACGAGATACTGATGTATTTCAGAAATTTAAAAAAGACCGCCCAGGATATCTCCATGAGCGATCCTATTGAGACTGACAGCGAGGGAAACCCGCTCACATTGTCGGATATTATAAGCGTTGAGGATACGATTGCGGATGATATCGACCGCAGGATAAAATGTTCGCTTCTGACAAGACTTTTAGACGAGGTTGCCGACGCAAGAGAGAAACGAATTATTGTAATGCGTTACGGACTTGACGGCAGCGATCCTCTGCCCCAAAGAGAAGTTGCGCGGATTTTGTCGATATCGAGAAGCTATGTTTCGAGAATTGAGAAAAAGGTTCTCTCAAAACTTAAAAAGAGACTTGAAAACGAGAATATCAAGAATCATTTAACTTCATGACCCTCTGTTTCGATAATGTCTCCGGGATTGGAATTCTTTAAAGCTTTCGTAACCGTGTGAATTACGAACAGCGATTCTATACCGCCTATAATGAGCGATACTCCCGCGAATATCATTATTACGGAATTGCCCGTGAACGGGTCGAGGAATAAAAGAAAAGCAAAAAGCGTGCTGATAATTCCTGCCGCAAGGCAGACCCGCCAGTTCGGGATAAGACAGCGTTTCATTTCGACCGCAGTCTGTATATCGAATACGCTTGACGTTATCAGATAAAGTCCCGTAACGAACGGCAGGAGAAATTCGGCTCCCGCGGGGTGACAGACCATAAGAAGTCCCGCGAGTATGCTGAAAATTCCGCCCGCGAGGTCGAATCGGAAGAACAGACCCAAAAGGTCGGAATTAAAATATCTTACGATTCTGTATACTCCCGAGGCAATAAATACCGCTCCGAGAATATAGTAAATTATCGAAGCCGAAATTCCCGGCCATATTATCATAACGAGTCCCATGACAATTATGAGACAGCTTACCGCCGCGGCTCCGTTTCTGTAACGTTTCCAGACATTCAGCATTATAAACACCTCATAAATTATAAAACATAAAATGCAGATACGTTGATATCATTCTCAATGTATCTGCATTTATTATATTTGAGATTTATTAACTGTCGATTAATTAACGCGTGTGTACATAAATTATCTCCCGTCGCATTTCGTTACCGCATTTTAATACGGGATTAAATGCGAGAGCGAACAGGTCGGTTGATTTACATTCGAGCTCGAAAACTCTTTTTGCACTCTCGTTCAAAGCGTTTACGTCGGAGTAACGCATTATCACGGGAACCGAAGCCGTCTTTTTCATTTGCTTTAAAATATTTCTGCCCTCGTCGGTAAATCCGAGAACCCGTAAATACGGCGGGGCGGCGAGAGTGTACGATCTGTCGATTTCGAGGAACGCGGACATTATGATTCTTCTGATTCTCGAATGGGCGTAGCGTTTTGTTTTTATCTTAGAATAAAGCGAGTCAAGACTGTCGGAATCCCGTACTGCTTCGTAAATTCTGTATTCAAGCCCCTCGGATACGTCCGGGCAGGATAAAAAATCGGAGGCTTTTTTTCGTCTTAAATGCGAGAGAATACATTTTTCGAGATCTTTCATGTCCGATTTTTCGCTTTTTCTGTATAATTCGAGTGTGTTTTCGGGAACGAACGGGGAGTAATCGAGCGACGAATTTATAATGCTTCGGACAGCCGAAGCGGAAGCGGTGCTTTCGTTTGTTTCATCCGAATCGTGACCGGCTCCCGAGCGTTTAATCGTAATCGGAGTCAGCGGATATTTGTTTTTTATAACGCTTTTGACGTATTCGACTCCGAGCAGGTCATTCGGCGACGACAGAACGGATGATATTTCTTCTCCGGCGGATTCTTCGAGGGCTTTTTGACGTGCCGTCGGATAAGAACAGCCGTCGGTCAGATGTTTTTTTATAATATTATCATCAATATTTAAAAGCGCGTCAGCCGCGTCGGTTATTCTTTCGACATTGCCCGACTCGCTTCCGAAGGATAAAAACTCGCATATCCCCGTTGAATTTAACAGATAAACGGCGCCCGAAGCGAATTTTTCAGCCGAGGACAGCGCCCACGGCAGGGGAAGCTCGAATACTATGTCTGCACCGTTCATAAGCGCAGCACGGGTTCTTACGCTTTTGTCGAACAGTGCGCACTCTCCGCGCTGGACAAAGTTTCCGCTCATAACGGCGATAACGGGGAGCCCCGTTTTTTCTTTCGTCTTATCTATCTGATATTTGTGTCCCGAATGAAACGGATTGTATTCCGCGACTACGCCTGCTGTTTTCATCTCTGTCTCCGTAAAAAAAGTCTTGAAAAAGGGATTGTATAAGTATATAATAAACTTTGTGTGAAAAATTAGCAAGTATTTTATTGCGGAGGTATATTATATCATGAAAATTCTCGTTATAAACGCGGGCAGCTCGTCTCTTAAATATCAGCTTATCGACACGGATACAAACGATTTGCTTGCAAAGGGTATCTGCGAACAGATAAGCTATGACAACTGTACTTTTACGCACAAGGTTCCCTCGGATGAATCCAAGAACATTATTAAGAAGCCGCAGCTTATGGCTGACCATATGGCGGCAATCAATATCGTTCTCGACACTCTCACGAGCGCGGAACACGGCGTTATCAAGTCAACGGACGAAATCGGCGCGGTAGGACACAGGGTTCTGCACGGCGGAGAGAAATTCAAAGGTTCCGTTCTCTTTGACGAAAAAGTCGAGGAGGCAATCAAGGAATGCTTCCCTCTCGGACCTCTCCACAATCCCGCAAACCTTACCGGTATCAAGGCGTGCGAGGCTATAATGAAGGGCGTTCCCCAGGTTGCCGTATTCGATACGGGATTCCATTCGACCATGCCCGACTACGCTTACATGTACGCTCTGCCCTATGAATATTATGAAAAATACGGCATACGCCGTTACGGCTTCCACGGAACATCTCACCGTTTCGTAAGCAAGAGATGTATCGAGCTTCTCGGCTCTCCCGAGCATTCAAAAATCGTAACCTGCCACCTCGGCAACGGTTCCTCGATATCGGCTGTCGTTGACGGCAAGTGCCTCGATACTACAATGGGCGTTACGCCTCTCGAGGGTATCATAATGGGTACGCGCTGCGGTTCGATCGATCCCGCCATTATTCCCATTATCATGAAAAATGAGAATCTCACTCCCGACGAGATCGACACCGTTATGAATAAAAAATCGGGTATGCTCGGACTTACCGGCACGAGCGATAACAGAACCATTGAGCAGAGAGCCAGGCAGGGAGACGAGAGAGCAAAGCTTGTCGAGTCCATGCTCTGTCATCAGCTTACTAAGTACATAGGCGGATTCGCGGCGGCTATGGGCGGTCTCGATGCTGTTGTTTTCACCGGAGGCATCGGCGAAAATAACCCGCATTACAGAACGAGAGTTGCTGAAAAGCTCGAATTCCTCGGCACCGCGATCAATGAGGAGACAAATAAGCTCCGCGGCGAAGAGGTCGAAATTTCCGTTCCCGGCTCAAAGGTCAGGATGTTTGTTATCCCGACCAATGAGGAGCTTATGATTGCCCGTGATACGAAAGAGATCGTAGAGGCTCTGTAATATAATCAAATCGAAATAAATAATCCCTCCGTTTCTGCTTGACTGCATGACGGAGGGATTTTTATATGATTATTTTTTTCTGAACTGCTGTTTCATTCTCTGCTCTTTCGAGAGAATCATTTTACGCAGTCTCAAATGATGAGGGGTAACCTCGAGAAGCTCGTCGTCGCTCAAAAATTCCATGCACTGTTCGAGGCTCAATACCGAGTGGGGGACGAGTCTTAACGCGTCGTCGCTTCCTGCGGCACGTGTATTTGTCATCTGCTTTTTCTTGCATACGTTGCAGACGATATCCTCGTTTTTTGAACACTCGCCGACTATCATTCCCTCATAAACGGGAACGCCCGGACCTATGAACAGACGTCCTCTGTCCTGTGTATTGAACAGACCGTAGCCCGTTGATTCGCCCGCCTCATGCGCGATAATCGAACCTCTGTCACGGGTTACAATCTCTCCCTTAAAAGGCTCGTAAGCGTGGAAAAGATTGTTCATAATGCCGTAGCCGTTCGTGTCGGTAAGGAATTCGCTTCTGTATCCGATAAGTCCTCTTGCGGGGATAAGAAATTCGAGGTGAGTCGTTCCTCCGTCGCGTATTGTCATATTTTCAAGCTCGCCTCTGCGCGAACCGATTTTTTCCATAACAGGACCGACGTAATCGTTCGGAACCTCGATAATAAGAAGCTCAATAGGCTCTAAAAGCTTGCCGTTTTCGTCCTTTTTGAATATAACCTTGGGGCCGGAGACCTGGAATTCATAGCCCTGACGGCGCATAGTCTCAATGAGAATGGAAAGGTGAAGCTCGCCTCTGCCCGATACCTTGAACGTGTCGGTGCTGTCGGTCTCCTCGACTCTCATGCTGACATTTGTCTCGACTTCTTTAAACAGTCTTGCGCGCAGGTTTCTCGACGTAACGAATTTACCGTCCTGCCCTGCGAACGGGCTGTCATTTACCATAAAGTTCATTGACAGGGTAGGCTCGTCTATCTTAACGAACGGGAGAGGCTCAACGCATTGAGAGTCACATATTGTTTCGCCTATATTAAGTCCCGCGATACCCGAAACCGCTACGATATCTCCGCATTTAGCATCGGAAACCTCGACTCTTTTAAGTCCCTCGAACTGATAAAGCTTTGCGAGCTTAACGTTCTGCTGTTCTCCGTCCTGTTTGCAGAGAACGACGTTTTCGCCCTGCTTGATCTTTCCGCGTTCAACCTTGCCTATACCGATACGTCCTACGTAGTCGTCATAGTCAAGACTTGAAAACAAAAGCTGTAACGGTGCGTCGTCGTCACCCTTGGGCGGTTCTATATGGTCTATTATCGACTGGAAAAGAGGTCTCATGTCGCCCTCTCTTGCGGATGAATCGAGCGAAGCGTAACCGTCCTTTGCCGAAGCGAAAACAACAGGGAACTCAATCTGATCGTCGTCGGCGCCGAGTTCAATAAACAAGTCGAGAACTTCGTCGATAACCTCGTCGGGTCTTGCTCCCGGACGGTCTATTTTATTTATAACGACAATGATTTTTTTCTTTAATGCGAGAGCCTTCGAGAGAACGAAACGCGTCTGAGGCATGCATCCTTCGAATGCGTCGACGAGGAGAAGTGCGCCGTCTACCATTGTCATGATACGCTCAACCTCGCCGCCGAAATCGGCATGTCCGGGAGTGTCGACAATGTTTATCTTAACGCCGTTATAGTGAACGGACGTGTTTTTTGAGAGAATTGTAATTCCTCTCTCTCTTTCAAGGTCATTTGAGTCCATGACTCTCTCTGCAACCTGTTCGTTGCTTCTGAACGTACCGCTCTGACGTAAAAGCTGGTCGACGAGCGTAGTCTTGCCGTGGTCGACGTGAGCGATTATGGCAATGTTTCTGACATTCTGTGCGGAATTCAAAATAACACCTTCCAAATACATATACTTTAACTTTATTACAAAATAAAATAATATCACTATTTAAAGCGTTTGGCAACAGTAAATAAATATTTTACCGATATTTGTATAAAACAAACAAAACGCGCTTTTTCCGGATATGCCGATATAAGCATAAAAACAAGGCTTCCTTATGAAAAGAAAGCCCTGAATAATGATTTAATAACGTTTATTCCGTTACGGGAGCGATCCAGATAAATTTGAATGTCTTTGAATCTCTTAATCTGAACGCTATGTTGAATCTGCCGAAGCTCTCGAATGAACCTGAACCGAGCGCGGGAGCGTTTACCTTCTCCGAGCGGATAAATTCGATGGATGCAACCTTGTTGGTGTCCGCGTCAACGGTCATGCGAATCCTGCACTCGGGGATCGAATCGGGATTCTCTTCATTGTACTGCGCTCTGTCGTCGCGGTCTATGTAAGCTACGGTGTAATCCTTGATTACCGTGTAGTTGTCCGCCTTTGCTATCTCGCTTAATACCGAAGCCTTGTCGGGCAGATCGAAAACCTTTTTAATCGACTCGGGAGAGCTTTCGATATAAATATCAATATTGTAAACACCGTTTTCGGTTTCACATTTAGCCGAAACGACGTCGTCGACAGTCAGCGCGCTGACCTGCGTTCCCTCGGGGGAAAGGATGTCCTTGATCCCGCCCTTGCCGTATTCTATTGATTTCTTTCCTGCCTCGGAGCCGACGGAAGAATTAAGCTTTTCAAGTATGGTTTTCTTTATCTGCTTCGCGGAGTCTGCGAGCGGTTTAAGCTCGTCGGGCGTTTCGTCCGACTCGGGAGCCGTAATTTTTATATCGTCGATATCGATTTTTTCGCCGACATCTACGGACGGAGCGTTCGACTTGAAGTTTGAATCGTCTCTTAAATAATTTGTTACGGTGTTATAATAGTCGACTATTTCCTGTTTCGTAATCGGGATCTGTGCCTCTACGACGGGTGTTTTGTCCTCGGTTACTTCCTCAACGTCCTTGATGATGTCGCATCCCGCGAACGAAGCGAGGGACAGAGAAGCGAGTACGGCGGCAATTGCGCGCTTAGCTGATTTATTCATATACGAAACTCCTTTTTATGCAATGAAGTAAGTATATCACACAACGGGGATAATTTACAACATTATTTTGTGAACATTTATCATTTTTTTTGATTCTTTGAATATTTTATCACACAATAATACATTTGTCGATTATTTATTCTGAACAAAAAAAAGACGCAGTAATTGTCGGTAATGTACAATGACCTATTGAGTTGACTTTTTTGTTAAGACAATATATAATAATCTGTATATAGAAATACGGAGATGAATCAGGTGGCTGAAAAACGAAAAAAGAAAAATTCGATTGACCCGAAAATCGTTACGGTATGCGTTGCCGTCACAGCCGTTGTTATAATTGCGGCGGCGGTGTTTATCGTTTCGGCTTTAAATAAAAAGAATAAAGAACCGTCGAGCGTTACGAACGAGCCGAGCGTAAGCTCTTATGAAAACATTACCGAAAACAAAAAGGCGGAGACGACGACGGCGAAAGTTCAGACGACGGCGGAAACGACCGTTGTTACGACCGCTCCGGTTACGGAAAAACGGGAAACGACGACGAAAAAATCGCCCTCGTCGGGAATCAGACTGCTAACCGAACCGCAGATGATTTCCCTGCCTCAAAACGACAGCGAATGGAAGCTTGTACTTCTTAATACTTTTTACCGCGTGAACGAAAATGTTGACGAAGAAATAAATTTCGTTCCCGCGATAAAAGGTTCGGGCGAGCTTCTCGATTACAGAGCCGCCGAGGCGTATCAGAAAATGTACGACGCGGGCAAGGCGGACGGTGTGACTCTTACGCCGGTTTCGGGATACAGAAGCTACTCGAAGCAGAAGTATCTTTACAACAATCTTGTAGAGGAGTACCTTGCCGACGGATATTCGCAGGCGGAGTCCGAGGCTCTTGCTTCGACGAGACGTATGCCTCCGGGAAGCAGCGAACACAATATCGGTATTGCTATGGATATAGGCTGGGTCGACAGTCGTTTCGCGAATTCCGCGGAGTATGCGTGGCTTTGTGAACACGCCGACAATTACGGATTTATATTGAGATATACAGAGGAGAACAAAAGATATACCGGCGTAAAGGCGGAGCCGTGGCACTGGCGTTATGTCGGAGTCGAAAACGCTTCGAAAATCAAGGAAAGCGGATTGAGTCTCGAAGAATATCTCGGTAAAGTCAACTGATTTTTATTGATGTAAACAAAGTTTAAAACGGCTCTTGACACGGGAGCCGTTTTCATATATAATATGTAAATGCTGTAATAAGTTACGACTTTTTACACATATCCTTGCTCCGATCAAAGGCGGAGCCATAAGTCCAAAAGGAGGTGCAACATTAATGAAAGCAAAGTACGAGGCTATAATCGTTATCTCCGTAAAGAACGGTGACGAGAAGATCGAGGAGCTCAGCGAGAAGTTCAAGGCTCTTATCGAGGCTAACGGTACTCTTGAGAGTGTTGACGTATGGGGTAAGAGAAAGCTTGCATACGAGATCAACTACGAGTCAGAGGGTCACTATGTTCTTTATAACTTCGAGGCTGACGCGTCTTTCCCCGCAGAGTTCGAGCGTATCGCGAGAATCACTGACGGAATCCTGCGTTCTATCGTTGTTAAAAAATAATTCCGAGGAGAGTATGAAAGCATGTTGAACTCAGTTATTATAATGGGCAGACTCGTTGCCGATCCCGAGCTTAAAACGACGTCGTCGGGTATTAACGTTACTTCATTCGGCGTTGCTGTCGAACGCAGTTATGCGAGACAGGGCGAGGATCGCCAGACCGATTTTATCAACGTTGTCGCATGGCGTCAGCAGGCGGATTTCGTTACTAAATATTTTCGCAAGGGTCAGATGATCGCGATTCAGGGTTCGCTCCAGTCGCGTTCCTATGAAGACAAAAACGGAAACAGACGCAATGTTCTCGAGGTTGTCGCGGACAGAATCAGTTTCTGCGGCTCAAAGAGCGAATCGGGCGGCGGATATAACGCGGGTGCTGCGCCCTCAATGAGAAACGACGCGGGTTCTTCTGCTCCTACATCTTTCAAGAACGGCGGTTCAGAGGATTTTGATACTCTGTCCGACTCGGAAGACGATCTTCCGTTCTGATCTTAATTGATCGTTAATTTTTAAGGAGGTTTACGTAATGGCTTACGAAAAAAGCGATAAGGGCGGACGTCCCGCCGGCAGAAAAGGCCGTAAAAAGGTTTGCGTTTTCTGCGTAGAAAAAGCTGAAAGCATAGATTACAAGGATGTTGCAAAGCTTCACCGCTTTACATCCGAGAGAGCAAAGATTCTCCCCAGAAGAATCACCGGTACCTGCGCAAAGCATCAGAGAGATCTCACGATTGCTATTAAGCGTGCACGTCAGATTGCTCTTCTTCCCTACGTTTCGGATTAATGAAATAAGGGCTTGATATAAGCAAAATTAAGGCTGTTCCGATTTTTCGGAACAGCCGTTTTTTGTAATTATAAATATTCTTATAAAAAATTGATTCCGCTATTGACAACAAGTAAAAGCGGGTGTAATATATCAGTAAAGATCTTCGGGGCGGGGTGAGAATCCCCACCGGCAGTTACAGTCTGCGAACGCATTAAAACAAAGCCGAACGGTAAATTCGCCGTTATGAGTTTATCGCTTATAAAATTTTGTTTTACTGCGCCGAGCGGGGTGAAATTCCCCCACCGACGGTATTGAACGATATTTGATTTTGTTCTGAGTCCGGATGGAAGAGGATTGGTGCTTTTTCGCGCATCCTTTTTTAATAATCGTACCCCGTTGATCCGGGGTACTTTTTATTTCGGGGAGACGGTAAAAATGAAAAAAGAAAACAACAAAAAATCAAATGTAAACATCCGCGCGCTTTGCGTGACGGGAATCATGAGCGCGCTGGGCGCACTGTTAATGCTCGTGGAATTTCCGCTGCCGATGCTGATTCCGGCGTTTATCAAGATGGACTTTTCGGAACTTCCGGCACTTATCACGACATATGCGTTCGGACCCGTATACGGCGTCGGGGTTTGCTTTCTCAAAAACGTCCTGCATCTGATATCGGGTTCGACAATGGGAATAGGCGAGCTGTCGAATTTCGTTTTAGGCTCCGTGCTCGTGATTATTGCGGGATTGTTTTATAAGAAAAATAAAACAAAAAAAAGCGCGGTACTGGGCGCGTTTATCGGCTCGCTCGTGATGGCGGCAGTGAGCGTATTTACGAATTATTTTATCGTATATCCGCTGTACTGCAAGGTTCTCGGTCTTACTATGGAGGCTATAATCGGCATGTACAAAGAAATTTTACCGTCTGTCGGCGGTCTGTTTACAGCACTTCTTATATTCAACCTGCCGTTTACATTCGCAAAGGGAATGATAGACACGCTTCTGTGCGCGCTTATTTATAAACCCGTTTCTTCGCTTTTACACGGCAGAAAATAATTATTCGACAAAATGTTCGTTTTGGGTCTTGACAATACTAAGATACAAATGTATAATTTATATGCAAAATTTGATACGACCCTTATAAAGAGTGGCAGAGGGAACGGCCCTGTGAAGCCCGGCAACCTGCGTATGCAAGGTGCCAAGTCCGACGGTTATACCGAGAGATAAGGTTTTAACTCACGGTACGTATGCGCCGTGAGTTTTTTACTTTTAAAAATAACGGTAAGGGTTGAAAGGAGTTTATGAAAAAAATGGCAAAAAGACTATTTACATCCGAGTCGGTTACGGAAGGACATCCCGATAAAATCTGTGATCAGATTTCCGACGCTATCCTTGACGCTATGCTCGAACAGGATCCGCAGTCGAGAGTTGCGTGCGAGTCAACCGTTACCACCGGTATGGCTATGGTTATGGGTGAGATTACGACAAACGCGATAGTGGATATTCCCGCTATCGTAAGAAAAACGATATGCGATATCGGATTTGACAATATTGACGCATGCTATGACGGAAATTCATGCGCTGTATTCACGACCATAGACAGGCAGTCGCCCGATATCGATATGGGAGTCAGCAAGTCGCTTGAATTAAAAGACGGCGAGGACGACGAATATAACTTAAACGGCGCGGGGGATCAGGGCATGATGTTCGGCTACGCATGCGACGAAACGCCCGAGCTTATGCCGATGCCCATTTCGCTCGCTCATAAGCTTGCCATGAAGCTTGCCGAAATAAGAAAGAACGGAACTGTCAAGTATTTAAGACCCGACGGAAAAACTCAGGTTACGGTTGAATATGACGGTGATAAGCCCGTCAGAGTCGATACTGTCGTTATTTCGACACAGCACGATCCCTCGGCGGAGCTTTCGCAGATTAGAAAAGACATGATTGAGCATGTCGTAAAAACCGTAATTCCGGCTGATTTACTCGATGAAAATACGAAATATTACGTAAACCCGACGGGCAGGTTTGTTATCGGAGGTCCTGCGGGCGACAGCGGACTTACCGGACGTAAAATAATCGTCGATACATACGGCGGTTACGCGGCGCACGGCGGCGGAGCATTCTCGGGAAAAGACCCGACGAAGGTCGACCGTTCGGCGGCTTACGCGGCTCGTTATGTTGCTAAAAACATTGTTGCCGCGGGGCTTGCGAAAAAGTGCGAGATTGAGCTTGCATACGCTATCGGCGTTGCAAAGCCTGTTTCCGTAATGGTTAACACTTACGGTACGGGCGCGGTTTCGGACGAGAAGCTTGCCGAGGCTGTAAACGAGGTATTCGATTTAAGACCCGCGGCTATTATAGATTATTTTAATTTAAGACGTCCTATATATAAACAGCTTGCCGCATACGGTCACATGGGCAGAACGGATATCGACGTACCGTGGGAGCATACGGACAAGGCAGAAGCACTTAAAAATGCCGTAAAAGACTAAATAAAATAAACAGGACTGCCGTATTCTGATTTTCGAATTCGGCAGTCCCGTTTTTAATTAGTTTAATTATAAAATTCGTTCATCTTCTTAATTTCGAACGTATAAACTTTAAACCGTTTTTTCTGATAAGCGTCGACAAAATCGGCGTTTATTTTTACGTCCTTTTCACGGGTGCGAAGCGTCAGATCGACGTTGTTATAATGAAGCTCCTCTATCGTATCGACGGTCGCAAGCTCGATATACTGTTTCTTTGTTTCCTTATCGGTATGAATAAAAACGTTGAAAACGGGTACGGCGGTATCTCCGACAAGGAGCTGTTCAAAGCTTCCGCGGTCTGCGTTTTTTCTCTTTTTTGATTTCTTTATTTTATCTAAAAACGACATTTCAAGTCCTCCGGTTATATTATAAATCGGATATATATAAATATATCCATATTTTTTAATTATGTCAACATAAATTGAGTAAAAACACCGTTAAATCGCTATTTATTTTTTATTATTCCTGTGGTATACTAAACTAAATTAAAGAATAAAGCGAGGTTTTTATAATGGAAATAACTAAGAATTCAACTATAGGCGACGTGCTTGACGCTGACCGCACTCTTGCTCCCTATTTCTTTGAAATGGGAATGCATTGTCTCGGATGCCCCTCCGCAAGAGGAGAAACAATTGAGGAAGCGTGTGCTGTTCACGGCGTTGACGTTGACGAGCTTATCGCAAAGCTTAACGCTCACGAAGCAAAGTAATGGAGTCTCTCACGCCGAGACTTAAAACGGCCGCCGGATTTGTACGCAAGGGGCATAAGCTTATTGACGTCGGTACGGATCACGGATATCTGCCGGCATATCTTATTATTAAGGGCGTTATTCCGTGTGCCACGGCTTGTGACATCGGCAGAATGCCCTTGCTTAATGCAAAAAAGACTGCCGAAAAATACGGCATCGAGGATAAAATGAAGCTCACGCTGTCCGACGGATTGAAGGAAATCAAGCCCTCGGACGGCGATGACGTTGTTATCGCGGGAATGGGCGGAGAGCTTATAAGAGATATTCTGAAGGAATGTCAATGGATTAAGAATGAAAGAATCCGTCTGATTTTGCAGCCTATGACGCATCATGAGGACGTAAGGCGTTTTTTATACGAAAACGGTTTTTATATTTTAGAAGAAAAGGGCGTAAAAGACGCGGGAAAATACTACTGCGTTATCGTCTCTGAATACGAACCCGGGCATAAAGCCGACGAATTCGACATTGTATTCGGATTTTCGGACGGGTCGGAGGAGTACAGTCAGGTAAGATTAAAACAGAAAAAGAAGCTCTGCGACAAAATGAGGGGCGCAGAGATTTCGGGCGACAAGGAGAAATACGATTACTGTCTGTCGCTTATTGATGAATTTGAAAAAAGAGGGTGAAATAATGACGGTCAAAGATATATACGAATACTTAAATTCCGTTGCTCAATTTAAAACTCAGGAACGCTGGGACAACAGCGGAATCATGACGGGCGATTTTGACAACGAGGTTAAAAAAATATTGTTCGCGCTCGACTTTACGCCCGAAGTTGTAAAGGAAGCCGAAGATCTCGGATGCACGCTGATAGTAAATCATCATCCCGCGTTATTTCATCCTGTGAAAAGCTTTGTTTCGGGGACAAACGGGCTTTACGAGGCTGCGAGGGCGGGGATATCGGTCATCGCTTCGCACACATGTCTTGACATGGCGGACGGCGGAGTAAACGATGTTTTATGCTCTGTGCTCGAATTAAAGAATGTAAAAAAGCTTTATCCCGAATCGGACGACGCTCCGATAATGAGAGCCGGAACCGCCGAAAGACAGAGCGTTAGGGATTTTGCCGAATTTATATCAAAAAAACTAAAAGGCGCAGTTAGATTCACGGGGAACAAAGACGTTGAAAAAGTCGCGGTATGTTCGGGAAGCGGATGCTTGTTTCTTAAATTTGCCGCAGAGTCGGGCTGTGACACGTTCGTTACGGGCGACGCGTCGCACCACGATTTCTTAGACGCTCAAATTATGAATATAAACCTCATTGCGGCCGGTCACTTTGAGACGGAGAATATCGCAATGAGCGTATTGGCACAAAAAACAGGGGATAAGTTCAAAGACATCGAGACTTTTGTTTCATCTCAGAAAAGCCCCGTCGGGACGGTGACTTTCAATGGCTCTTGACGGAATATTTTTAAATCTGCTGTGCTCGCAGTTAAAGGATAAATTAATATCGGGCAAGCTTGAAAAGGTTTACATGCCGACAAGGTATGAGCTTGTATTTGCCGTAAGGACAAGGACGGGAGGATATAAACTGCTTCTGTCTGCTTCTGGCGCGTCGCCGAGGCTTCATCTGACCGCTCAGGCTCCCGAAAATCCGCCGAATCCGCCGATGCTGTGCATGCTTTTCAGAAAACAGCTCGCGGGCGGAACTCTCATTGACATAGAGCAGGTCGGCTTCGACAGGATCGTTAAACTTGATTTTGAGGCGACTAATGAAATAGGCGACAGAGTAAAACGTACCGTTGTGATCGAAATAATGGCGCAGTACAGTAATATCATTCTGCTCGACGAGAACGAGAGAATTATAGATTCGATAAAAAAAGTCGACGCGTCAAAATCGTCCGTAAGACAGATACTGCCCGGGCTTATGTACGAAATGCCCCCGTCGCAGGATAAATTCAGAATAACAGAATCGAATACGGATGAAATTATCAATAAAATATTATCGTATAAGGATAAAAAGCTTTCATCCGCTGTTCTTTCGTCGGTAGAGGGCGTTTCGCCGACTCTCGCAAAGGAAATTGCGTACCGTTCGGGCGGAGACTTGAATATAAACGAAATAACGCCGAAAACAGTTGATAAATTAAAATTCGAGCTTTCGGCGCTTAAAAGCATTGTAATAAACAAAAGCGTTTCGCCGACCGCCGTTCTTACGGACGAGGGGAAATACACGGAGTTTTCGTTTATTCCGTTATCAATGTATTCTGACGGTTACGAATTCAGAAGCTTTTCCGATTTGAGCGAACTGCTTGATAATTTCTATTTCGAGAGAGAGCGGTTTGCAAGAACCAAATCCAAAGCAGACGATTTGTTTAAAACGGTTAATAATCTTATCGAACGCACGTCAAAAAAAATAAGCAATCAGAAAATCGAGCTTGAAGAGTGCGCCGACAGGGACACAAAACGTATTTACGCAGAGCTTATCAACGCAAATTTATACCGTCTGACAAAGGGCGGATATGAATACGAATTAGAGAATTATTACGACGAAAATAAACTCGTAAAAATTCCCGTCCGTCCCGATTTATCGCCGTCTGCGAACGCTCAGCGGTATTTTAAAGAATACAGAAAATCGCAGATTGCAGAGAAAAAACTAACGGAGCTTATCGCGTCGGGAGAGGAAGATCTTGAATATCTGCTTACTGTCCGCGATGAGCTGAACAGAGCCGACACCGAGCGCGAAATAACGGAGATAAGGCTCGAATTATCAGAGGGCGGTTATATAAAACGCAAGGTCGGAACGAAGAACAAAAAGGCTTCGCCCATGCCCCCGATGAGGATAGACGCTCCGGACGGATTTTATATCTTAGTCGGCAGAAACAATATTCAAAACGATAAGCTGTCGCTTAAAACAGCGGCGAAAACGGATATGTGGTTTCACATTCAAAAAGCCCCCGGCTCGCACGTCGTTCTCGTCTGCGACGGCAGGGAGCCGACGGATAAAGCTATGGAATTTGCCGCCGGTGCCGCCGCGTATTATTCATCGGGCAGGGAAGCCGGCAGCGTCGTTATAGATTACACTCCAGTTAAAAATTTAAAAAAGCCCAACGGCGCAAAGCCGGGGTTTGTGGTATATTACACTTACCAATCCACGGTTATAAAGCCGCGGAACCCTCAGGGCTGAAAGGAAGAATTATAAATGGAACAGAAAAAAATCGTTACAATTCAGGACATTTCCTGCTTCGGAAAATGCTCGCTTACCGTCGCGCTGCCGATTATATCCGCTATGGGTATAGGCTGCGCGATTATTCCGACCGCCGTTCTTTCTACGCATACAGGCGGATTCAAGGGCTATACGTTTAAAGACCTCACCGATGAAATTCAGAAGATTTCCGACCACTGGCTCAGCGAGGGACTTTCATTTGACGGAATATACACGGGATATCTCGGTTCAAAGGAGCAGATAAGACTTGTTTCGGATTTCTTCGACAGATATAAAACAGACGGCAATATAATTTTTGTAGACCCCGCCATGGCGGACAACGGCAAGCTCTATCCCGGCTTCGGCGACGATTTCCCCGCGGGCATGGCTTCGCTGTGCGCTAAGGCCGACTATATCGACCCCAACATGACAGAGGCGACTCTCATGCTCGGAGAAGAATACCCGGGCGATAATTACGATATGGATTACGTACGCTCTATTCTTAAAAAGCTCTGCGCGCTCGGATGTAAAACGGCAATTCTCACGGGCGTTAAGCAGGGCGACAGGCAGGGCGCAGTCGCTTACGACAGCGTAAACGATAAATATTATGAGTATTTCAGCGAGAATCTGCCTATGAGCTGTCACGGCACGGGCGACGTTTTTTCCTCGGCTCTGATGGGCGCGCTCACGCTCGGCAAGGATATGAACGAGGCTCTCGCGATTGCAGTAGACTACACGGTAGACTGCATGAAGCTGACATACGGCGACGAAACGCACTGGTACGGCGTTAAATTCGAACAGGGTATAAAGAAGCTCGTAAACAGACTGTAAGAATTTTTAATTGAATACTAAACCGCCCGCGGGACACTTGATTTTTGTTCCCGTGGGCGGTTATTTATTATTCTGTTACGAATCTCAATACATTCCAGCTCAGCGGTTTTAATTTAACCTGTGTTCTGCCTGAATCCGTTTTTTCGACTTCGGCGTATGACGGGACGACATTCATCGGTTTTGATTCCGTATTTACGGCGTATAAATCAGAATTTGTAAGCTCGATATGTTTATCGAGTCTCATTTTTCCGAACGAGCGCATATCAATATTTAAAACACAGTCGTCGTTCATATCGCGGTTTATACAGAATACGGTTACGCTGTTATCGTCGTTTAATACGCATGCCGAATCAATATAATCAACGTCGTTAAACTCCGCGCAGTCGTATTTTTCGCATTTTATAACGGGATTTATCGAAACCCCTCTGCCGTAAAGCGATGCGTGCATCAGAGGGTAGTAAATTGTTTGCGCCCAGCATCCTCCGCCCGTTCTCGTCATTATCGGAGCAATTACGTTTACAAGCTGAGCGATGCATGCGATTTTTACTCTGTCCGAGTGCCGAAGAAACGTTATCAGCATTGCGCCGACGAGCAGAGCGTCCTCAAAATTATAAATATCCTCAAGAAGCGGGAGTGCGCGTCCCCATTTATCGCGTTTTTGAATTTCCTTATCCTGCTCGGACGAATGATACCACACGTTCCACTCGTCGAAGGACAGATTAATCTGCTTCTTTGAATGAAGCTTGCCCTTAACGCTGTCGCAGACGGAGACTACCGTTTTAATGAAATCCTCAAGCTCCGTGCTTTTTGCAAGAAAGCTCATAGTGTCGCCGTTGCGGTTGTCATAGTATCTGTGAAGCGAAATAAAGTCGACATTTTCGTAACACTGCGAAAGAACCTCGTACTCCCAGTCTCCGAACGTTTTCATATAATAACCCGAAGAACCGCAGACGACAAGCTCTATCGACGGGTCGACCCACTTCATAAGCTTCGCGCTCTCCGCCGCTGTTCTGCCGTATTCGTACGCTGTTTTGTGTCCTATCTGCCATGAGCCGTCCATCTCGTTGCCGAGGCACCACAGCTTAATATCAAGAGGGTCTTTTCTGCCGTTTTTTATTCTCATATCGGAATATTTCGTACCCGACGGGTGATTTGCGTATTCGACGATATCGCGGGCACTTTCCGCACCTCTTGTGCCGAGATTTACGGCGTACATTACTTCTGTGTCCGCTTTTTTTGCCCAGTCGCAGAACTCGTGCAGTCCGAACTCGTTTGTCTCGGTCGTAAACCACGCAAGGTCGAGTCTCTTCGGTCTGTTTTCGACAGGTCCCACGGAGTCCTCCCAGTTAAAGCCCGAAACAAAATTTCCGCCCGGATATCGTACGACGGGGACTCCGAGTTTTTTGACAAGCTTTAAAACGTCGGTTCTGAAGCCCTGTTCATCCGCCGCCGGATGCGAGGGTTCGTATATTCCGCCGTAAACGGCTCTGCCGAGATGCTCGATAAACGAACCGTAAATTCTCGGGTCAATTTTTGATATTTCATAATCGCGGTCAAGTATTAAATCTGCGTTTTTCAAAGCGTTCACCTCTTAAATTATAGTAACATCTTATCAAATGAGAGTCAAATATTATTTTCGTGAATAAGATGAAGCGTAGGAGGTGTATAGATATGTGCAATAATTGTCCGATGAACGACGTTACGGCGGCGTACATCGATGCGTACTGCAGTATTTACCGTGATATGGAGAATAATATGACCGGAATCAATCTGACGGACAGCATTTCGCAGAATTTTATAAATCAGATGATACCGCACCGGCAGGCGGGAATTGCAATGTGCGAAAATGTTTTAAAATATTCCGACTGTCATGCGGTCAGATGTCTTGCGGAAATTATGATAAACGAGCAGAAGCAGTCAATTGCCGATATGCAGAAGATATATGATTCCTGCGCGTGCTTTTTAAATACGGACGCGGATAACGAATATTATCAGACTTGTTTTAATGAAATAAGCCAGAATATGTTCTGCTGTATGAGAAGCGCAAAAACGGTTGACAGCGTAAATGCGGATTTTCTGTATGAAATGATTGCGCATCATGCCGGAGCGGTCAGAATGGCTATGAACGTTATGAGATATCCGATTGCTCCCGCGCTTCGCTCGATTTGCTGTGATATCATAAGAACGCAGAACAGGCAGATCGAAAAAATGCGGAGTATGCTGTCCGGTATGGGATGTATGATGTAATATTCGAATATATAATAATAAAGTCCCCGAAGCATGATGGCTTCGGGGATTAATATAAAGCTTATTTTGCGAGGAAGCGGGAGAGGAATTCGCGGGTTTTCGGGTCTTTTGGATTTGCGAAAAGCTCGTGAGGAGCGCCCTGTTCGCAGATTACGCCGTCAGCCATGAATAAGACATGGGTTGAAACGTCGCGTGCGAACGACATTTCGTGCGTTACGACTATCATGGTAAGTCCTTCCTTTGCAAGCTTCGTCATAACCTCGAGAACCTCGCCGACCATCTGCGGGTCGAGCGCGCTCGTAGGCTCGTCGAAAAGGAGAACCTCAGGCTCCATCGCAAGTGCGCGTGCGATTGCGACTCTCTGCTTCTGACCGCCCGAAAGCTGAGACGGACGTGCGTTTATGAACGGCTCCATTCCGACCTTTTTAAGATATGCCATTGCAACTTCCTTAGCCTCCGTCTTAGAACGCTTAAGAGCGGAAACCTGACCGACGATACAGTTGTCGAGCGCGGTCATATTATTGAAAAGGTTGAAGCTCTGGAACACCATTCCGACCTTTGTGCGGTACTGCGTTATCTTGATATCCTTTGACGTAATATCCTTGCCGTGGTAAAGGATCTGACCGGATGTAGGCGTTTCGAGCTGGTTTATACAGCGGAGCATTGTGCTTTTTCCCGAACCGGAGGCTCCGATTATGCTTAAAACCTCGCCCTTTTTTACGCTTAAATTAATGTCCTTTAATACGGAGTGATCTCCGAACTGTTTTTGAAGGTGGACAAGCTCTATAACGTTATCCGACATATTACATGTCCTCCTTTTTGATATGGATTTCGGCTTCGGAATTGCTCTGTGAACCGAATACCGTATAATTTTCGTTTCCGTCGAGACGTTTTTCGACATAGCGGAGAATTCTCGTTATCGTAAATGTAAGGATGAAGTAGATTACACATACGATAAGGTATGTCTGGAATGTCTGGAACGTCGATTTTTTGATAACGCCGGCAAAGAAGTAAAGTTCCGTAACGCCGATAACGTTAAGTACGGACGTATCTTTAATATTGATAACGAACTCGTTGCTTATCGAGGGGAGTATGTTTCTCATTACCTGGGGAATGATGACCTTCATCATTGTCTGCGAATGAGTCATGCCTATACTCATTGCACCCTCGAACTGACCGCGGTCAATAGATATGATACCGCCTCTGACTATTTCAGCCATATACGCGCCGGTATTGATAGATACGATGATAAGACCCGAGGGGATGAGCGGGAGAGTGTTTCCGCCAGTTGCAAATGCGTAGCCCCAGTAGATAACCATTGCCTGAACCATCATGGGGGTGCCTCTGAATATCTCGACATATACGGCGATAATCGCGTTTACGATTTTATGAAGAGCTTTGAGGACGGGATTCTTCGACTTGGGAGCCGTACGGATAATGCCCGTCAGAAGTCCGATTATAAGACCGGCGACCGTACCGATAAGGGAGATAAGTAAGGTGTTGCCTACGCCCTTTAAAAGCTGGGGATAATACTTGACCAGAATGCCGATTACATCTTTAAAAAATTCCATGGTTACTCCGTTTCATTAAAACGGCAGACGCTTAGTTAAAGTGTCTGCCGTCCGATTAATGTATTATTACTTCTTAACAATAACGACAAGGTTTGAAATGTAGTAGGGGGTGGAGAAGTCGATTTCCTTCTTGCGTTCCTCTGTCGGAGACATACCGGCTACGATAGCGTCGATGGTGCCGGCGTTAACGGCGGTGATGAGAGAATCGAATTCCATAGCGTAAACCTCGAGCTTTAATCCGAGCTTGTTTGCTACGTACTTTGCAACCTGTACGTCATAACCGTTAGCGTAAAGTCCCTCCTGACCCTCGCTGCTGATGGGCACTGCGCCGAAAGTCTCGGTGTTGTCTGTCCAGTTGTAGGGCTTGTAGTTGCACTCCATGCCGACTTTAAGAGTTCCGGTCGGGTTTGCGGGCGTCTCGCTCTCAAGTGCGAACTTGTCAACCGTTCCGCCGTTTGAAAGAGTAACTATCTGCTCCATGAGCTGTGATTTCTGTTCTTCGGTAATACCCGCGAGAACTTCGTTTATCTTTGCAAGAAGGTCGGAGCCTTTTTTAACGCCGATTGAAACGCTTACATCGGAATCGGTTGCGGTGAATCCGGTATCGTTATTTTTAAAGGGGAGGAAAGTAAGAGAAGAATCCTTCTCGGTTACGGAGAATGCGGTGGGTTCTTCGGCAATGTAGCCGTCGATTGCTCCGGTGGTAAGAGCGTTGAGAAGATCCGAGAAGTCAGGGAGAATCTCAGCCTTTACGTCGGGAATCTGATTAAGGGCGTCAGCGTGGAATGTACCGGACTGAGCGCCGATTTTCATACCCTTAAGGTCCTGAATCGTCTTAGCCTGCGTTATTGAGCTGACTGAGGAGGATGCGGAATTTGATACGTCTGCGTTCGTCTTGTCAGCGTCAGACTTATTCCCGCATCCGGCGAATCCCGCTAAACATACGGCGCCTGCGGCCGCTAATGCCATTACTCTCTTGAATGTGTTCATTTTTAATACAACTCCTGTTTTGTTATTAAAAATACAAGCCTGCGAACCCGAAATGGTATCGCAGGCTTTGAATCAATCAAAATCTATGACGGATAACAAAAAGCCGTTGATAGTTCTCCACATACGAGGTATGTGACAGTCCTGCGCCTATTAAGCGCAGACCCAGCAGAATAACGGCGGCAAACCGGAAAATTCGCTTCGGCGGAACAGCCTTTCCTCCGGCGCCGTTTGCCGCGGCTCAAATGTCGGAGTACTATTCATATCCGCAACCTCTATCAGGTGCTGCATGTTTGTATTTTTGTCTGCATTATAATCCCGCTTACGACGTTTGTCAATAGGTGAAACCGTTTTTCTTGAGTTTGAACAAAAACAGACTGTGAGCATTGTCCTTAATTGTTCCTATCGCATAATAAAACGGAAGAAAAAATGCAGAATCTATTGACATCGATGTCAGAAAAATATATAATTTTTGTTGGATTTTACGATTTTGAGGGGTATTGCACAATGAAGAAAAGATTGTTATTTATTTTTGTTACCGTAATTCTGTCTGCTTTGTGCGGTTTCGGCGTTTTTGCCGCCGAGGAGGTTGTGACCGACTCGACTGGAACGTATCGGTATACGTCCTATTCCGGCTCAAGGGCAAGACTTGATAAAGTTCTGACTCGGCCGGACGCTGATTTTGTCATACCCGAAACGGTGGACGGCATTAAGGTTGAAGCTCTCGGCAGCGATATATTTAAGGTTGACAGAGATACCGATTACAGCAAGAATGTTATTACAGTCACTGTTTCCGATTCTCTTAAAAGCTGGAACACGGGCGCGTTCAAAAACTGTCCGAATGTTGAAAAATTCATTGTTTCTGATACCAATACGGTATTTACTGCGGACGAATACGGCGTTCTTTTTGATAAAAATATGACGTCGATTCAGGACGTTCCTTTGAATATAAAAATTACCGAATACGTTATTCCGGGTACGGTCACGTCGTTTTATTCGAGCTTTTTCCCTGCGCAGATCGAGACTCTGACGATTCCCGAAAGCGTTACGACGTTTTCAACTTCGGAGATAAAACACAATAATCAAAATAATGTTAAAAATCTTATTATAGAAAAATTTCGAGAGGACTGGCCTAAGGGTGTTTTTGAGGAATGGTATTCTCTCAGAACTCTGACGTTGGGCGAAAAGACAGAGGTTATAGGTGACAGTGCGTTTGAAGGCTGCGGTATAAATGAGATATACGGCGGAGAAAATGTAAGGAAAATCGGCAATCGTGCATTTGATGACTGCCAAGGTCTTACGACAGCGAACTTTGAAAATGTTGAAGAAATAGGCGAGTATGCATTCTTCTTCTGCAGGAAGCTTACGGCTGTACCCTACGGAGATAAACTAAAAAAAATGGGCAAGGATGCTTTCTCGAGCTGTTACGGGCTTGAAAGTGTTACAATTCCGGCGTCGCTTAGTGTTGTGCCTGAATTGGCGTTTTGGAACTGCGACGCTCTTAAAGAGCTCAATGTAGAATACGGATGTACGCAGATTGACAAACAGGCTTTCTACAGCTGTAAACTTACGGACATAATGATTTCCGGCAGCGTTAAAACTATCGGGGATGAGGCTTTTAAATTCCAAACAGGCGGACAAATGACCATAACACTTGAAGAGGGTGTCCAAAATATAGGAGCAGAGGCTTTTGCCTGTTTTAATGAAAATTTTTACACGTCTTTTTCATTGCCGAATTCGATAAAAACGATAGGCGAAAATGCATTTGATAATCACAGGTGCAGTTCGTTTACCGTACCGGAGGGCTGTAAATCAATAGCCAAGGGTGCATTTGATTCAGATAAGATTTCGGGTACTTTTACGCTGACTGTGTTAAGCCCTGACTGCGTTATTGATGATGAGGGTGTATTCCAAGGTAACAGCTGTCATAATGCTTTATATTATGCTTATCCCGGTTCGACTGCCGAAGAGCATGTAAAAAGTCATCCCACGTATGTTGCTTATACGAAGACATCCGGCGAGGTGATATACGGAACAAACACGTTCGTCTCGCTGTGTGATGAGGGCAGACATGCTCCGGAGGAGAATTGCAGTATATATACGCACTGCAAATATTGCGGTACGGTGCTGATGACTCATACGGATGAAAATAACGACGATATCTGCGACATTTGCGGAAAATTCTGCGGAAAAATCGACGTTGAATTTGCAAACGGAATATTGAGAATATACGGTGAGTGTGACAATACCGACGCGTATAAGGAATTCGCGCCGTATACGAAAACGCTGATCCTCGATAAGGGAGTTACGAAGATATTGAACGGACAGTTCGACGGGTTTGACTCGATTCGTATGATTTATATTTCCGATACGGTTAACAGTATAGACGATTCGGCATTTTATGACTGTGAGGAATTAAACACGGTTGTATTCGCCTCAGGTTCGACGGCTTTAGGCGAAAACGTATTCAATTCGGAAATTAATATGTATATTCCGAATACGTCCGATTTGAATATTGAGAATGTTAACATTATCAAATATACGCTTGATAATTCGACTCTTTATCTGTTAGGATTTCTAAGAGCGGACATGTATACGTATCTTGATACGGTTTCTGTGTTTACGCTGATGTTTGACGATATAAAGAACGTTTATATAGAAAGGTTCGAGGCTGTCGGATTTACGGTTTATACATATAATAAAGAGAATGATTCATTTGTAAGAGCCGACGAGTTTAACGAGGTTACGTTTTCGGTAGTGGTCGAAACACACGACGGCGGGCGTAAACAGGTTTCGTATAACGATTTGGGCGAGTATCTCGATGACGGCAAGGGTACATTCTATATCGTAACAAATACAGCCGACGGAAACGAGCATAAGGATACTAAAGTAAGCATTGTCGAAAAAATCAATCAGCTGATACACAGAATTCTTTCTGCAATAGTCAAGCTGATGAATAAAATATTCCTTTTCTTCTCCAGATTCAGATAAAGAATAAAGAAACCGCTCGGGGCTTGAATCCGAGCGGTTTTTAAGTGCGGTATACATTTATTTTATTCGCGGGTTATTACGTATTTACTTAACTGTTTACGGCTGTCGATTCCGAGCTTATTGAATATATTTCTCAAATGTGCGCGGACGCTGTTTACGCTTATCCCCAGGAAGTCGGCGATTTCCGTGTTCGTCATGGAACGCGAGGCAAGCATGGAGATATTGAATTCTACCGCCGTCAGCTTGTCGGAAACGGTATCGCCCGTAATTTCATTATGAACCTTTACCCAGTTCTTATGATATTTCGAGGACAGGGAATGAATTGTTTTATACTCGTTCGGACAGTCGTATCTTAAGCATTTTTCGAGCATTCCGCTGAGCATTCCTCGCGTTTCGGCAAACGGCATAAGAAGTCCGTCGGGTTTCGCGCTTTCCCATGCAAGACGGAAGTAGTATTCCGCCTTATCGGGACGGTTTAGCTCCATATATCCTATGCTTATGATAAGCGACAGATAAATCTGCGATATGGGACTCGGTTTTTTCATGAATATCAGCGCGCACTCGGCAAGTCCTATTGCTCTGCCGACATTACCTGTCATTTCGAGATAGTGCGAATACGCGTAGATTGCCATAGGCTTTAGTTCATCAGGAACGGAAAACGCGTCAATTCCGACGGGCGGGAATTCTATTGCGCTGAAATTGTGAATTATTATATTAAAATACATAGAGAGGAATTCGGCTGTTTTCTTTAAACTCGGGTTTAATTCAAGCCCGGATATATTCTCTGCCTGCTTTATAAGCTCGGCAATGCTTTCCATGCTGCCTGAGCAAACGGATGACAGCGCGTTTATAATAAGAGAGGCAATAACAGTGTCAGAGTGCTTTATACTGTCAATTGAGTTTATTCTTTCTTTCGCCTTATCCGGATAACCTCTGTAATAAAGCAGCTCGCTTTCGCATACGGCGCGTTTTTCACTGTTTGAAATGCTTCGCACAAAATCATCCGCATGTCCGGGGATAAAATATCCGTCTGTCAGCACGAAAGGATTTCGGGCTTCGGTATTATTATCACTGTTGTTCATTCATTTTCACCGTCCGAAATGAATTAGTCCGAATTGACAATAAAACGGACTATGCACAATTTATTCATATTTTATTATACATCATGTAACATTTAATATAATTCTGACATAGAATTAACAATGAACAGACGGCAAAATACTTTTAAAACATTCAGAAGCAAATCTGTCAGATTGTCAACGACAGCGAAACTGTATTGAAGCCGTATGAGAAGACTTCTTTAAAACCGTATTTTGTGTACATCTTATATCCGGCGGAGCTTCTTGACACACAGCAGACGGAAAGAGTATTAATGCCTTTTGATTTTAAGCGGATACACAGCTCGTCAATCAGTTTCGTGCCCCAGCCTTTGCGCTGATACTCGGGCAGAATGTCCATGTGAAGATGAACGCTTTTATTTTTAATGCATTTAAGACAGAACATATAGCCTATAAGCGCTGACGAGAGAACAGGCGAGGCTTTTATCACGCGTTTTAAATATACGGACGAATTGAGCTTCATGAATTTACTATAGTCCGACGAGCAGATTATATATCCGACGGCGTTGTCATTATCGTCGGCAAGGACAAAAATATTATCGTTCTCATTTTCGGTAAAATAATCGTTATATATAATTGCGGCGGCTTCAAGCGTTTTTTCGCTGTGTTTAAAAATTCCCCCGGCGGTTTCTTTACAAATGTAACGAAGTCTCGGTTTGTCGGACGGAATGTATTTTCTTATTTCCATATAAAGTACCTTTTTTTAATTCGGATATATGTTAAAAAATCCCCGTCCGTGCGGGCGGGGAAATTATTATATTTACTTAGAAAAGTCTGCCCATGATGAAAACAATGTTAAGTATTTTCATAAGTGCGGTAATGAATCTGTTCATACCCTTTGCGAAAACGTAATCTGCCTTGGTCATTCCGTCGTGTCCGGGAATTGTCGAGCCGTCCTTAAGAGCAAGATCGAAGGTATAAAGAGTGTGAGCCTCATACTCAAAGGGCTTGTTTTCGTCGAGGTTGATAATCTTAACGCCTCTGAGGTAATCCTTGCCGTATGAGTTGTAGGTAGCTCCCGAGACAGATACAGCGTCGATACCGTTAACGGTGGTGGTGAAGTTATTTACATGGTCGTGACCGGTGAATACAGCCATAACGTCTCCGCGTTCAACGAGAGCGTCCCATTCGCCGTCGTTGTCAAACGAGGGGCAGGGTCTTTCCGTCATGATACCGTTAATATTTGCGACATTGGGGAAGATTGACGAGTATTTTCCGTTTGTGAAGTTGTAGGTTAATTTTGTTTTTCCTTTTACGGGAGTATCAAAAAATACGTTCTGCATAGCTTCCTGAGTAATGATGTGCTGGAAAACGAGAGAGGGAACAAGTCCTCCGTTTTCTTTTTCAAGCTCTGCGCTGAGATTCTTATACCATTCAATCTGGTCTTTTCTGACGCAGTCGTAGTATGTAGTGCCGTTAACCTTGTGATTGCCGTTTTCGTCGTTTACGTAATCGCCCGAATCGAACATCCATAAGTTGAACGCAGTTTTGCTTCCGTCGGAGGAAAGGATGGGAAGATTATGCGTAGCACAGCCGTGAAGCTCCGGATCCGCGTCATAGGCGAGACAGCCGGGATACTGCTGATAGATTTCCAAAATATCCTCTTTTGAAAGGTTGGGCGCGCTCTCGTCGTCGTGGTTGCCGTAAACGAAAGTAAAGGGAACGCCTCTCTCAACAAGGGGAGTGAGCAGCTCGCTGTAGGACTCGATGTTCTCGGAATCCTTGCAGACGTTATCCCCGAGAAATACGACAATGTCGGGCTGTTCCGCATCAAGAGCCTCGGAGATGAAGTTTATCATGGAAACCTTAGTGGGATGACCGTCCTGCGGATCTGCGATAACCATGATTTTAAATTTACCGTTTTCGTCAAATCGAAGCGTGTAATCGATCTGCGGGTTTGCCGCGAATGCGGGAACGCACAGACAGAGACTCATTACAACAGCTAAGATGACTGCAATGATTTTTTTCATTATAATAACTCCTTATATATTTTATAATTGTATTATATTCCTTTTAAAGGATATAAGTCAATTATTCCGAATATACAAATATCACCTTGATTTTTTGTCTCTTTTGACGGAGTATTTCCCGTGCGTGCTTTTTCGGTTTGACGAAGCCGACGTTTTGATTTTTTTGTCTTTATTTGACGAACGTTTTTGCACGCGGTCTTTTCGGTCGTACGTCTTTTTAGCGGAAGCGTACGGTTTTTTCTTAGCTTCGTGCCGTTTGTTTTTCGAATGCTTTTCATCGTATTCGAATGCGCTTACGTCGACTGTTTTTCCGCATATTTTGATGCCGTTTAAATCCGCGGTCATCTGATTCATTATGCTCTCGGGAACGCCGACCACGCTGTAATCGTCGTATATTTCGATTTTACCGACGTCCTTGCCCGAAATGCCTGTGTTATCGCATATCGCCGCGACGAGGAAATTCGGTGCGACATGACCGCTTCTTCCGATTGAAACTTTTATTTTGGCGTAATTTTCGCCGGCGTAGGAGCTTTTTAGGTTAACTTTATTTTTCTTTTCGGAATGAATGTCGGAAAGTCCCGTCGCCGCATCGGAAATGCTCATTTTTAAAAGTGCGGATATAATATCTTCTGTATCATAGCCCGACGTTATAAGCTCGTCCGCCATATCGCGGTAGATGTCGTCTATGGGGGAGTTTATATATTCTTTCGCTTTCATTACGGCGTTGCCGGCGGCCTTTTCACGTATTTCTGCGACAGTCGGAATATCGATTTCTTCAAGCTCGCTTTTCGCGCTTCTCGCTATCGATAACAGGGTTATAATCTGCCGTCTGCCCGAGCAGATTGTCAGCGCAACTCCGTCCTTGCCCGCTCTGCCCGTTCTGCCTATACGGTGAACGTAATACTCCTTATTGTTCGGAATGTCGTAATTGAAAACGTAGTCGAGGTCGTTTACGTCGATACCGCGCGCGGCTACGTCCGTTGCGGCGAGAATATTTGTTTTGCCCGACTTGAAGCTCTCCATAACTCTCGTTCTCTGTGACTGAAGCATGTCGCCGTGAAGTCCGGCGGCGTTGAAGTTGTGTTTTTCGAGAATTAATGAGATTTCGTCGACCATCTGCTTCGTATTGCAGAAAATCATGGCGCGTTTTGGCGAATAGTATCTCAGTAAAAGGCACAGCGCGTCCGTTTTTCTGCCCGAGGGTACGTCAACGAATTTCTGCGCGATATTATCAAGCGTGACCTGCTTTTTATTGATTTCAATGAGAACCGGGTTCTTTTGAAAGCGTTCGGTCAAGTCGAGTATTTCCTTGGGCATTGTAGCGGAAAAAAGTACGGTCTGTCTTGATTCGGGCGTTTCGGATAAAATCGTCACGATATCGTCTATGAATCCCATGCTGAGCATTTCGTCGGCCTCGTCGAGGACTGCGAGGGAAATGCTATCAAGCTTCAGCGTTCCCCTGCGCATGTGATCCATGACTCTGCCGGGCGTGCCTATGACGATATTAGCCTTTTTTAAAGCGGAAAACTGCCTGTCCATCGGCGCGCCGCCGTAAACCTCGGCGATATTTATACCGTGAATGTAAGCCGTGAGCTTTCTGAATTCCGCCGCCGCCTGCTGTACAAGCTCGCGCGTGGGACAGAGGACTATTGTCTGTACGTACGGTTTAGAATACGAATCCGTTTTTTCTATTGCGGGGATTGCGAATGCAAACGTTTTGCCCGTGCCCGTCTGACTCTTGCCTATGATGTCCGCGCCGTCGCGCATGAGCGGAATTGTCCTTGTCTGAATCTCGGTCGCTTCGTCGAATCCGAGGTCGTCGATTGCCGACTGAAGCTCAGGAATAAGTCCGAGCTCTGAAAATTTAAGAGTGTTTTTCATTTAATATACCTCAAAATAAAAACAACCGGGCATGACCGCGGTCATACTCGGCAATAAGTTTGTATATGACTTTTATAATTATATATTTTTTATTCTGATTTTTCAATTGTCAATAGTGATTATTAGCAGTGGATTTATAAGAAAAATTTAATGCAAAACGCTGTTGACATAATTTTTGAATTGTGTATAATTAGTATAACAAGTTATACTTTTTCAATAAAAGGCGGTTTGATTTATGATAAAAAAACGTAACGATAAAATGATGGGCACCGCAAAGGTGGGTCCCAAGGGACAGATAGTTATTCCCAAGGAAATGCGGGATTTGTTTTCTCTCGAATGCGGTGACTCCGTTGTGCTGTTTGCCGATAAAAAAAGAGGGATTGCGATAAATAAAATGAGCGCGGTTCAGTCGATTGTCGACGGCGTGTTTAAGAAGATGGAATCGGGCGGTATGGACGAGTCCGAAAGACGTGACGCGGAGATTTTTACCGGCGACTTTGAAGAAATTAAGGGCGACGGGGAGTGATATTATGTACGCGATCGAACTTGATAAAGTTACGAAAAAATACAAGGACGTTACGGCGGTCGATTCTCTTTCGTTTAAGGTCGAAAAGGGAAAATGCGTATCAATTCTGGGCGTAAACGGCGCGGGCAAGACGACAAGCATTAAAATGATGTGCGGTATAATAAAGCCCGACTCCGGCTCAATCCGCGTTATGGGTTACGACACCGTCGGCGAGAAAAACAAGGTCGGCTCGGTTATCGGCGTTTCACCGCAGGAGACGGCTGTCGCGCAGAACCTGACCGTACGCGAAAACCTCGAATTCATAGCGGGGATTTATAATAAAAAGGACGCGGATATTAATTCCGTTATCGAAAAACTCGGGCTCGGCGAAGTAGAAAAGAAGCGCGCGGGCAAGCTTTCGGGCGGATATCAGCGCAGGTTAAGCATTGCTATGGCGATAGTGACTCAACCCGAAGTGCTGTTTCTCGACGAGCCGACGCTCGGACTCGACGTTATCGCAAGACGCGAGCTTTTGAGGTTTATCGAAAAATTAAAGGGCGGGCATACCGTCGTTCTGACTACTCACTATCTTGAAGAGGCGTGCATATTAAGCGACGTCACCGCCGTTATGGCTAAGGGCAGACTTAAAGCGTTCGGTACAACGGACGAAATTATTAAAATGAGCGGTAAAGAGACGTTTGAGGAAGCGTTTATTGCGCTTGCCGGCGGGGAGGATTTAAAATGAGAATGTTCGTGTTTGCCAAGCGTAATTTTAAAGAGATATTGAGAGACCCTATGGCGATTGTATTCGGAATAGGATTCCCCGTAATCATGCTTTTTCTCATGAGCATAATTAATAAAAATATACCGCCCGAGGCGCAGATGACTTTGTTTGAAATAAACAGTCTGTTCCCCGCAGTCGCGGTGTTCGGTCTGTCGTTTATATCGCTGTTTTCGGGATTTCTTATATCCAAGGACAGAACGACCTCTCTTTTTATAAGACTGTGCGCTTCGCCGATGAAGGGCGTTGATTTTATCGCAGGCTATGCTCTGTCGCTTATTCCCGTTGCCGTGATACAGCTTATTATCGCCCTTGCGGTATCGGTTGTGCTCTCGCTTAAATTGAACGCGGGCGTTATTCTCTGCGTTTTATCGTGTATGATAAGCGCGGTTATGTTCATTTCGGCGGGGCTTATCCTCGGCACGGTATTTACCGATAAGGCGGTCGGCGGAATCGCGTCGATAATCGTCAATCTGACGGCGTGGCTGTCGGGCGCGTGGTTCGACCTCGATCTGCTCGGCGGTACGTTTAAAAAGATATGCCGTGTTCTGCCGTTTGCAAATGCCGTCGACGCGGGACGGTTTCTCATAGCGGGGGAGTATTCGTCGGCAGTTAAGCCGATTTTGATTGTGACGGCGTATACGGTTGTACTGGCGGTCTGCGCGTCGGTTGTGTTTTCGATTAAAAACGGCAGGGATAAATAGAATTAAAAAAAATGAAAAATCCGAACCGCAAAGTTTTGCAATGCTTTGCGGTTCGGATTTTCTTGTTCGTATTAATTTAATTTTCCGCGTTGTTATCGGCTTTGTTCTGTGCGTTGTCCTCGCGGGGCGTATTTACGTCCGGTTTGGTTTTGTCCTTCTTTGATTTTTTCTTCTGATTGTCTTTGTTCTTTGCCATGAAAAAAACTCCTTACTCTGTTTTTTGTTATTTTTAGCAGAGCGGGGAGTTTTATTCTTATTATCTTAAATTTTCAATCATCGACGTTAAGTCCGAATAGAACTGACGGACTTCCGAGGTGTTGCCGTCCATGCCTATGACCGTGCCGTGGTGTCCCGATCTCGTCGGCATTACATACCAAATTCCTTTTTTGATTTTCGTGCTGTCCTGAATGTAATCCTCATGTTCCTCGCCGAGCGGATATTTTGCCGAAACGACGTTTACGAGTCCGTCGTTAGCCTGCCATGACGAATCGATATTTATTCCGCCGTCGGTAACGCCCGTGTACATGCCCATTGCGTCCGAAAATCCGATCAGTACGGGGAGCGAAATTTTTAAATCGGCAGTCTGTCCGTTTAAAACCGACGCATCTTTTGTTGAACAGTATGAATAGGAAAAATAATATACGTCCTTTACCGTTTTTATTTTCGAATTTAATTCTTTTGCTCCGTCGGGCGATAAATCATAGCCCGCGTTGTCGTTATCGGATTCGACAACGGCTCTGACTGCGTTTCTGATTTCGCTTAAACCTCCGTTGATTTTCCCGACTCCGAACTGGTCGAGCATAAAATCATAAACTCCCGACACGGGCGAGGTCACGCCCGCCGCCGCAAAGCAGACGGTTGTCAGCAAATCGGTTGTCGAGTCAAGACCTATGAGCCTGCCGACGGAATTTATAAGACACGTAAGCGACGTTCCGTTATGCGGTGAGCACAGAGTCGTAACGCTGAAAACATAGGAGCCTTTACCTCCGGTAAAGAGCGGAGAGGTTTCGTTCCCGCTTGCGTTCTGCTCGTTTTCGTCGCCGTATTCGAGCAGTGAAGCGAGCAGTCTTGCGGTCTCTCCGCCGCAGCTGTGACCGACGAGATTAATTTTAACTCTCTGCCCGCCGTTTATTCTTTCGCCCCACTGCGGTACGAGCGCGGTCGTGTACTGTCTGCCGAAGCGCGCATGCTTATGCATTTCGGAGTGATACGCTCCGTAGTCGACGGTTGTTCCCGTAAGCTGTGCGTATAGCTCGCAAGCCCTGTCCCACGTGCTCGATATAGGCCCAACGCCCGGTGCGCAGACGTCAAAGCCCTCGTTTTTTAAGTAATCGGTAATGCTTCCCGCGGACGAACCCCAGTACGGAGACGCCGTATCGAGTCCGCCGTCCTCGCCCCATCCGCCGAGACCGTGTACGAAAACGTAGGGGTAATTTATTTTACCGCCGTTTATTTCATACCACAGATTTTTATATCCGCCGTATTTTACGGGAACGGCGATAATTACGGCAATCATGGCAAGAGCCGTGAGCGCGCATATTATTGAAACCGCGGTTTTTCTGCCGTTTCGCTTTTCTTTCGGGGCAATGACGGTTTGTTCAAAATCGACAGGAGATTCGCGTTTTCTTTTTGAAACGGGTATATCGTATGAGTAATCGTCGAAATTACCGTTATTGTCCTTCATAATTGACAGCCTCCGTGAAAAAAAGTCGAAAAAAGTCGAAATGTGTTTTATTGTTAACATCTTAGAAATGATTTATTCAAATAATGTTAATAAAACTTTAAAAAGAAAAATAAAATCCGTCGGTCAAACATCGTTAGGATTTTACATTCCAAAACGAAACAGAATTTAAAATCAAAAAATGAAAATGTAAGAAAACAGAATGTAAAAACGACAGCTTTTATTGAAACAAAACAAATTATACAAGCAAAAATAAAAAAAATTAGTTGTATTGTCCTCGAACTGTAAAAAAATCATGGCGAGATATCGTCGGATATGCACATTGATAACTGCGGAATAATATGTAAAATGTTAATCACAATCTATCAGGGAGGTATAAACATGGTAAACAATGAAACAGTCAGCAGATGCAGGGTAATAACCACGTCGGTTGTTATCGAGGGGAACAGATACTTAACATACGGAATAGAGTATAAGAACAGACGGTATGAGGATCTGTCCGTAAACCGCCCGTCGGTCGAAGATCTCGCAAGACGTATGGAATACTGCGACGTGGAACCTGTGCATATAGATTATGTCATTGAGGATTTTTTAGTACAATAAAATCTGTTGTTACCTTATATAACCGAGAAATGCGACTGCTTTCCCGAGTATATGAACGTCGTCAAGCCGGGAATTCTCGTATACGAGATCGTCGTACATGGGATTTTCCGGCGACAGGATGAGTTTCGAGGGATATTTACGTACGCGCTTTAACGTGGCCTCGTCGCCTATAAGCACGGCGGCAATATCTCCGTTTTCGACGTCGGGCTGACGGCGTATATATACGATATCGCCGTTGAACAGATGGGCGTTTATCATACTGTCGCCCTTGCATCTGAGCGCGAAATCGGCGTCTATATCGGGCGGGAGTGCGAGCATATCCTCCGTGTTTTCCTGCGCGAGAATGGGAAGTCCGCACGCTATGGTACCGATCAGCGGTACCTTGCGTTCGCCGCAGTTTAAATTTGAGGGGGGATTTACAAATTCTTCCTGAATGGGAGATAATAGATACGAGGGGGTGGTGTCCAATGCTTTTGCGAATTCCATTAACTTAGTCCCGCTGATTCCGCGTATACCTGCTTCAATCTTATTTACAGCCGACGCGGTGCGGAAGCCTACCGCTTCTGCAAGTTCCTGCTGAGACATTGACCTGCGTTTGCGAAGATATTTGATTTTTTCGTTCGTAGTCATATTTATCACCGTTATCATGATATCATAAATTAGCCAAAATGTCAACATGTTTTGCAAAATGTATTGACAAAACGGCTAAAAAGCAGTATTATGCTGATAGTGAACAAATGTTTTGCAGAGGTGATAGTCAAAATCAGCGTCTTTTTAAAAATTTAATAATAGTAGAGCAAAAGAGAGTCGAACCCATAAGGTTTATATCCACCCTCTTTCCGCTTCGACT